>Ga0160423_10002888_pt1 | contig 14318 bp, 21 predicted proteins | sample CRUFie14St8metaG_FD_108191 | JGI IMG/M metagenome (GOLD analysis project Ga0160423, IMG submission 108191) | Marine microbial communities from the Costa Rica Dome - CRUD Field 142mm St8 metaG | ecosystem: Environmental > Aquatic > Marine > Oceanic > Photic zone | place: Costa Rica: the Eastern...
AAGATGGAGGTAATACTTTGGCATTCTATACTTCTGTGAATCGTTATGGTAATTCTATATTATATCGTGGATATACTGATAATGGCACAGCAATAAATGAAAGAATAAAATTCAAACCAACGCTATTTGTAAAATCAAAAGAACCAAGTCGATGGAAATCTTTTGATGGTGATGATATTAGTCCAGTAAAATTTAGTGATATGAAAGAAGCTAAAGAGTTTCTTCACACATATGAAGAAATGGATAACTTCAAAGCGTATGGCACTACGAATTATATTCATCAGTTTATAACAGAAAAATTTCCTAATAACATAAGCTTTGACATTAATAAAATAAATGTCGTTAACTTTGATATTGAAGTTGCAAGTGATGATGGCTTTCCTACACCAGAAGAAGCTGCATATCCTATCATATCGATAGCTTTAAAATCTAGTAAATCAACCATATACCAAGTATGGGGTTTAGATCACTACGATCCAGCTGAGAGTGAGCTGGACCTTGACGGATCACTTATACAATATCACCATTGTAAGTCTGAAGAAGAACTTCTAGTAAAGTTTATAAGTTATTGGTCTAAGAACTGGCCTGATCTTATAACAGGCTGGAATACTAGATTTTTTGATATTCCATATCTTGTAAATCGTATACGTTTACTTGGTACAGAAGAAGCAGTAAAAAAGCTTTCTCCTTGGAAAATGGTAAATGAAAGAAACGTTTTCAAAGGAGGACGTGAATTACCTGGCTATGAAATAGTAGGCATACAACAAGCAGATTATTTAGAGTTGTTTCAAAAGTTTGGTTATTCATATGGTGCTCAAGAATCTTATAAACTTGATCACATAGCATATGTTGTTCTTGGTGAGAATAAGTTATCTTACGAAGAGTTTGGAAATCTCTATACATTATACAAAGAAAACCATCAAAAGTTTATTGACTATAACATTAAAGACGTACAATTAGTTGATCGTATTGATGCAAAGATGGGTCTTATATCTTTAGCATTGACTATGGCTTATAAAGGTGGAGTCAATGTAAATGACACGTTTGGAGTTACAAACATATGGGAATCAATTATTTATCGTAGATTACTCAGTAAAAATATAGTATCGCCTATAAAACAAATTAATAAAGTGCCTTACTCTATTGTAGGCAATCCAGATAGTGAACATAAAACTTCTATTGCTGGAGGTTTTGTAAAAGATCCTCAAGTTGGTGGACATGATTGGGTAGTTTCTTTTGATTTAAATTCTCTATATCCTAACATTATTGTTCAATATAATATTTCGCCTGAAACTCTATTGAGATCTCACAATATAAGATTTCCCTCAGGCCCTGCTGCATATTTATCTAATTATAAATCTGACGAACAAATATCAGACAAATACTCAGTGACTGCATCAGGTGTTCCTTTTACAAAAGATAAGCAAGGTATTATTCCTGAACTTATCACAGAGTATTATGATGAAAGATCTCAGATAAAACGTAAAATGCTAGATGCAAAATCAGCATATGAGAAAACAAAAGAATATAAACTAGAGTCTGAAATCAACCAACTTGAAAATAATCAGATGGCAATTAAAATTCTTTTGAACTCTCTTTATGGCGCTCTGGCTAACAAATACTTTAAGTATTTTGACAATGCTCTTGCTGAATCAGTTACACTTACTGGTCAACTATCAATTAAGTGGGCAGAAGAAGCTATCAACAAAGAAATGAATAAAATACTAAAGACTGATAAAGATTATGTTATAGCAATTGATACCGATTCAGTTTATATAAACATGGGCCCTTTAGTTAAAAAGTTAAATCCACCAGATCCTGTTCAAGCGCTTGACAAAATATGTCAAGATCACTTTGAAAAAGTTATCGCGGCAGCATACGATCGGCTGTTCCACTACATGAATGCCTTTACCTCGAGAATGGAAATGGGTCGTGAAGTAATTGCTGACCGCGGTATCTGGACTGCTAAAAAGCGATATATACTTAATGTACACAACAACGAAGGTGTACAGTACGCTGAGCCTAAACTAAAGATAATGGGTATTGAAGCTATTAAATCTTCTACTCCAGAAGTTGTAAGAGATAAGTTCAAAGCTATATTTAAGATCATGGTTACTGGTGATCAGCAAGCAACTCGTAGATTTATTGATGAGTTTAGAGAATGGTTCAAGACTTTACCGCCCGAGCAAGTAGCTTTTCCTCGTGGTGTAAGTCAAATAGATAAGTGGAAAGATAGAAGAAACATATATGGAAAAGGTACACCTATTCATGTGAGAGGCGCGCTACTTTATAATCATGAATTACAAGACAAAGCTCTTACAAAAAGATATGGCGCAATACAATCTGGTGAAAAGATAAAGTATTCTTATTTAAAACTGCCGAATCCAATCCGTGAAAATATAATATCATTCCCTGACTATCTACCACCTGAGTTTAACCTTCATAAATACATAGACTACGATATTCAATTTGAAAAAACTTTTATTGAACCAATAACACCTATTCTTGAAGCTGTAGGTTGGTCAGTAAAAGAAGAAGCGACACTGGAGGACTTTTTCGCATGAATTATATTTTTGATGTTGATGGTACTTTAACAGATAGTAGACAAAAAATAGATCCTGAATTTGAAGAGTTCTTTTTAGATTTTACTAGAAACAATAACTGCTACACTGTTACAGGATCTGATTATGAAAAAACTTTAGAACAACTAGGTGAAGACGTTTGTAATAATTTAACATACATGTTTCAGTGTGCCGGTAATTGTGTTTATAAAAATGGCGAGATGATTTATGAAAATGACTGGAAACTTCCAGACTCTGCAGCTTTTTGGTTGTTAGATAAACTACATAGCAGTGGTTTTTATAGAAAAACTGGAAGACACCTAGAACATAGACCAGGCATGGCAAATTTTAGTATTGTTGGAAGAAATTGTAATTTTGAAGAACGTGTCATGTACAGAGAGTGGGACGAACATAAAAAAGAAAGACAAACTATAGCAAATGAATTCAAAGAAAAATTTAACATAGACGCGTCTGTAGCTGGAGAAACAGGAATTGATATATATCCTATGGGTTCAGACAAAAGCCAAGTTATAGAGTGGATAGAAAAACCTATTACTTTCTTAGGTGATATGATGCAACTAGGCGGGAATGATTATCCTTTAGCCAGAGCTCTAGAAATGCATGTAGATTGCGTGTCTTTGCAGGTAAAAGACTGGAAAGATACACAAAGAATATTGTTTGCTTTAAAGAACCCTAGTTTACATTCTAGTGTAATTGTGGTATAATAATTTAAATGGAGTATATAAATGAGTGATTGGGCAAATGATATTTACATGATGCACAACAAGTTTGGTGTCAGAGATTGGTTTGAAAAAAATAAAGATAATAAAGAATTGATGGATAAGTATTTACGCTTTCGTCTTTCTATGTGTAAGGAGGAACTTGATGAAACGCTTGATGCTATTGATAATGGAGACCCTGAAGAAATTGTTGATGGCCTTATTGATCTTTGCGTTTTTGCTATTGGTACTCTTGACGTTTTTGGTGTGGATGCCAATAAAGCATGGGATGCAATTTATGAAGCGAATATGGCAAAAAGTCCAGGGATAAAAGAAGGCAGGCCTAATCCATTTGGTCTACCGGATTTAATAAAACCAGAAGGCTGGCAAGGTCCAAGCCACGAGGATAATCATGGAGATCTCAACAACTGTTTTTAAGTCAATATACGACAATAAAACTCATCGTCGTATAAACTTTCCAACTTTTCCAGATTTTGAAAAGTTTCTGTATGCTTTGTCAAAGGATAAAAAGAAAGGAAAAAAAGATGCGCAACTTATATCGCCAGCTACTTATACGGCTGACACCACTCGAGCCAATAAAAATGTTTTGGATTGGGGAGGTTGGTGTGCTATCGACGTTGATGATCATGAGTTTAAAGGGAATTTAAAAGATGAGCTTCTTGATCGTTATGGCAAATATTATTTTGTATGCTATTCTACTGCTAGCAGCACAATTGACTTACCGAAGTTTCGAATGGTGTTCCCAACTAGAAAAAGAGTTGGAGGAGATAACATCAAACATTTCTGGTTCGCACTCAACACAGAACTTAACTCAATTGGAGATAAACAAACTAAAGATTTATCACGAATGTATTATATACCTGGTACGTACGCTGGCGCTTTCAACTTTATCTTTTCTAATACTGGCGATTATATAGATCCAGATGATTTAATGAATAAGCATGCTTTCATAGAAAAGAAAGCTAGCAATTCTTTCTTAGATAGATTACCTGAAGAACTTCAAAAACAAATAGTTGAATACAAAAAAGCAAAATTAGATAATACTTCAGTTCATTGGACTGGATATCGAGATTGCCCGTTCTTTCCTCGTAGACTTGAATCAGAATATAAAACAATAAGTAACACTGGTTGGTATCATAAAATGTATCAAATCATGGTTGCCTTAGCAGCTACAGCATTGAAAAATAGATATCCTATAACTGCTCAAGAAATAGCGGTGTTGTGTCGTGAATTGGATATTGAAACTGGTAACTGGTATGAAAATCGTCCACTTGAAGTAGAAGCAGATAGAGCATTGGAGTACGCTTACAGAAATGTATAAGACAGTTTTAGTAACAGGTGGTTTTGATCCAATACACTCAGGCCATATATCATATCTAAGAGAAGCTTCTAAATTAGGTAAACGCTTGATTGTAGGACTAAACAGCGATGACTGGTTAGCGCGTAAAAAAGGAAGAGCTTTTTTACCATATGAAGAAAGGAAACAAATTGTTGAAGGATTGGAAATGGTCGACTCGTCGCTTCTTTTTAATGATGATGACGATAGTGCTTGCGATGCAATTGATAAAATACTCAGAGATACCACTGACACCGTCGTCTTCGCAAATGGAGGTGATCGCAATGGAGAGAATACTCCAGAATATATCAAATATAAGAATCACCCTGATGTAGAATTTGCTTTTAATGTGGGTGGAGAAAAAACTAACTCTTCTAGTTGGATTCTTAATCGTTGGAGAAATGATAGATTTGCAGAAAGAGACTGGGGTCAATGGAAAGTTTATGATGAAGGAAAAGGATGGAAAGTCAAGCAATTAGTAATTTATCCAGGACAGGCTCTTTCTAATCAAAAGCATAATGATAGATCAGAACATTGGTGGGTACTTGAAGGAAAGGTACAAATTGATTTACAGTGGGACGATGGTAGATCTCCAGACTGGCAGATTCAAGTGTTAAGTCGTAACACTGACTTTATAATACCTAGTGGCGTATGGCATAAAACTAGTAACATTGGAACGGATTTAGCTGTGATAGTAGAAACACAGTTCGGAGATAGATGTGAAGAAAGTGATATTATCAGAAAATAATGGTTTACATTTTATTAAAAATATGATAGTATTATACAATGAAAGGTTATCAAATGAAAGAATCTCTTAAAGTATTGCAGAAAGCTGCAGAAATACAAACTAAAAAAGGTAATGATTATCAGAATCCTAACTCTCGAGTTAGGCAAGCAGATTACTATCCTCGTGGTTGTGCTACACTTTTAGATACAATGTATGCCAAAGTACTTCGCATGCAATCAGTTTTAGAAGCTATGGAGCAAGATCCTAATTACAATCCTAATTTTGAATCACTAGAAGATTCATGCATAGATATTATTAACTACGCATCATTCTTTGCTGCTTATATGAAGAATGGAATTGACGGTCAAGATCCAGATAGAGATTTTTTGAATCGTCCTAAGAAAGAGAATTCAAATGTGGACTAGATTTTTTAAAAAAGAAGAAAAAGATGAATGGACTGAAAGCTCTCAGCTAAGCAGCTATTCTTTAGAAGTTTTAGAGGATAAAAAAACTGGAGATTTATACTTCGAATTTCCTGACGCGCTTATGAATCAAATGGGGTGGGACATAGGTGACAAACTAATATGGAACGAACTTCCTGGGGGTGACTGGAAACTGCACTTGGAGAAAACAGATGAAGATACTGATAATGGGATTGCCGGGGTCGGGCAAGACTCATCTAGCTAAAAGATTACACGTACATCTTAACTGTGCTTGGTATAACGCAGATAAAGTAAGAGAAATGGCAAATGATTGGGATTTTACTCCATCAGGTCGACGACGTCAAAGCGAACGTATGAATACGATAGCTACGTTTGAAGCTACCAGAGCTCGTACTGTTATCTGTGATTTTGTTTGTCCAACTGGAGAAACACGTAAACAATTTAATGCTGACATTACAATATGGATGGACACTATTGAAGCAGGCAGATATGACGATACTAACAAAATATTTGAATCGCCACAAGATGTAGATTTCAGAATTGCCGGTTACATGTCAGATGAAGGTATTATAGAATTTGCACAAGCGTTGAAAGGTAAGTATAATGTTTGATTGGAAAAAACCTACAGCGCAAATGTTAGGCCGTTGGCAGCCTTGGCATGAAGGTCACACTAAACTGTTTGAAAAAGCTCTAGAAGAAACAGGACAAGTTTGTATTATGATTAGAGATGTTGGAGGTATTATTGGAGAAGATGCTGGAGCAGGTAGAACGGCGAAACAAGATGATAATCCATTTGAATATAATGAAGTAATACAAAACATTCAAATTGCATTAGCTAATGCTGGATATAACTATAACAAACAATATGTAATTATTAAAGTTCCTAACATTGTTGATATTAGTTATGGACGAGGTGTTGGGTATACTTTTACTCAACATGATTTAGGAGTTAAAACCCACGACATAAGTGCTACTAAAATTCGTAAAAAGATGAGAGAAGAAGGAAAACTCTAATGTTACCTGACGAGATGGAAGCTGAAAAGAATCGTAAGATTATTGTAGCTCAAGCTGACGAAATAGAAGTGTTAAAACGTAATGTACGTGATTTACAAGAAGAACTCACAGCGGCTAGGATTAGAATAGCTGAGGTATTAAAACAACCTGAACATGGTGGACCAAAAGGTCCTGAACCAACACGTTACGGAACATGGGAAAACAAAGGTAAGGAGATAGACTTTTGATAACTTGGTATAAATTTTTAAGATCAAAAGGATATACAATTTATGAAAGTATTGATGGCGCAATACACAATAATAAGTATTGGTATCCAGAAGGTGATTGGCCATATGGGATGAAAAGAAAATGAGTGACAATAAAGGTTTAGGTTGGGCATTTCTTATAATAACTTTTTTTATAGTTGGTGTGCCTATAATAATGCTTATGATAATGGTAGGCTTAGATGAATACGCTAGATACTGCAACTTAAATATTATGCCGTGTTTTACTAATACGATAAATTTCTTTAGAGAGGTTTTAAACTAATGGATCCTAGAAAAGCTGCTCTGGAGGAAGCTGAAAAAACATTTGAGTTGTTTATAATGTGGACAAAACGAACATTATGGGTGATACTATTATTCTTAATGATAGTGTTATTTGCATGTAATAATGGAGTTGAAACTGGACCTAATGCAACAGGTAGTAAGTACAATGGTGAGCAATATGATCCAAGTAATTTAAATGTAAAGGGAAAAAAATGAAGGATAAAGTAACACCTATTGGATGGGGTAAGACTATTTTAGGCATGAAAGATGCTTGGAATGGTATCATGACTATTAAGCATTCACCACTCCGTAACTTACCACCTCAGCTAGGACTTATGGTCTTTTCAATACTAGCTATTATGTGGAGTGGTATCTTTGCATCAATAATACAAAACCCGCATGCATTTGGTGTATCTGCGGGTACACATTTATTAGTCATATTTGGTATTTTTATTACAGCTATAGTGTATGATAGCGCAGAAAAATATACAGCACCACAAAATTATAACTCACGTGGTAATGGTGGTGAACACGAATGAAGTGGTTAATTGTAATGACTCTTTTATATGCAGATCCTTTTGCTGTGGAAACTTTAAAATTTGATACTAAAGAAGAATGTGTGAAGTATGTAACAAATGTAGATAACGCTCAAACTCTAGCTATAGAAGTTATTGCTAAAGCAGGATTTCATGATAGAGTTACATCAGTATTGTGTTTGCCTGAACAAAACAATACTCTTATTAAAAGGAAATATAATGGCTAACATTGAAATAACTACAATGCCGACTGGTCGTTCTCCAGAAAATAAAATATTTTATGGATCAAAAACTCGTAACTTAGATTTAAGCAGACCAAAATATAATAAGATAGGTGAAGAAAAATACTTTTGGGAGTTTTATGAAGATTTAAACGAGTATGAACACGAATGGGTTTTAGTTTTTTACACTAGTGGCTTATGTTTCCGCGTTGAAACTAATGATGATAGACATGCGCAATTTGTTAAAAATATGTTTAAAGTTGAAGAAGATCCATATAATCATACGGCTGATTGGACTATCATACATAACACAGAAATAAAAGTTCCTCCATCTATAGCTGTTCATTTAGACGAACAAGTAATGTTAATAGGTGGAACTACGTTCTTAGGTGAAATAAAAAAAGGAGTCTTTAGTATTCTTGGCTTTACGTTGCCTGAATCAGGTATTTTACCTATGCACTGCGCAGCTTTTACTTACGAAAACACTACTAATTTAATGTTTGGATTAAGTGGAACAGGAAAAACCACGTTAAGTAGCGATCCAGACTTTATGTTAATTAGTGATGATGAAGTTTCGTGGAATGATAAAGGAATTAAAAAAATAGAAGAAGGATGTTATGCAAAATCTGAAGGTTTGAGTCCAGAAACTCATCCTACTATTTTTAACGCTGTTGAAGAAGCAAAGAAAAGAGAAACATTAGTTGTAGAAAACCCAAAGGCAGCAAATGCAAGATTAAGTTATCCTTTAGATTGTGTGCTAAATGCTTGGATCGAACAAGAAGATTTCGCTCATCCAAACAACATATTCTTTCTTACAATGGACGCAACTGGAAGTTTTCCAGCAGTGAGTAAAATATCAGGAGAAACAGTAAGAAGATTTTTTGAAACTGGTTACACAAGCCAGATGCCAGGAACAGAAGCAGGAGTAAGTGAAATCAAAAAAACATTTTCACCTTGCTATGGTTCACCATTTATGCCAAGAAAAATACAAGAATATAGCGACATGCTTATGGAAAAGATAGATAAGCATAACGCAAACGTATATCTAGTAAATACTGGAATGGATAAAGATGGAAAAAGATTTGAATTAGATTTTACGAGAAATAGCATAAAACATGTAATGTCTAATGAATTGCACGATACAAGTGAAGAAGTACTAGAAATTTTGGAGAATTTGTTAATTGAGAATAATAGCGGGTCCATGCCAGCATGAGACATTATTTAAATCATTAGAAATTGCAGAACACTGTCAAGAAGTATGTGATAAGTATGATGTAGAGTATTACTTTAAAGCTAGCTATGATAAAGCAAATAGGTCTCATGTAGATAACACAAGAGGTGTAGGATTACATGACACTATAAAAGATTTTTTGCAAATGGAAGAATCAATTGGTGTTAAGATTCTAACTGATGTACATGAAATAGAGCACATCCAGTATTTAAAAGATGTTGTTAAGGTATTGCAAATACCAGCATTTCTGTGTCGACAAACTGATTTAATACAAGCTGCATGCAAAACAAATTGTATTGTAAATATTAAGAAAGGTCAGTTTCTTGCGCCTGCTGATGTATATGGCATACTAAGTAAGACCGACGATGCAAAAGAAGTATGGATTACAGAGAGAGGTACAAGTTTTGGGTATGGGCGTCTTATTAATGATTTCACTGGCATGTACGATATCCTTTGTAATTTACATGGCAATTTTGTTTACGATGTTACACACTCGGTCCAACAACCTGGAGGAACCTCGACTGGTGGAAATCGTGATTATGTGCCTGGTCTCGCTCGCGCTGGGGCCGCTCTTGGTATTACTTCTTTTTTCTTAGAAGTACATCCTGAACCTGATTATGCACCAAGTGATGGTGCAAACATGTTAAAGCTTGAAGATTTTGAAGATGTAGTAAAGGATATTAAAAGGTGTAGTTATGAAAGCAGGTAAAGTATGGGGAATGACAGAGTTAATAGAAGCTAACGGTGCTCTGGAGTTTCATAGAATTGAAATGAATAAAGGTGGTGTTTGTTCAAAACATTTACATGAGTTTAAATGGAATGGTTTTTATGTTGAGTCAGGTACTATGCTTATACGTGTTTGGCAAAATGATTATGACTTAATAGATGAGACAATATTATATCCAGGAGATTATACCAAAGTTAAGCCTGGTGTAAATCATCAATTTGAATGCTTAGCGGATGGCGTAGCTTATGAATTGTATTGGGCTGAATTTAATCACAATGATATTGTAAGAGAAGATGTTGGTTATTTAGGAAATGAATAATAAAAAAGTAAACCTACTATGAGATTTTACGATCAGAAGAAACTTCGACATATACACTTTGAGCCAACAAGGGATTGTAATGCAAGATGTCCTCAGTGCGCGAGAACTGATAAACGCACTTTAAATACAATACCAAGTTTAGTAATGGATGAAGTGAATGCTAAAGAATTACGTAATTTACTAAATTTAGATGGATTTAAAGATATTAAACAAATTTTAATTAGTGGTAATTACGGTGATATTGTTATGCACACTCATCCTCGAGAGCTAATTGAAGTTTTTATTGAAAAAAACATTAATGTTCGCATAAACACAAATGGAGGTGCTTTAGGTGAAATGTTTTGGTCATGGCTTGGCACTACAAATGTAGAAGTTGAATTTGCTATAGATGGCCTTGAAGATACACATCATCTATATCGTCGTAATACTAGATACGATGTTGTGATGAAAAATGCTATCACATTTATTAATGCAGGCGGTACCGCTCATTGCGCGATGAATGTGTTTAAACACAATGAGCATCAAAAAGAAGAATTAAACACAAGATGCAAAAATGTTGGTTTTAAAAGTATACAATATCGTGCTAATGAAAGATTTGGTTCTATCGATCCGCTCGAATGTTATGATAACAAAGGAAATATAACACACTACTTAGAGCCAACTACTGATTACGTAGAACGTTTTAAGAAGCAACAGAACGCGCCTATGAAAGAGATAAGCTGGACCGATACGAAGAACAATTCAAAAGCAGTTAAGTGTAGAGCTTTAATTCCTGAAGCTTTAAATGGTTCGATATATATTTCAGGTGAGTTCAAAGCCTGGCCTTGTTGTTGGATGGAATTTACTGAACAGCCTGACTTTAAAAATAGTTTTAGAAAATATTCTTTTGATGCAATAAATAAAGAGTTCTATGAAAAAATAGTTACAAAATGGAATACCCCTAATTGTTTAGATGTTTGTGTTAGAAAGTGTTCAGTTACAATTGTTGACGATCGTTTAAAAAATAACTACAAAGTGGAGAATATATGATGAAAGTAGGTTTTACATGTAGTACATTTGATTTGCTTCATGCAGGTCATGTGATGATGCTTAGAGAAGCAAAAGAACAATGCGATTATCTTATTGCAGGTTTACAAGTTGATCCGTCACTTGATAGAAAAGAAAAAAATTCTCCTATACAAACTATAGTTGAAAGACAAGCCCAATTAGCTGCAGTAAAATATGTAGATGAAGTGATTATTTATTGTACAGAATCAGATTTACTTGATATAATAAACATGTATCCAATTGATGTTAGAATACTTGGAGAAGAATATAGGCAGAAAGATTTCACTGGTAAAGATGAGTGTAGAAACCGTGGAATTGAATTATACTTTAATAAGAGAGATCATAGATTCAGCTCAAGCGGTTTAAGAAAGAGAGTATGTAATGAAACTGAATAGTGTACACGATATACGTGAATTCTTTAAAGGTGAACTAAAAGATGGAGAATTTACTATAGATAAAACCGGCCAGAAAACAATTGAACTTCTTGGCGCAAGCTTTATTGCTTCTGAACCAGCGATTTTTGGTACACCTAGCCAAGAGTATATAGAAAAAGAATTAGCTTGGTATCAATCTCAATCCACTAACATTTATGATATAAATGGTGTAGATTCTGATGCTCCTCCTGCAGCTTGGCAGTACGCAGCTAATAAACATGGCGAGATAAATTCTAACTATGGTCACTTGATTTGGTCAGATAAATATTATAACCAGTATGGACACGTCTTAGATGAGCTGTTAAATAATCCTGATGGCCGAAGAGCATCAATGATTTATAACAGACCAAGCATATGGATGGAGTTTGATGAAAATGGAAAATCAGATTTTATTTGTACTAATGCTGTTACTTACTATATTCGTGATAATATACTTCATTGCGTAGTTCAAATGAGAAGTAATGATGTAATCTTTGGTTATAAAAATGATTATGCTTGGCAGTTCAGCATACTAAATAAGTTGTGTGATGAGTATAATAATTTAACTATGGCTGGCATTGAAGTTGGTCATATGATCTGGCAAGTACAAAACTTACATGTTTATGAAAGGCACTTCAATCTTGTCAAATAAATGGGATCATAGATATTTGTCCTTAGCTGAAGAGGTCGGCCGATGGTCAAAAGATCCTTCTTCTCAAATAGGTGCAGTAGCAATAGGATCAAAAGGACAAGTTCTAGCACAAGGTTACAATGGATTTCCTCGAGGAATATTAGATAGTACAATACGATTAACTGACCGCGAAATAAAATATAAGTATATAGTTCATGCAGAACAAAATCTTATATACAACGCTACATTTAATGGTGTATCTTTAGATGGTTCTACTTTATACGTAACAGGTTTACCAGTTTGTTCAGAATGTGCTAAAGGTGTTATTCAAGTAGGAATAAAACGAGTTGTTATGCCAATCCAAACTATTTCTAGATGGAAAGAATCATGGGAGTTATCTGCATCAATGTTTGACGAAGCTGGTATATCTCACGAATTTATATGAGTTTTTAGAAGAAAAGTAGTTTACAAATCTATTTTTTTATGATAGAATAATATTATGAGTAAAATTATATTTGTAGGCATGAACCCCTCGAAGGTTCCAGTGAGCAGATCTAAAAGTTCTGCTCATAAACGTTTTCATTCTTGGCTAGATTATTTAGATTTAAATCATGTTTCATTTACTAATCTTTCATTTGATCCTGAATGGGATTTAAAATTTAAAACATTCGATCACACTTTATTGTGTACAACTCTACAAAATTATGATAAGATAGTAGTATGGGGATCAATGGTATCTAATTATCTCAAGAGATTAGGCTTCACAAATTATTTTGAATTACCACATCCATCTGGATTAAATCGTAAGATTAACGATCATAAATACGTATATCACACACTAGATAAATGCAAGGAATATATAAATGACTAGAATCGCTATTGTATTAGGCCGCGGCACTGAAGGGTGTGGAGTTACACAATGTGCTATTCAAATGCAAAAAGTAACAGGTGCTGAAATTTTTTCTGCCAATGATAAGAAATGGGGAAGAGCTAAAGGACTAGACATAGAACAAAACGAGTTTTCAATGTCAAATGATTGGGAGCTGACTGCTGATGCTATTAACAATCGTTTTGACTTGTGTATCATATATTCAGTTCCTTCAAAAGGACATCCACAGGAATGCCAAGATAATTTTATTCCATTCCTTAAACACATTAATATTCGAAAAGCTTTTATTAACGTAGACCATAAAGCAGCTTCTATTGCTCGTAATGCTAATCTCAAAGAAGTTTGTGAAAACGTAGATGTTATCATGACTCATAGTATGGAAAATGATTTCTGTAAGTTTATGAGAAAAAATAAAATAGAAACACCTCTTACAAAGATGGGATTAGGTTTTGACTATGATGGACACCGTGAAAAGTACTGGCGTCCTATTGAAGAACAACAACACAACATGGTGAGATGGATTGGTCGTACTGCTATGTGGAAAGGACCAAGTGTTATGATTGACTTCCATCAAGATGCTTTGATGGAACAAGGATTTATCACGGTGTTGGAAGGACTCGAAGCTTCTATACAATATCCTTTAGTTTTATATCGTGATAATAAATCAGATAATCCTATAGATCGTAGAATTGTAGAAAATCATTTCAGACCTGAGAAACAATTTAATGAAGTAAAGTTTACACCTGATCTGTATGGAAAAGAAGTTGAAGGTAAAGGTGCATATCTTTATCCACAATATATAAACTCAGAAGCAATGGACCGTATGTCACGTTCAGCGTTTGGTTCAGACTTATACTTTTTAAAAGCAGAGCATTATGGCAATAACATAGAAAATTGCCACGCTGAATGTATAGCTTCTGGTACAGTTCCATTATTTCACAAACACTTTTGTGATA
>Ga0160423_10002889_pt1 | contig 14315 bp, 7 predicted proteins | sample CRUFie14St8metaG_FD_108191 | JGI IMG/M metagenome (GOLD analysis project Ga0160423, IMG submission 108191) | Marine microbial communities from the Costa Rica Dome - CRUD Field 142mm St8 metaG | ecosystem: Environmental > Aquatic > Marine > Oceanic > Photic zone | place: Costa Rica: the Eastern...
AACATCACGCTGCGGGGTCGTGTATCTCAGGAAGACAGCCAGAAACTGCAGGATTACTCCGAAGCCTTGGCGAAGGTGGCCGTGGATGAGCAGGGCGCTCAGCCACTTTTCTCGCAGGTGCAGCCGCCCAACATGGATGCCCGGGCCGGTGGTTATTTGGATTGGTACATCATTTGCCTGTTACGACGAGAGGAGGCCGAGAAATGATCGAGACACTGGATCGAATGGGGATTCGTCCGCAGGAACGCCGCTCGGTGATCTTGTTGCTGTTGGCTTTCCTTATCATTGGCAATATCGCCTGGCTGATGATGGGGCCGGAATTGCTGCAACTGCAAACTTCGCGCGACCAGTACCGCGAGGAAAATAAAAAGGCAGCGAACGATGTGGAGTTGCGGGACACCCTGAAGATGGAGGTGGAAACACTTTCGGCTGAATCCGGAATGGTGAGTGACGGGAGACAGGCCCAGAAATTGATGGAGGATATCGAAAGCAAAGCACGTCGCAGTGGCCTAAACTTCACCCGCAGCCGGGGCGGTCAGGGCACTTCCCGGGGCAATCAGGATTTTGAGGAAACCAAACGAACCGTCTCCTTCCAATCCAGCTTAGTGGATCTTGTTGAATTTTTGAAGAACGTGTCCGAAGGGCAAAACATGATTCGCGTCAGCAACATGACGGTGCAACCTACGGTCGACCGGCAACAGCTTAAGGTCGATCTCGCTTTTGTCGCGAGCTATCCGAAGCCCGCCGACGACAAATCTAAGAAAGGAAAGAAATGATGAAAAAGATTGCTGCCCTATTGGCACTCATGGGAGGTGAGCTGTTGGCTCAAGACCAGCCCGCGCCACCGGCGGATCCGCCGGCCCCAGCCCCTACCGTGATCCCCGCCGGTCACACCATGCAAGGGATTCCCTTACCCACGTTGCTGGAGGAATACGGTGCGCTGGTGGGCAAAACCCTGATTCCCGCGCAAAACCTCCCTTCGGTCACCTTCGAGTTTAAGACGAACAACGATCTTACCTACGAGGAAGCCAAGGCCTTTTATGAAACCCTCCTGATGCAGCGCCAAATTGCAGTGGTCCCACAGGGTGATAAATTTGTGCAGGTCATTCCTGCAGCCGAGATTGCTAAGACACCACCCCAATATTATCCGGTACTCTCCGTGGCAGCCCTGCCGGACAGTGAATTACCTGTCATGGGGCCGTTTCCCTTGAAGTATATCTCCACCGCCGCCGCGATTGATCTGCTGGCAACCTTAGCTAAGACGCCCAACGCTGTGACCACGGTGGAAGGTTCCAACGTGTTGATTCTGCGCGATTCGGCAAACAATGTGAAGCGGATGTTAACTGTGTTGACTGAGTTAGACGTGGAACCGGGGATTAAGGAGGAGTATGAACTCATTAAAATTCGCTATGCTCTTTCGGCAGATATTGCGGCGGTTTTGAGCACTCTAACCAATACCCCGATTAGCGGCACAGCTGGGTCTTCCGGTAGTCGCATTAATACTACCGGCGCCAATCGCACAACGACAGGTGCGACCTCTCGAACGGGTGCAACTACAACCGGAAATGCTGGTTCCTCTCGTGGACAACTGGCTCAGCGTTTGTCCCAGATTCAAGGTGGTTCCGGCGTGACCGGCACGGGACTTCCAATTTTGGGGGATACCAAGGCGGTGGCTTATGAACGCGGCAACGAAGTGCTGCTCATCGGCACACGCCGACATCTCGATAAAGCCAAGGAGCTGATCGATAAGCTGGACACTATTCAGCCACAGGTGCTAATTGAGGCCATCATCATTGATGTCGCTTTGGGTGATGACAAAACGTTTGGTGTGTCGTTGCGCGAAAACCGGACGGCAGAAAATGCCCGATCGGGCGGATTGCGTGGTGCATTGGCTTCGGCGCTTGGGCCGGCAGGGTTTACCGATACCTCCATCTCCGGTGCCACATCCGGGTTTAATTATTGGGGATTCCTTGGGTCTAACTGGGAGGTTGCCGTTAATGCGATTGAAAACGATTCCCGCGTGACCATGCATTCACGGCCGCGCATCCAAACCTCGCATGCTGAGCTGGCTGAGCTGTTCATTGGCGACACGCGGCCGGTTGTCACAGGCACCATCACGGACATCAGTGGCGGTACCAGTTCGCAGTATCAAATGCAGAAATTTGGCATTACTTTAGAAGTGCGGCCGTTCATTAACGAAGAAGGTCTCGTGGTAATGGATTTGGTTCAGCAGATTCAAGATATCGTTGGCTCACAAACCATCAACGGCAATAGTGTTCCCATCACCACCGACCGATCGGCTAACGCCAAGGTGGCCGTGCGCGATGGGGAGATGATTGTGCTGGGAGGGTTTATCAAAACGAAGACCACCACCTACGACGATGGCGTTCCCGTACTGCGTGATGTGCCGTTGCTTGGGAAACTCTTTGAGAGCACGCGTGATGTGGATGAGCGCAATGAATTAATTGTGCTAATGCGGCCCACGGTTTTAAAGACGCCTGAAGCCGCCGCCGTGAAGGCCATGTCCGAGCAATCCAACCTGCCGGGCATCGATCTGGCCAAGGATGAAGAGGAGCGGCTCACTGAAAAATACCGCAATTTGGTGGAGGAACTCCGCCGCAAACGTGGCACTCCGACAACTCCAGAGAATCAGGATTTGCCTTTACTGCCGAAAGACGGCCCTTTGGTGCCACAATTGCCCTGATCACCGTCGGCCATCGTACCACCAGCTGCAGGCCTTGGGATTACTCAAGGCCCGGCCACCGGTGAAAGCCGTGGCGATTAAAAGGCGTACCAACTCCCACGGTGAATAAAGCGAGAGTTTGCGGGCTGATGTGATTAGTGGCTGGCCGGTGATGATGTGCAATCGTTGCTGTCGCCTTCGGCCATGGCGCTTGAGGCGTTCGGCAAACTCGAGTTCTTCAGAAGCATAAAGGGTCTTGGAAAACCCTTCCAGTTCGCGGAAAGCTTTTGTGCGGCAAAAAAAATAGGAACCGGCCGGCCAGCGCATTACCCGACTGATACAATTCCACAAATGAATCCAAAAAGCCGCCCACCAGGGGACTACTCCCATGGTGAGCGTGGAACCGCCACCAAGAATATCCGTTTGCTGCATTACTTTGCCGGTGGCCGCGAATAATTCCGGGCTTGGTTTAGAATCCGCATCCACAAAAAGGATCCAATCTCCTCGGGCCGCCTGACCGGCTGCATTCCGGGCTCGGGCGATTTGGTTTTGGGATTCGAAAACCACCCGCGCCCCGGCGTCTCGCGCCAGTTCGGCGGTGCGGTCGCTAGAATTATTGTCGCACACTACCAGTTCCCAGTCCCAATTAATGGCCTCAAAGACTTTGGCTGAATCCTGAATCGCTGCCAGTGTCTCGGGAAGGAGCTTTTCCTCGTTGAAGGCAGGAATGGCGATGGTCAAGTGCACGGGCGAATGTCGCTCGATTCGCGGTGACAGGCAAGCGGGCAACATGCTATCCTTCCGTCAGTTGAGGGATGGTGCAGCCTTACTCTATCGAGCCTCTTACGGAGGAGGAGACGAGCTCCAAACGCCGGTGGAAACGCTGGTTGACTGGGGGCTTGGCGGCCTTGGTGATCTTGCCGTTGCTTGCGTGGCAGGTGGTGGAGAGCGAATGGTTCTTGCGCCGCGTGATTCTACCGAGAGTGAACGAGTCTATTCACGGCGTCATCCACTTTAAATCCGCCGATTGGTCATTGGGCAGTTCGCTGGAATTCCAGGGAGTGACCCTGCACGCCGAAGGTCAGGCGACATGTCTTAAGGTGAAGCATATGCGGGTGCGGTATGACTTGGGCGAATTGCTCGATGGTCGCTTGCATTTCCACGAAATTTTTCTAGATGAACCGACTTTAACCGTTACGCAGGATCTGGAGGGGCGAACCAATCTGGATCCGTTTTTACGGAAATCCCCTGAGAGCGGCGAGACAAGTACCGTGAAGTTGGATTTGGTTATGCTTGCCGACGGCGGCATTCATTTTTCTAAGGAACTACCCGATGGCTGGAAGCAGATTGTCCGGGCAAACAATCTGAAAATAAATCTCGAACACCTTGGCAATGGCCGTGATCAAGGCAGTGTTCGTTTGGGATTCGGATGGGCCACCGAATGGATGAACGGCAGCAAAATGACCGATCATCTCAAGGGTACGCTTGATCTGAATACCAAATTGAATTTGGACGAACACTGGCAGCCCAGTTGGGGGGATCCGAAAGGGAAACTTCTGGTTCTGGATACCAGTGAACGGTTGGAGGAATCCAAAGGGTTGGTGGCCGATTTCGCTGCCGCTTTTACTGGGAATCAATTGGAGCGGTTAGGGCTGATCTTCAGTCGAGAGCCTGATGAAATTACCGGCTCAGTTGAACTAGGTAAATTGAATGTATCGGGCCCTCTGAACCTTGCGGTTGGCGAGGCAGAGTTGGCGGTTGCGATTCAGGATGTGGACCAAAGCGTTTTGAATCTGCTCGGGCAATCGCAGAATTTGACCTTTCATCAAACGCGGTTGAGCGCGACCAATCATCTGACGGTGAAGGATTTCGGCCGTACGCTGCGGCTACAGGGCAAGATGATTTCCGCGCCGCTACAACTGACCCATCGGTTGGCGAAGCTGCCGCAATTGGATTCGCTGGAGGCGCACTATGATGTGACCTATCAGCCTGAAGCCCGGGCCTTGCATGTTCATGCCCTCGGCCTTGAATCCAGTCACCAGAACAAGCCCTTCCTGAAAGGCGCACTAAAACAGCCGTTAGCCGTCAGTTGGCAGCAAGGCAGTAAATTGAATGCGCCGGATTCGGAGTTCGAGTTGAACATTCATCCGACTCAACTTGCCGATTGGCAACCGTGGCTGGGGCGTTATGTGCGCGAAGGTGAATTAAGCGGGGCGTTCACCATGGCCGTGCAACAAGCCGGGCGGCACATTGAGTTTAGTGGCTCCACTAAGGTTGAAGGCATGGCCGTGCCAGACGCGCAAACCACCCGGCCACTGGGCAATGGACAATTCGACTGGGCCGGCACAGTAAACGACTTGAAGGATCTACAGTTAACCCAATGCAAACTGGAGATTGGGACGCCGTTGCAATCCTACTTTACCTTTGATGGTAAGCCGCGGCTGAATCTGCACACGCAGCAGTTCAGTGAATCCAGCGGTAAATTGACGGCACATCTTCCCACATTGCTGGAGTGGTTTCCTCAAACTGGAGTGCGCAGTGATGCCGGTGAGCTGACGTATAACGGAACTTTTTCCGGCGGTTTGACCCAAGGCGCGTCCTTCTCCTGGGTGGGCACGCTGGATTGGGCCAACATTGATGGACAGTTTCAGGAGCAATCCGTGAAAAGCCTGAATGGTTCGGTTCAGTTGGATTGCGTGTTGGATAAAGAGCAACGGCTCAAGATTCAACGTCTCGAGGGGGATGCGCAGCTTGCGGAAAAACCCTTGATGGCCAAGCTGGATTTGAAGGGGGATTGGAACCTGCGCACCGGTCAGTTTGCTTTTGAAAAAGCTGAATTGATTCAGGCGGACTTGGCGTTGGCGCGGACGCTTTATCCGTTTCCCGAAGTAATCTCGGGGGTGCTGAATGCCAACCTTACCGTGAACCATAAACCGGGCGATAGCACACTGTTGCGGGGAGGCTTGGCCCTCGCCAAGGGGCACATTGCCCAATGGCCTCAATGGATTTACGGACGTCTCGGTGAACTGGATGCGACCTTGCACTGGGAGGAAGCTGGGCGCTTTCACGGTGAAGTGCGCCATGTGCAACTGCAGGCCTTTGATCCGACCCGCCTAGAGCAAGGCATCGGCCAAGTGAGCGGCGCCGGGAAGTTTGATCCGTTCAAGAGTGAATGGGAGTGGACCCTTAAACCTTCCAGACTTGAACACGCAATTCTGGCTCCCTTGGTGAATCGCACAAATTGGTTAGGATCCGCGGCACTTCAGTCTGGCACAATATCCAACCCCAAGCCGCTGCGACTGCATTGGAACGCTAATGGCGACATTGTGGTGAGCGGCCCGATGCATATTGCTAATGCTCGCGTTGAAGATCCAAAGGGCCAATTGCCTAAGGATATTTTGGGCGCACAGTTGGAGTTGGATCTCGCATCCACGCAGCATCCCGTCGGCCGATCGTGGAAGGCTCGCTCGCAAGCCAACAAGGCCGTCTTCACATTAGTAAATCAACCCGCTGGTACAGTGGAATGGAGTGGCGAATACTCGGCCACCAATGGGGTCGGGCAACTGGCGTTTGATGTGGTCGATGTGGATCATCGTGTGTTCCAACTCGTGCCTGAGTCTTGGCGCGGCCGGGTGGATCTCAAGAGCGGGCAAATCAATAAACTGAGAGGACAATGCCGGATCCGCGATGGAGTGGTACAGTTTGAAACCAGTGCGGACCTGAAACGGGTTTGGTTGAAGGAACCATTCAGGCTTTGGCCGGAAGGCCCCTTGGATTTGGTGCAGTCTCTGCAGGGCAGCTGGAAGCCCGGACCCAAGCTCAATCTGACGGTCGAGCGCAATCAGGGCACGGTGAAGCAGGGCGATACTGTTTTGGGCGTGTACGATCTGAACGGCCGGATGGTGGATGCGGGTTTGGAGTTGGATGTGAAATCACTGGATTTGGGGCCGGCTTTCACGCGGCGCGTTCTGGATCGATGGTTGCCCGGTCAGCCGGTTGCTGCCGGGCGATTGCAAATGAATGAATTGAAGGTCAGCCTGCCTCAGCAGGGAGTCGGCGCGGTGAATGGGCAGTTGTCCATCAAAGGATTCTCCGTGCCTTCGCGTGTGCCGGGAGATCCCGCTCAGTCGTTAGATACCACATTAAACATTCAAGCGGCCGGCACCAATCGTGTGCTGCAACTCGAACAATGTGCCGTGGCATTGCCCCCGACGAAGAAGGCGGCTAATCAGGTCAGCTTGGCCGGCGCGTTAGATTTGCGGCGCTGGAATGCCCCGGGCGCGCAGTTGAAAATTGCCAGTGAAGCGGCGGATATTACGCCGTTGATGGCGTTTCTGAATAATCCCAAACCCTCCTTGACGCCCGATGAGACTTCCGGCACCGCTCCGGCTGGATCTGAATTTGGTTTTCAGAATTTCAACCTAAACCTGAATCTTAAGCGCTTGGTGTGGCATGATTTATGGGCAACCAATCTCACCGGCAATGTGCGGATTGACGGGCGGAAGTTTACTTTTGACCCAATTCAAATGCATCTGCTCGGGGCGCCGGGAATGATTGAAGGCCAGGTGCAAACCGTGGATAGGCAAACCCAAATGGCGGTAAACATAAATTTGCAAGCTGTGCCGTTGGATCCGGTGATTCGGCACTTTGCTCCCGATCATAAAATCCAATGGGGTAAGTTGACGGCCAATGGATTTCTGAAGGCGCTCGGATGGTCGGGAGAATCTTTTCGCAACACCTTCACGGTGCGCGGGATCGATCCCGCAGCTCCTGCGCAACTCGTCATTGAAGATTCCCATTGGGGATTCAAGGAGGATGATATTTTAGTTGGAATCATCGCTAGGAGCTTGAATTTACCGCAACTTTTGGATTCTCATTTCAACTCAGCGGAGCTCGCCTTGATCGCGCAGGATGGTAAAGCACATTTCGAGCTGGCTGCGGGTGGTCCGCTCTTGCGCGTGGGAACCGGGGGGGAAGGCCAGTTGGGAAGTCGTTTTCTTGATACCACCATCAAGCAGGATATCTCCATCGAGCTGCCGCCTAAGTTGGCGGAAGAATTTCGGGCACTGGGGATTTTGTTTCCCCAGGACGACTTCATGGAGATGCCGGCCTTTCTTTCCATGGAAGGTGCTATTCGGAGGCCGCAAGTGAAGGTCGATAATCTGGCGTTGGGGCAAATTCTGGTGTTGGGTATTACTGGCCGCCCCGGAAGCTTGTTGCGGCGTTTGAGTCCCATCAAGGACAATCCCGATGGAGAAGGGAAAGAGCTAGATTTGAATCCTTTGAGCTTACTGCGATTGATCGTTCCCGGCGGTGATTAAGGGTGGGTGTCATCAAGGGCATTCGCCGTTTGCATTCGCTCTCTGCTTTCGTACACTGCGCCCGCATGCAAGCCGTGCTGGATTATTTAACCGCCCATCGGGCTCGTTTTGAAGAGGAGCTTTGCGAATACCTGCGGCTGCCAAGTGTGTCGGCCCAGACCAATCATGATTGCGATACCCGTGCCACGGCTGATTGGCTGATGAAACACTGCCGGGCGATTGGCCTTAAGGCCCGCAAGTATACCACGGATTTTCATCCCATCGTTACCGCCAGCACGCCGAAGCGCGCTGGGCGGCGTCCACATTTTCTGGTGTATGGCCATTACGATGTACAACCGCCGGATCCGTTGGAGGAATGGGATACACCGCCGTTTGAGCCCACCATTCGCAAGGGAGCGGTGTATGCGCGGGGTGCAACTGATAATAAGGGGCAACATTTTGCGCACCTCAAGGCCGTGGAAGCGTTTCTGCAAACGGGCTCGGAATTACCTTGTGATCTCACGTTTGTGATCGAGGGCGAAGAGGAGGTGGGTAGCGAAAGTCTCGTTAAGTTTTTGCGTCAGAAGAAAAAAGACCTGCAGTGCGATGCGGTGGTGGTGTCGGATACCGGCATGCCTTCAAAGAAACACCCCGCACTCACCTATTCCCTGCGTGGCGTGACGGCGCTAGAGGTGACAGTACGCGGCCCGAAGGCTGATCTGCATTCCGGCATTTATGGCGGCTCGGTGGATAACCCCGCGTTGGTGCTGTGCCAGATGCTGGCGGCATTACGCGACAAGCGCGGCCGTATCGCGGTGCCCGGTTTTTATGATCGAGTACAAAAGCTGACGCGGTATGAGCGCGAGCAAATGGAACGCCTGCCGATTTCCGCCATGCAATATCGCCGTCTGTTGGGGGTGAAGGCATTATTTGGGGAAATGGGATACACGCATCATGAACAACGCAGTGCCCGGCCGACATTGGAGATCAACGGCCTTACCAGTGGTTATCAGGGCGAAGGCAGTAAGACGATTGTGCCCGCCTGGGCGAGTGCCAAGATCACCTGCAGGTTAGTGCCGAATCAGGATCCGTGCGAGATCAACCAGTTGCTTAAGCGGCAGCTCAAGAAGTTGTGCCCGCCTTCGGTGAAACTGGAAATTGAGGATGGGCATGGCGCCGAGGCGTATCATGTACCGCCCACGGGGCCGCAGGCGCAGGTGGCGTTAGAGGCCTTGCGCGAGGCTTTTGGCCATGAACCGGTGATTCTGCGGGAAGGCGGTTCGATTCCAATTATCAATGAATTCAAAAAAGTGCTCGGGGCGGACTCACTGCTCCTTGGCTTGGCGTTGCCCGATGACAATTTGCATTCGCCGAATGAGAAGTTCGACCTCGATTGCTTCCATAACGGTGCTGAAATGAGCGCCCGCCTCTGGCCGAAACTGGCTGCGATTTAGTTGTGAAGAAAAATAAATCCAACCGAGAGGAGGAGTCGGCCGAGGAGATGTCCATTGGGCTACGTCGGTATCTTTATTTTACGGCGGCCTGCACTGGTGCGTGCATTTTGGTGGTCGAGATCTTGGGGGCCAAAATGCTGTCGCCTTTTCTTGGCACGTCCCATTTTGTTTGGACGGCGCAAATCGCGGTGACGCTCGTGGCACTATCAGGCGGCTATTATGCCGGCGGTTGGCTGGTGGACCAGTCGCCGAAATTGAACCGATTGTATTATGGAATTTTGGCAGCGGCCGTTTATCTCGCCGCCACGGTGCCAATGGTGAAGCCGCTTTGTCTCAAGCTCATGAGCCTGCCATTGGCTTGGGCCACGCTGTTGGCGGCCATGTTTTTGTTTTTGGTGCCGCTGGCTTTGCTCGCGATGACGGGGCCCTTTCTGGTTCGACTACTCACCCAATCGATCACGAATGTGGGGCTCAATGTCGGCCGATTGTCGGCAATTAGCACTCTGGGAAGTGTAGCAGGTACGGTGTTGATCGGGTACGTGTTGATTCCGCGTTTTCCGAATTCCGTGACTATGCTTATCACGACGGGCATCTTGATTGCCTTGGCGGCGGTTTACCTTATCGTATGGGGGCGCGGGGCTGGTGGAAATGCCCTTTTGTTGGCACTGGGGCTTTCTCTCGTTTTTGGCTATAGTGGTTTACGCGGGCAGTTTGTAGACACGATGAAGTACGGCGGAGTGAATTGGGATGTGCTTTACCGCGCGAATTCTAACTATGGTGAGCTGCAGGTGATCGAGTATCGTAGTGGCGCGGTGGTGGAGCGGCGGTACTTGAATGATCAACTGGTGCAGAACACCTACGATCCTACGACGCGCCAGAGTCGTTCGCTGTTTACAGGTGCGTTGCGGTGGCTGGCGCACGCTTACACGGCGAAAACCGGGCGCGTACTTTGTATTGGCATGGGGGCAGGCGTGGTGCCCATGCAGTTTGCTGCGGATGGAATTGAAACGGATGTAGTGGAGATCAACGGTGCCTCGATTCCGATGGCGGAGGAGTTTTTTGATTTTGATGCATCAAAGGTCAACCTCACCGTGGGCGATGGCCGACAGTTTCTGAATCAAACGGACCGCACCTACGATTCCATTTTGCTAGATGCGTTTTTGGGGGATTCCTCACCGAGCCACCTCATGACTCATGAGGCATTTGTGGAAATGCGAGCGCATCTCAGCGATCACGGCACGTTGGTGATCAACAGCTTTGGGGAATCGAATCCGGAACGGCAGTTTTTTTCTTCGTCACTGGATAAAACACTGCGTTCGGTGTTTGGCCCAGAACGCGTGATTGTCCATGCGTCGGGTTATGGGAACGTGTTTTTCGTGGCCACCAAAGCGCCGCAAATAAAGGTGCACCATTCGCCGGAGCCGGACCCCGATGCAGGCAAGCGCCTGCGGGAGGCAAAATCGGAACGCGATACCTATGCGGTTTGGAACGAATGGTATGGCGCCGCCAAGGGCGAGGGGCCGTTTTTCTCCGAGCATCGTCAAGTGCAGATGGAGATGGCGTTAATGTGGAAGGGGCGGCGGGAGTTTGACGCAGCGCACGGGCAGTTGTTGCTGGATGACTTTAATCCGGTGGAGTTTTATGATGCCCGTAATCGCGAAGAGAATCGCCGCGGGTTGATCCATCAAATCAATCCCGGTAATGGCTGATTCGGATTCAGCTTCGTCTGCCAAGCCGCCGATGGCCTTGTATGCTCTGACGGTTTTCTGGGGTGCGTTTCTGTTGTTTCTGGTGCAGCCGTTGATCGGCAAATACATTTTGCCGTGGTTTGGCGGCACGCCAGGGGTTTGGACCACTTGCCTATTGTTTTTTCAGTGTCTTTTGTTGACGGGGTATGCCTATGCCCATTGCCTGAACCATTTTCTGCCGCCGCGCAAACAGGCCTGGGTACATGGCGGCTTGTTGATGATGGCGATCTGTACGCTACCCATTACTCCGGGCGAAGCGCTCCAGCCCGATGACGAGGGCACGCCGGTATGGGCGATTCTTAAATTGCTAGGGCTCAGCTTGGGCGTTCCGTACATGATCCTCTCCTCCACCGGCCCGCTGGTGCAGGCGTGGTTTGCCCGTGCCTATGCGGGGGCCTCACCATATAGGCTGTATGCTTTCTCCAATGTCGGCTCACTATTGGCGTTGGTGGTGTATCCGTTTGTGGTGGAGCCCAGGAGTACTCGTATTGAGCAGGTGAACGGTTGGTCTTGGGGGATGGCCTTGTATGCGGTGTTTTGCGGCCTCCTCGTGTGGCGCATGCGGGATGTACCGGTGGTGACCTCCAGTAAAAGCAAAGTCGAATCCGGAGCGACCGAAACACGTTTGCGTTGGGCAGGAGTGTGGTTGTGTTGGTTTGCATTGCCGGCGTGCGGGACGGCCTTCTTAATGGCCACGACTAACAAACTTTGTCAGGACGTGGCCGTGGTGCCATTTCTGTGGGTGCTACCACTGGCATTGTATTTGATTTCGTTCATCATCAGTTTCGACAGCCCACGGTGGTATGTACGTGAGATTTATGTGCCGCTGCTGGTGGTAAGCTGGATCGGCGTGTTGTGGGGCATGGGGGAGGGTGTGGATTTGGAAATCGTTTTGCAGGTTGGGCTTTACAGTGTGGCATTGTTCATCAGTTGCATGGTGTGTCACGGGGAACTGTATCGATTGCGGCCGGAGCCGACACGGTTAACTCAGTATTTTCTTGGGATTGCTGTCGGCGGCGCCTTGGGAGGCTTGGCTGTGGCCGTGCTGGCGCCGCGTTGGTTTGATGGCTATTGGGAATACCACATAGCATTGTGGGGCACGGGGCTACTGTATCTGCTGGTGCAATGTGTGAACCGGGAGCCTTGGGCGCTGGGAAAATGGCACGTGCGTGGCCTGTTGGGGCTTTGCTGGACGGTTGTCTGCATGGCGTTGTTGCGCACGGTTGAATTTACTTTGCCGGCCAAACTCGCGCTCACTTGGCTTCCATTGCTCTTTGGTTGGTACATGGCCCGGTACATTGCGCGGGAATGGTGGTTTGGCCGGCCGGCATCCGAGGGGCGTGATTTCAAGGCCGGCTTGGTCGGGGCGGTGCTGGCCTGTTTCGGTCTGTATTGGGCACTGGAAATGTCGGTGAATTGGAGTGATGTCGGCAGTACCAGTGGTTGGGAGGCTCTGCAACCGGGGGTATGGGTGGCGGTCGGATTAATGACACTCAATTTGTTTGTCTGGCTCAGCGTGCGCCAATGGAATGGGGTACAAATCGCTTGGGGCTGGCAATGGTTGGGCTTGGGACCGGCGTTGGTGGTGGTGTTCGTTGGGTTTTTAAAAGACATCAAGAAATCGGAAGCGGATGCGTTTTATGTGCAGCGCAATTTTTATGGCACGTTGAAGATATCACGCTACAGCGACTTTGGGGGTGAAGTCTATCGCCTGCTCTTGAATGGCCATATCACGCATGGGTTTCAGTACGAAAGCGTGGAATGGTGTAACCGAATTACAACCTACTACACCTACGGCAGTGGCGTTGAGTTGGCCATGCGATACACGCCGGAAAACAATAAACGCGTAGGCGTAGTGGGTTTGGGCGTGGGCACGATGGCCGGGTTTGCCGAGGCGGGTGATCAGTATTGGTTTTATGATATCAACCCGGAGGTTGTGAATTTATCGGCCGATGAGGTGGCTCAGTTTACCTACTGCATCAACGCGCGCGATCGCGGAGCGAGTGTGGAGATAGTACCGGGCGATGCGCGCCTGGCGATGGAGCGGGAATTGCGCACAGAGAAAAACCGTCAGCTGGATGTCCTCGTGCTGGATGCATTCAGCAGCGACTCCATTCCGGTGCACCTGCTCACGCTTGAATCGTTGAAACTCTATGATCAACACCTCAAACCCGACGGTGTTTTGGCTGTTCATATTTCCAATCGCTATCTGAATCTGGAGCCGGTGGTGCGACGGCTGGCGGCGGAATTGGATTTTGGAATGATCGAGGTCGACAGTCTGGGCGGGGAGGATTACGGCCAAGATTGGGTTTACGCCGCCACGTGGGTGCTACTCTCGCGTAATCAGGATTTTCTGGATGATGTTGAGGCTAATGCGTGGTTACGCACAGACCTATCGGGAGCTCGGGAATTGCCGTTGTGGACCGATGATTATGCGAGTATTTTCCGAATTATGAACAAGCCGCACTGGTGGCCCACTTGGCTTGGAGGAACTGATGACTGAACCGGTATGGAGCGGCTTATTTTCCGGTGCGCAGTTTGAATTCCGCTTCGGCGCCCGGCCCGGTGATCCGGAAGGGTTTTTCGAGTCATCGTCCGAACATGACAGTCGTGTCCAGCTAAGACGCGAAATCGTTGCCGAACATCCGGAACGGCATGTGTTTCAGATGCCCAACTCTCATGATGCCGTAACGGAGTTAATCCGCTGGGCCGGACTGGAATCCGGTGGATGCAGGGAATTGGCGCAGCATTGGGAGCAGGATTTTATGGTGTTGCTGCCGGCGGAGGATGGTCAGGATGTGTTTGTGGCCGGGGCGATTTGTTTCCCTTCCTCCTGGGCGCCGGAAGAGAAACTGGGATTGCCGGTGCATACGATTCACGACCCCGTGCCCACCTTGAATGAGCAACTGGGAGTGCGCATTGGAAAATTCCTTGCGGGCATTCGCCCGGGTAAGGCGTGGGAGCGCGTGAACTGGGGGTTGAGTGGCTCGCCGGGATTGAATCAGCATCCAGCGGTTCGAATCCCAGCCATGGCGCTGCCATTAGAGTTGGATTTGATGTGGGTGCGGCGCGAGGATCAGGTGTTATTTCGCCTGCCCGAGACCGGCGCGCTCATCTTTGGTATCAATGT
>Ga0160423_10002890_pt1 | contig 14315 bp, 17 predicted proteins | sample CRUFie14St8metaG_FD_108191 | JGI IMG/M metagenome (GOLD analysis project Ga0160423, IMG submission 108191) | Marine microbial communities from the Costa Rica Dome - CRUD Field 142mm St8 metaG | ecosystem: Environmental > Aquatic > Marine > Oceanic > Photic zone | place: Costa Rica: the Eastern...
CCACAAGGTTAATTATGGCATATGCAAGAGGTAAGTACGCAAAATCTATATCCGACCGTTCTGGTCAGGAATTCCCATACAGAGAAATGGTTAAAGAATGGAATGGTTCATTAGTTCATATATCAGAGTTTGAAGCTAAGCATCCACAATTAGATCCAAAGCCGCATATGGCAGATCCTGAAGCGTTATACAATGCAAGAATTCAAAGAGCTGCACCTGTGGTTGTTTATCTTGATCCACAATATTGGCCAGGTCAATTTACATCTAATGGTATGCAACCATCTATTGATCCATTAGAGGAAAATAAGAAGAGACAGGTGAATTCTTCAATAGGGAGTGTTACAATTAGTATATCATGACATTTTCTGAATTAGTAACTAAAATTAGAAATTACACTGAAGTTGATAGCTCAGTTCTTACTGATGCTATTGTTGATGACATGATTCGTGACGCAGAACTTCGAATTTTTAGAGAGGTAGATGCAGACTATGCAAGACAATATGCAACTGCGAACTGTCAAACAAATTCACCATATTTAAAATTACCTAATGTTTCATCATCATCTGGATTGACTTCAACAAGAAGAGCTATAATCGTAAGATCTTTCTTAGTATTCGATAGCACTCAAACACCAACTACAAAAGAGTATTTAGATAAAAGAGATACAAGTTTTATATTTGAATTCAACAATAACGAAACAAAAGGCGTTCCTAAATACTATGCTAATTGGAACGAAACAACTTTAATAATGGCTCCTGCTCCAAGCACAGATTTTAAAGTACAATTAAGTTACATTTATACTCCTGATCATTTATCTTCCACAAATACTACAACCTATCTTTCAGAGAATGTTCCAGATTTATTGTTTTACGCAACTATGATGCAGGCTTATGAGTTTTTAAAAGGACCCATGGATATGTACAAAATCTATTCAGACAAGTATAATGTATCTATACAAAGCTTTGCGTTAGAACAAATGGGTAGAAGACGTAGGGATGAGTACACGGATGGGGTGCCAAGGGTCAAGATACCTTCACCTTCACCGAATAATTAAAATTTATAAGGAGAAAATAACATGGCAATAACACAAGCAGTAGCCAACAGTTTCAAAAAAGAAATCCTTGAAGGAGTTCATGATCTAGAAAATGGTGGTGACGTTTTTAAACTAGCACTATATAAATCAACAGCAACTATTAACGCTGCAACTACAGCCTACACAGCAACAGGTGAAGTATCAGCGTCTGGACAATATGCAGCTAAAGGCGGTACTTTAGCATCACAACAAACTTCATTAGCAACAGGCGGAGTCGCGATTGTAGACTTTGCAGATTTATCTTTCACAGGAGTAACACTTACTGCGAGAGGAGCTTTAATCTATAACTCAACTGAAGCTAACAAAGCAGTTTGTGTTTTAGATTTTGGTTCTGATAAAACTGCAACATCTGGAACTTTTACTATACAATTCCCAGCATTCACTTCTTCGGCAGCAATATTGAGAATCGCATAATTTAGGAGGGAGCCGGTGCTATGGCAAATTACACTTATTCTGTAACCGTAGCATCGGGCAACCTCTACGGAGGCGGGACAGGTAACGTTTATTATTTAGACGGTGCCCGAAACGCTACAGGACCTGGCACAGTAACTTGGGTCAATGGCGCAACTTTAAGATTTGAGCAAAGTGATAACTCAAACGATGGCCATCCTTTAATATTTTCTACAACAACAAACACAGGTGGAATTATTTCATCTGGTGTCACTTATTACTTAGATGGTGCAAGTAACCAAGCCAACTACACCAACACAACCACTTTCAACGCTGCCACAACAAGATACGTTGAAGTAACTCCATCTTCTGAATCTGATTTTTATTATTTATGTTATGTCCATGGAATTGGTATGGGTGGTATTTTTGATATTACTCAAAATGCATGGGGAGCACAGACATGGGGATTTGGTGCATGGACTACTCTTGGAGATTTAGATGTTGATGTAACAGGAAGTCAATTAAGCAGTTCATTAGGTTCAGTTGATGCTCAACAAGTACCTGGATGGGGAACTTTAACTTGGGGTGCAGGTGAATGGGGTGATTTAAAATCACCTGAAGTGAGTCCTACAGGAGTGCAGTTAGCTTCTACACTTGGTACTTCAATAGGTAGAGCAGGTGCGGGAGTTAATCTCTCTGGAATTTCATTAACAGGTTCTACGGGACAATTATCATATATTGCAACATATCAAGTTTCGGGTTCTTCACTCTCAACCACATTAGGAAATGAGTTTGGTGGTGAGGTAGTTGAAGTTCCTGTATCTACTGCAACAAAAGATGCTTGGGGCTTTGAGGCTTGGGGAGCAGGTGCTTACGGAATTGGTGACGGTTTAACAGCAAATATTGGAACACCTGTAATTTCAGCTTCAGCAACTACGTCTCTTACAGGGATAAGTCTAACACCAACTGTTGCAAGTGCCGTAGCAGGTGCAAGTGCTTTAGTTTTACCTACAGGTGTTTCTGTAACCACAACTTTAGGAAATGAATTTGCAGGAGAACTTGTTGAAGTACCTGTAACTTCACCTGTAAATGACGAATGGGGCACAGAGCCTTGGGGTCAAGGATTCTGGGGTGTTGGAGACGGTGTAACTTTATTTATTGGATCTCCTTCATTCTCAATAACTGCAGAAGTAGCAATAACAGGTGTAAGCGCTGGAACAAGCGCAGGAACACTTGAACAAAATACTATTTACGATGTAACTGCTGCAACAGCGACTACAACTCTCGGATCAGCTTTTGGTGGTGAGGTGGTTCAAGTATCAGTCTCAACTGCTTCAACCCTACCTTGGGGTAAAGAAGCTTGGGGTGCAGGACAATGGGGTCAATCAGTTGGTAACGATATAAGTATTGGAGCAGATGCAGTTTTAGTACCAAGTATTGATGTAATTTTAACAGGTATATCATTAGCAAATTCTGTCGGAAGCGTTTCAATAACAGGTAACGCAAACGTCTCTGTAACAGGTCAAGCATTATCAGTCCAATTGGGTGATGAGGATGCGTTTACAAATGTAAGAGTAAATGTTACAGGAAATAGTGTCGGAACCATTGTTATTGGAGATTTCTTAGCTGGTATTAGTCAGCTTGTAATACCTACGGGAGTGACAATGACTGCTTCATCAGGTATAATGAGTATTAATGCATGGGCTGTCGTAGACGCTGGAACGGAGCCAACTTGGACGGTGGTTGACATAGCAGCATAGTATGAATAAAATTTAAATATATTAAAAAGGATAAAAAATTATGGCATCTAGTTATTCTACAGATTTAAAACTCGAACTAATGGTCACAGGGGAAAACTCTGGAACATGGGGTGATAAAACAAACACAAATTTAAACTTAGTCCAACAAGCAATAGCAGGTTTTGAAGCGATCGATTGTGCTTCATCTGACGTTACACTTGCTATGACTAACGGAACAATATCAAACGCAAGAAATGCAGTACTAAAGCTTACAGGTACTTTAGCAGGAAATAGAGTTGTAACTTGTCCAGATAGTATAGAAAAAACTTACATCGTTCAGGACGCAACTACAAGATCTGGTAACTCGCTAACTTTCAAAACTGCTAGTGGTACAGGCGTGACTCTTGTTGAAGGTAAAACTCACGTAATCTACGTTGATGGCACAAACGCTATTGATGTATTTTTCTTAAAAGACGTTGTTGAAGATACAACACCTCAATTAGGTGGCAACTTAGATACCAATTCACATAACATTATTATTGACGATGATCACCATATTCTTGATGAAAACAGTAATGAGCAGTTAACTTTTCAAACAACAGGTTCGGCTGTAAACAATACACAACTTACTAATGCAGCGACAGGAAACGCTCCTGAAATTGCAGCAATAGGTGGTGACTCAAACGTTGACTTAAATATAACTCCTAAAGGTATTGGAAGAGTTACTTTAAATGGCGGAGCTAAAATTCAACAAACAGCTGAAAAAGTTACAACTGCAGCAACAGCCGCTACAGGCACTATTGCTTACGACGTACTTACTCAAGCAGTTTTAAATTTTACGTCAGACGCTGCAGCTAATTGGACTCTTAATATTAGAGGTGACGGTTCAACTACATTAAACAGCATTATGGATGCAGGTGAATCTTTAACAATAGCACATATTGTAAAACAAGGTGGAACTGCTTATTATAATTCAGCAGTGCAAATTGATGGATCAAGCGTTACTCCAGAATATCAAGGAGGATCAGCTCCATCAGAAGGAAATGCTAACTCTCTTGATGTTTACACTTATACTGTTATAAAAACGGGTGATGCAACATTTACAGTTTTAGCGTCTCAAACACAATTTGCTTAATAGGAGGATATTAATTTATGCCATTAATAAGTACTTTTGGAGCAGCATCAAACAAAGGTTTTGGTTTCGCTGGAGGGTCGGCACCTTTTATGACTGCATCAGGAGGTTCAATTTCTGATATTGGCGATTTTAGATATCATACATTTAATAGTGGAAGCAATTTTGTTGTAGAAAAACTTGGATCAGACTCTACTTATGGAAACGCTGTTGATTACTTAGTGGTTGCTGGCGGAGGAAATGGTGGCGGCCAAGCAGGCGGAGGCGGTGGCGCAGGCGGTTTTAGAAATTTATCAGGCACAGTAAGCGCACAAAGTTATCCCGTAACAGTTGGCGGTAATGGAGGATCATCATCGGTGTTCGGTACTACTAGCTCTCGTGGAGGTGTTGGCGGAAGCGGCGCTTTTGGAAGCGGGCAGTCAGGAGGATCTGGAGGTGGCGGAGGTCACCAAATAGGCGGTGGTAGCGGAAACTTAGGTGGTTTTAGTCCATCTGAAGGTAATTCTGGAGCGTCTGGATCATTTTTTGGAGGCGGTAACGCAGTAGGCGGCGGCGGAGGAGGCCGTGGTGGATCAGGAAGTGGATCTAATGGCGGTGCTGGAAGTCAATGGTTAAACGGAAGTACCTATGCTGGAGGTGGCGGCGGAGGTCGAATCGGAGGCTCTGCTGGTTCTGGAGGAAGCGGAGGCGGAGGCAATGGAGGCCCTAGCGGTCAGTCTGGACAACCCGCATCAGCAAACACCGGTGGTGGAGCTGGTGGAGGAGGAAGTTCTCAAGGTGGTGGATCAGGAGGATCTGGTGTTGTAATTGTCAGATATAAATTTCAATAATGGCTCATTTTGCAAGATTAAATAGTGATAATGAAGTTTTAGATGTACTTGTTATATCTAATGAAGATATTTTAGATTCTAATAATTTAGAAAATGAACAACTTGGAATAGATCTTTGTCATAAATTATATGATAATGAACACCCAAATTCTACATATAAACAAACTTCATATAACACAAGAGGTAGAAAACATTATAAAGCTAACTCTTCTTCTGAATTATCTACAGATCAAACAAAAGCTTTTCGAGGTAATTACGCAGAAGTAGGGGGTACTTATGATTCTAGTTTAGATTCTTTTATACCAGAACAAAAATACTCAAGTTGGATTTTTGATGACTCTACATATACATATATTCCACCTGTTCCAAAACCTGAAACAGAGGGACATTGGAAATGGAACTTAACTGATGTTGATACAGGAGAAGGTATGTGGGTAGATGGTAGAGAACAACCATCTTCTGAATAATCTTGATTAAATATTTTTTTAGTATAAACACTAAAAAATGTATAAGAATAGATTCTGGATATTTCAAAAAGTATTAGATGAAAAAACTTGTGATAAGATTATACAAGCAGGTTTAGCAGAAAAAAAACAAAAAGCTAAAATAGGTAAAAAAAATAGTATCAACAAAAAAATTAGAACTTCAAAAGTTGTTTGGTTAGAACATCAATGGCTGTATGATCTTATATTTCAATTTGCAAATATTGGAAATATTAATGCACAATGGAATTTCAAATATGATTGGGCAGAACCTTGTCAATTTACTTCTTATGAAAAAAATAATTTTTATGGCTGGCATTGCGATTCTTTATCTGAGCCCTATTCTATAGATCATAAATTTGAAAACTTTAGAGGAAAAAATAGAAAATTATCTATGTCTATTTGTTTATCTGATAAAAAAGATTTTACAGGCGGGGATTTTCAATTTGATTTTAGAGACAGATCTGATGGAAAACCAAATATTAAAACAATAAAAGAAATTAAAGAAAAAGGAAGTATACTTATATTTCCATCTAATTTATTTCATAGAATAACTCCTGTTAAAAAAGGAACAAGATATAGTTTAGTTTCTTGGTTTTTAGGAGAACCTTTCAGATAAAATGAAAAAGATAATTATAGTAGGTGGCGGATCTTCAGGGTGGATGACTGCTTCAACTTTAATAAAAGAATTTCCTAATAAAAAAATAACAGTAATAGAATCTCCAAATATTCCTATAATAGGTGTAGGAGAAAGCACCATTCAAGGTATAAAAAGTTGGACAGAATGGTTAGGTATTAATGAACATGATTTTTTAAAACATACAGACGGTAGTTATAAATTAAGTATTAAATTTACGGATTTTTACAAAAAAGGAGAATTCTTTCATTACCCATTTGGTGAACCTCACACTGTTGGTAGTAAAGCAGGTTTAAATGATTGGTGGTTCAAAAAATTTCTCAAACCTAATACACCTAACAATGAATATGCCGAATCTTATTATCCACAAATGGGTTTGATAAACAATAATACAATGGATTACAATAGGAATAATGAAATTCATTTTAATTTTAAAAAAAGCAGTGCTTTTCATTTTGACTCTACTAAATTTGGAATCTGGTTAAGAGATAACTATTGTTTGCCTAAAGGAGTAAACCATATTAAGGAAGAAATAGTTTCTATAGAAACAAACAAAGAAGGTATCAAAAGTTTAAATAAAAAATATAAAGCTGATTTGTATATAGACTGCACAGGATTCAAATCACTATTATTGAGTAAAACATTAAAAGAGCCTTTTGAATCATATGAGGATTTGTTACCAAATAATTCTGCATGGGCTACTCGAATCAAATATAAAAATAAAGATAAAGAATTAGTTCCCTACACAAACTGCACAGCTATTAATAATGGATGGGTTTGGAATATACCTTTATGGAGCAGAATAGGGACAGGTTATGTTTATTCAGATAAATTCATTAATGATGACGAAGCCTTAAAAGAATTTAAAAAATATTTAGGAAAGAGAGCTCCCAAAAATAAATCTGATTACAAAAATATAAAGATGAGAGTTGGTATACATAAAAGATTATTTGTGAAAAATGTTGTTGCAATAGGTTTATCAGCTGGTTTTATTGAACCACTAGAAAGTAATGGTTTATTTACTGTACATGAATTTTTAATGTTGCTTATAAGAAATATGAAAAGAGAAAAAATTTCACAATGGGATAAGGATAACTTTACATATCAATCAAAAATTTTATTTAAAAATTTTGCAGAATTTGTTGCATTACACTATGCTCTTTCACACAGAACCGATACTAAATATTGGAAATCTCATTTTAACAAAACTTGGGAACAAAATTTAATAGACCAAAAAGCTCTTCATACAGAGGGTATGTTTAAAGCAGTTTTGGATAGAAGTCATAATTTCGAATTCAAAACCGAAGGCGGTTTACATTGTATAGCAGCTGGAATGAACTGGTCACCAACTGATCTTTCTTCAATTTTGAGTAGAACGTATTTAGATAAAGAGATGTTTAGAATAACTGTTAAACCATTTATTGATTTGTTAGAATCAAGAAAAAAAAGATGGAATGAAATAGGTAAAGTAAAACCAAGTCTTTTTAAATTTTTAAAGAAACATATTTATAAAAAATGAAAATACATAATATAAGTACCTTTACAACAATTATAAATAGAGTTGAGCTTAATTTAAAATTAAAAAATCTTTTAAAAGTTTCTTTAGATCAACAGAAAAACAAGAATTCAAATAAGTTAAGTAATGTAGGAGGTTTTCAAAGTAAAAACTTAGATAAAACAAATAAAAATTTATCCCCCCTTTTAAAAGAAATAGATATATCTATTAATAAAATTGCAAAAGAAGTTTACGATTTAAAAACAAATTTACAAGTCGATAATATATGGTGTAATATAAATGAGTATAAGGATTCTAATTTAATGCATCACCATCCATTCAGTATTTTATCAGGAGTATTTTATGCAAAAGTTCCAAAAAATTCTGGAGAAATTGCATTTTACAACGATTCACCAATTGATGATTATATACATGATTCTATGAAAAATAATTTTAATAATATAAATGCAAAAACCTGGGTTTTTCCTGCTGAAGAAAATGTAATTTATATATTTCCATCTTGGTTAAAACATGTTGTAAACCAAAATTTATCAAATGAAAAAAGAATTAGTTTTTCTTTTAATACAATTTTTAAAGGGAATTAAAATGCAAATGCTTGATCTATTTACAGAGCCTTTTTTTGCAACTCAATTAAATTTGGATAATACAAAAATATTAAATCATTTAAAAAAGGTTAAATATATTGATACTGCGCTAACTCAACAAACAACCGCATGTTGTCAAATGTCAGAAAAAAAAGATATTTTAAAAAACATAAAGGATTTAAAAAAAGAAATAAATTTTAATGTTAAATATTTTATTGAAGAAATTTTACAATATAATGTAAAGTTTAAACTTTTGAATTCTTGGTCAACCGTTGTTAAACCAGGAGGCTTTTCACAACCACATCATCATACAAATAGTTTTATAAGTGGTGTTTATTATCCAATTGGTCATGAACATTTTAAAATACAATTTACTAGAAAATATGTAAATAAATTCTTTAACATACCTGTAAAAAAATTTAACTCATTCAATTCAAATTCGTCATCAATAAGTGTGGTAGACAATATGCTTATATTGTTTTTAAGTGATGTAGATCACGAAATTTTACCCAACAGATCAAATATGGATAGGTATTCTCTTGCATTCAATGTTAATCCTTTCGGTAAAATAGGTGAAGCAGATTCTGAGGTTTTTTTTAAATGCTAGAACAACTATTTGGTTTTCCTTTATACAGAGTATCTTTAAAACAAGAAAGATATAGTAGAAAAAAAATAATATCGACGATAGAAAAAAATTTTAAAAAAGATCCAGAAAGAAACGAATGGGATTCACGGGGAGATATAACAAGTGTTATGCATCATTCATATTCAGATAATATAAATAATTTTTTGAAACCTGATTACAAATCTTTACTACCTATTTATAAAAGACATATTGAAAATTATTTAAACAAATTATCTTTTTCGGAAAATTTTGCTTATAGTTTTGAAATAGTAAATTATACTTGTATGAAAGAAAATCAATATATGATACCTCATGTTCATAGAGATTGTGATTTTTCAGCAATACATTACGTTCAATACGATGAAAAAACAAATAATTCTACTTTGTTTTATAACGGCAATTCAAAATTTTTGTGTAATTTTTTGGAAGATAATAGACAGCCTCTATTTACTAAAATAAATCGTGCACTTCCACATAACGCTTGGATGTTTAAAAATTTTAAATTTGCTACAAAAGAAGATGATCTAATAATATTTCCAGCATATTTAGAGCACTCAGTTCCTAACCTAAAAAAATCAAAAAAGAACAGAATTACTATTGCTTTTAATATCTCAATAAATAAGTAATTTTAGCTATCTTTATGGATATACACACATGGTGTATAATACCTACATGCCATTAAGAAAAATACAATTTGCACCAGGTTTTAATAAACAAGCTTCTAGCTCAGGAGCCGAAAACCAATGGGTTGATGGCGATTTTGTACGTTTTAGATACGGAATGCCTGAAAAGATAGGCGGGTGGCAAGAAATAATGAACAAACAATTAGTCGGTGCTGCAAGAGCATCGCATAGTTGGGCTGATTTAGAAGGCAGAAGATATATTGCTTTTGGCACTAACAAAATTTTATATGTATACGATGGAGATGATTTCTATGACATCACTCCTTTTGAACCTGCACTAGCACAGACAGGTTGTAATATTTCAACAACGAATGGATCAACAACAGTCACGATCACAACTCCAGGGATCCACAACCTCGAACCAGGTGACATTCTTATGTTTGAAAATGCTGGATCATTTACTGCAGGTCAAACAGGTTACGTAGCAGCAGACTTTGATAACAAATTATATGAGGTGCAGTTAGCACCAACGACTACAACGTTTACCATTACGATGGCTTCAGCTGAGACAGGTTCAGGGACTACAAACAACGGAACATTAGACATCAAGCCATACTTTCAAGTTGGACCTTTGTTTCAATCTTTTGGATTTGGTTGGGGTACAGGATTATGGGGTGCATCAACATGGGGCACAGCGAGAACTTCTTCTCAAGCTGTTCTAGATCCAGGTACATGGTCATTAGATAATTATGGAGAGTTGTTAATTGCAACAATAAAAAATGGTGAAACATTCTCTTGGGATCCTAATACAGGAGTGACAACACGAGCAACAATAGTATCAGGAGCTCCAACTAGATCAGTGATGACGATGGTATCAGACAGAGATAGGCACTTGATTGTTCTAGGTACAGAGACAACTATCGGAAGTTCTGTGACACAAGATAAGATGTTTATAAGGTTTTCAGACCAAGAGTCTTTAACGGATTACACAGCTACATCAACAAACACTGCAGGATCATTTAGAATAGACAGCGGAACTAAAATTGTTGGGGCAGCTAAAGGTAAAGATTACATTCTAATATTGACAGATACCTCTGCATATCTAATGCAGTTTATTGGGCCACCGTTTACTTTCAGTATAAGACAAGTTGGATCAAACTGTGGGTGTGTTGGACAACATGCAATAGTTTATGCGGATGGTCGTGTCTATTGGATGAGTGACTCAGGTGGTTTCTTTGTGTTTGATGGTACGGTTAAATCATTAGGATCTTTGGTAGAAGACTTTGTATTTCAAACTAATGATGGTGCACCTGGTTTTAATTTTGCAAACGGATCTGAACTTACATGTGGTGCACATAATAGTTTGTACTCTGAAATTACATGGTTCTATGCAAGCGCATCGTCAACTGTAATTGATCGATCAGTTACACACAATTATGCTGAAGGCACTTGGACAACAGCATCTTTAGCGAGGACATCTTACGAAGACGCACACGTATTTAAAGATCCAATTGCAACTGAATTTGATTCTACTATTGCTCCAAATGTGCCTACTATTCAGGGAGTATCAAATGGAGCTTCAAGAGTATTTGATCATGAGTTAGGCACTAATGAAGTATTAGCTAATGGCACAATAAATGCTATACCTGCTTTCATACAATCAGGAGATTTTGATTTAGATATGGATGGAGATGGTGAATATTTTATAAAAGTAAGAAGATTTATTCCTGACTTTAAGTATGTAAATGGTAACTCAAAAGTCAGCTTTGTAATAAAAGATTACCCCGCAGATGTGACCACGGCTCAAGGCCAGAGAACTGCAGGGCCATTTACTATTTCAGCAACTACTGATAAGGTGGACACAAGAGTTAGAGGTAGACTTGCTGCTGTTAAGATTGAAAATAGTGCAGTCGATGAGAGCTGGCGTTTTGGTATGTTTAGATTTGATATACAACCTGATGGTAGAAGATAATGGCTAAAGTACAAGTATTTTTACCTGAACCACCTCAAGAATATTCAAGTGAATCTTTTCGACAAATAAATTTAGCTATTGAAGATTTACAAAATAAGCTTAATACTTCATACCAACAAGATCAAAAAAATGAACAAGCAGCATTTGATTATTTCTTATCATGACAATACAATATAAAAACCAAGGATTTAAACAAGCAGATACAAATTTAAATGTAGTTTTGACTTGTCCTGCAAGTGCAACTCTAATTGTAAAAAGTATCTATTGTGCCAACAACGATACTTCTTCAGCAATAGATGTCAATGCAAGTTTAGTTGATTCGTCTGATTCAAATAATGAATATGAATTTTTTAGGGATAGCTTAGCCGCCAAAACACAAGTAAATGCATCCCCTGCAGGTATAAATTTAGAGGCGGGTGATAAAATTAAAATACAAGCAGCCACAGGAAGTAATAAAATACAGGGTACAATTAGTTATGCTCAAATAGATAGATCACAGGAAAATGGCTAAACAAAAATTTGTAAATTTTGTACCACGTCCAAAACCCCGTAAACGACCGGGAAGACATACCAAAAGACTTAACAAACACAAAAAAAGATGTTATAAGAAATATAACCGACAAGGTAGAAAACAATGACACAAAAAACAGTAATAATTAATGGTGAAGAAGTTCCTGTAGTTCCAGCGAAAGCTGAAGAAGAAATCAAGAACAAAAGAACAGGTAAGGTATATGCTAGCAAAACTGATTTTGATAATGATGTTGCTGATTCCAATACTGATACTGTTGAGGATGATCTTCAAGTAAACCAGAAAATAACAGTTGCATCTCTCTCAGTATTTGGTAAAACCAAATCATAATGCAGCCAGCAGGTGGAACTGAAATACAATTAGCGTATCTTAAAAAACATTGTGATGAGGGTGTGCTTAATTCTGTTCAGATTACTACCTCTATACCAGAGAAAGAGCCGTTAGATCCTGTCAAAGCAAATATACTTTGGCTTAAAAATTCTTACGATCAACCTAATCTAGCACCCTGGTTTCAAAACAAAGACAATCATGACAAGTATGATTGGTATGTATTCAATAGTCATTGGAGCTTTGAAAAGTATAGATATTTTTTTAAAATACCTGAAGACAGATGTACGGTAATAAAAAATGCAATTGACTACGACGAATTACAATTAAGAACAGATTTTAAACCAAGGTCAAAATTAAAAATGTGTTACATTTCTACTCCATGGAGAGGTCTTGAAGTTGTTTTGACAGCTATGGAATCATTAAAAGATAGGGATCCTGATATAACATTAGATGTTTATTCAAGCACAATTATCTACGGCAAACAATTTCAACAACATCACGACAAAGAGTATGAAGCTTTATATCAAAAAGCAAAAGACTTACCAAATGTAAATTATATGGGTTACTGCGATCATAGAAGCCTGATGTTTAAATTAAAAGATTATGATGTTAATTGTTTTCCGAGTATTTGGGAAGAAACATTCTGTATATCCGCTATGGAATCGTTAGCAGCAGGTCAATTACTTATAACCACGGATCTCGGTGCAATACCAGAAACTTGTGCAGAGTTTCCAATTTATATACCCTTTACTCAAAACAAAGCTAAGTTAGCAAGACAGGTAGCAGAATGTTGTGTTGAGGCAAAAAGAATTTTAGGTAACGATCTTACAAATGTATTTAGATTTCAACAAGAGTATTATAAGCGTTTTTATAATTGGAAAAATATGGGTAAAAATTGGGAGAACTTTTTAAAAGGAGTAATACATGTCAAAAGAAACAAATAAAAATCACATAATGATATGTACGCCTGTTCATTCAGATGTATCAATACATTTTATGAGGGCATGTCTAGATCTTCAAAAGGAATGTGTTTTAAATAAAATACAAATTACATTCCAACTAATGAAATCTTCATTAGTAACTCAAGGAAGGAACTTATTAGCTTCTGCATTTATGAATTCTGATGCAGAGTATATGTTATTTATAGATTCAGATGTTGAATTTAGTACAAGATCTGTACTTAGATTAATGAAGTCTCCTCATGAAATATCCTTGATACCATATCCTATCAAACAAAAGACAGATGCTAAGTTTAGAAAAGATTTTGAGACAAGACCTGATGATGACATAAATAGTATGGGTCATTTGTTTCCAATTGAGATACCAGACATAAAAGATATTAGACCTGTAGATGGATATATAGAAGTAGTCAAAGGACCAACAGGTATGATGATGATCAAAAGGTCTGCGTTTGATAAGCTTAAAGAGCATTACAAAGAACTTGTCATCAAACAAAAGACACTTATGAATGGTGAGCTTATAGATAGACCTAATTATTATAATTTTTTTGACACATATTGGAGTCCTTCAAAGAAAACTTACATGGGAGAAGATTTTTATTTCTGTCAGCTATGGAGAGCAATTGGTGGTAAACTTTTCGCCTTATGTGACGAAGAAATAAGCCATATTGGGGAATACAAATATACAGGTAAAGTCAAGGACGAATTCTATAAAGTTGACTGATATTGAAGAATAGCTCTATATAAGTTAAAATACCATAATAACTAGTTTAAATATTATGGATCCATTTACTATAGCATTAGCAACCTTTGGCATACAGAAGCTTAGAGGTAAATCAACAAAACGTTCAATAAGAGACGCTGCAATTGCAGC
>Ga0160423_10002891_pt1 | contig 14312 bp, 30 predicted proteins | sample CRUFie14St8metaG_FD_108191 | JGI IMG/M metagenome (GOLD analysis project Ga0160423, IMG submission 108191) | Marine microbial communities from the Costa Rica Dome - CRUD Field 142mm St8 metaG | ecosystem: Environmental > Aquatic > Marine > Oceanic > Photic zone | place: Costa Rica: the Eastern...
AGAACAAATAAATCATGCCAGAGTAGGCCTAGATCATCACTTAGAAGGTCTAGGCTATTTTAACAATCAAGACAAGCCTTCTGATCGTGCAGAAATGTTTATGTCTTTGTTTAACTTCAGTATTAAGCCGTATTATCTTAATTTTAAAGGGCATATACTGCTTGTAGTAGATAGGAGTGGTTTGTATACATCTTTAGGTTATGATCCTACTAAATGGATAAATGACACTATCCAAACAATAAGGACTTATACAGATAGAGACATTGAAGTAAGATTTAAAAACACAGATGTTGGATTTGCACGTTCTATAAAAAATAACATTATTAATAACTACAAAAATGTCTTTGTAACTATTCCAGATAAAATGATGGATGTGTATGATAACTATAATGATTATTTTTGTGTGGTCGTCTTTACATCAAATCTAGCTGTATCAGCTGCTATTAATGGATGTCCTGTTTTTGTTACAAATAGAAACTCCTGGGCCAGCAGAGTTGGAAACAATATAAATAATATTAATGAACCTAAACTTATAGATAGAACACAATGGTTTTATAATCTATCATATTCAATATGGTCATTTGATGAAATAGCTAATGGTACTGTTGCCAGGCACTTGAATTTAAAAGAGGAATGAAATGAGTAATTATTACTGCTTTACCACCTTCCCAGATATCTATTGGGATTATTATGCAAAGAACATGGTTGAATCGTATGTCAAGTATTTTCCAAAAGATTGTCATTTACATGTCTATGTAGACACAAGAGAAGATAAAGATTATAGTAAATACATGCTTGCAGACAATGTTCATGTATATGATTATTATAACTCTTGTCCCGACCTAATTGATTTTAAAAATAGGAACAAAAATAGAGAACACAACAATTTTAAACCGTTTGAAGAAGTATTAGACGATAGAACAATCAAATCTAAATTTAGATTTCAGGCATATAAGTTTGCTTATAAGGCATTTGTTACCATTAAAGAATTACAAGAAACTAGAGCTAAAAATGCTATTTGGTTAGATGCAGATATGTTTTTTGACCAAAAGATTGATTATAAGTGGTTAGACCTTTTACTTAACAATAAAGATATCGCTTTTATGGACAGACGTCCTAAAAGATTTCCAGAAACAGGATTTGTAATCTGGGATACAGAATCTAAACACTTTTCTACGTTCTTGTACCATTATAAAAACTGCTACGAGAAAGATCATTTATTTAATCTAAGAGAATGGCATGATGCTGTTGCATTTGAACATAGTATCATAGAAAGTGAAAAGACTGGTCTCCAGACAAACAATTTGTCTTTGAGTAGAGATGGCAAAATGTCTCCTTATAGCCATGTTCAAGCTACAGGAATATTAGGTGAGAGGATGGATCATATCAAAGGTAAAAGAAAAGATATTGGACATTCAAAAGAAAGAGTAAAATATAGATAATGAAAATCCATTCGTTATTGTGGCCAGTTCTTTTAAGAAGAGCAGGATCAAAAAAAGGAAGTCAATCTCATCCAGTCGGTAAAGCATTGCACGACTTAGCTAATAGCACTGGAGGAAAAGTATTTACTGAAAGATGCCAACCTTCAAATAGTGATGACGTTATTAATGTTACTTTTGCAGCAGCTGTTAAGTTTAAAGATATCTATCCAGAATTACAAAATCTCAACAATGTGTTTTACTTAGATTTGGGTCCTTTTGCTGGAACTCAAAAACTCAATAAATTTGATACGTTTAGATTGTGTTATGATCATCCTGGAAACACAGGATTGATTGGATCTTATGACGACAAAAGAAATTTTATTTACAATGATCATTTTAAAGTTAAGAACTATAGACAAGGTAAAAACATTTTAGTTCTTACTCAACACAATACAAGTTTTATGTTTCCTAGAGATGTTAATCATTTTGAATGGACAGAGACTTTAGTTTCTAAATTAAAACAATGTACAGATAGACCTATTATTGTTCGTCCTCATCAAAGATCAAAAGTAGAGCTCGACCAATGGAAAAGAATAGAACAAAAAAATGTGTCATTATCTCCAAGCTATCTTTCTAACAAAAAGACAATAGAGTCAAATATTCAACAAGACTTAGAGAATGCACACGCAGCTGTGACATTCAATTCTGGATCTATTACTGATGCTTTACTAGATGGTGTTGTTGGTTATAGTTTTGATATTAAGTGTATTGGTTGGGATGCATGTTATAATGAACTAGATTTAGACAGTATAGATTCTAATGATGGGATTGATAGAGATCAATGGTTGCAAAAAATGGCATACGCTTCTTGGTTTCCATCAGACTTCTTAAATGGTAATGCCTACAAATATTTGTGCAATTCGTACGAAACTGTTTTAGGAGCTTCAAAGTGATCTATGGTTGGCTTGATCCTAAATCTAAAAGGAAGAAAAAGAGTGTAGGTTTTCTTTTAGAATCGTGCAACAAGGATTTTCAGTTTGTAGATAGAGGTGCAAAAAAACTTCCTAAAGATGCAACTTTGTTAGTATCTCGTGGTTTACTAAGAGGAGGTTCAGACTTTTATAAATTGGCTACTAAAAGAAAAGTAGATTATGTATACATGGATAATAGTTTGCTGGATTCTATAAAGCAGAATAATATATACAGATCTAATGTCAGATTATCAGTTAACTCTTTTGTTCCAAGATACAAAGAAGATTTTATTTACAGAACAGGAAAATGGGATGTAGATAAATGGATAGGTGCAAAAGGCAGTTATATTCTCATTGCTCCTCCTTCGCCACCTACTATGGACATAACAAATAGTCACGACTGGTTAGAAGACACTATTAAAAAAATACGAAAAGTAACAGACCGTCAAATAGTTGTAAGACAAAAACCAACCGATCAAATTAGAGGGTCCGAAGAATTTAGTAATAATCTTGAAACATCAATCAAGAATAGTTATTGTTTTATTACATATAGCAGTTCGTTGATTTGTGATGCTGTTAAATATGGAATTCCAGTTCATAGTCCTAAAGAAGGATTTAATTTTGGATTCAAACTAGAGGACATTGAAACCAATAATATAAATATAGAACAGGACAGGATAAAGTTTTTAGATTTTATTCTAAGCCATAATATGAACCATGATGATTTGAAACGTGGTTATGCATGGAAAGTAGTAAAACACGAATTGAAAATGTTAGGTAGTAAAAATGAGTTTTAATGTTTATATTGGATGGGATAGTAGAGAAGATATTGCTTATCAAGTAGCTAAACATTCCATTAGTAGAAGATCCCATAAAATCAACACAAATGTAATTCCCCTTAAATTATTCGAATTAAAAGATCAAGGAATCTATACTAGATCAACAGATAAGTTAGGTTCTACTGAATTCACTTTTAGTAGATTTTTAGTTCCTTATCTAAACAACTACAAAGGTTGGGCTATGTTTGCTGATAGCGATATTCTTTGTATGACCGATATATCTAAAATCTTAGAACATAAAGATGACAAATATGCTGTAATGTGTGTACAACATGATTACACTCCTAAAGAGGGTACTAAGATGGATGGCAAGCAGCAAACGCAATATCCTAGAAAGAACTGGTCTTCTGTTGTATTATGGAACTGCTCACATCCTTCTAATGCTGTAGTGACACCAGAGTTAGTTAATACAGAATCTGGAATGTATATGCATAGATTTATGTGGCTTAAGGATGAAGAGATTGGGTCTCTTCCATACGAATGGAACTTTTTAACAGACTGGTACAAAGAAGGAGATCCAAATATTCTTCATTATACAGAAGGAGGCCCTTGGTTTCCAGAATATACAAATTGTGAATATAGTGAAGTATGGAAAGAAGAAGTAAAACATTTATTTAATATAGATCAATTCAGGTGGCCATTGAAACCATGATTATATTAGTAACAGGTGGTTTTGATCCTATCCATAGTGGACATATAGAGTATATCAACTCAGCTAAAACTCTTGGCGGCAAATTAGTAGTGGGTCTTAATTCTGATGATTGGCTTATCAGAAAGAAGGGCAGAAATTTCTTATCGTTTAAAGAGAGAAAAAAGATTCTACTAAACATTAGATCGGTTGACCATGTAATCGAATTCGACGATAGCGATGATACTGCAATAGATGCTATTGAGACAGTGAAGAAACTTTATGGGCAAAAAGCAGATATTATCTTTGCTAATGGTGGCGATCGAGGTCAATCTAATATTCCAGAATATAAAAAATATAGTACTCTATCCAATAACAATGTAAGTTTTGCATTTGGAGTCGGAGGAAATAATAAACTCAATTCGTCTTCTGATATTTTAGAAGAATGGAAAGCTCCAAAGACTTTACGTAAATGGGGTCATTACAAAGTGTTGAATGAAATAGCTCCTAATATCAAAGTAAAAGAATTGGTAGTAAACCCCAAACAAAATCTTAGCATGCAAAGACACAAGTTTAGAAATGAATTGTGGTTTGTAGCAGAGGGTGAGGCATCTTTATATTCTCTTAGCAGTGCTTCTACAGATGAAGAATTAGTTGGTAAATACAAACAATATGATAAAATAGAAATAAAGAAAGATTCGTGGCACATGCTTGCTAACGAAACTTATCACCCACTTAAAATAATTGAAATTCAATATGGCGATAATTGTATTGAAGAAGATATAGAGAGAAAAGATGAGTATTAAACCAGTTAAAATACCAAAAGGGTTATACAATCCAAAATGGTATCATACAGACTTTTTGCATTCGCCTGATGGTATAAAAGAGTTTCCAAATCACCATTGCAAACTTACATGGGTTGAAAGTAAGCCTTTTGTGAAGTCGTTTCGTAATGCTGTTGATGTAGGAGCCAGAGATGGTGAATATGCAAGATATCTACAACATCATTTTAATCATACCTATTGTTTTGAGTTTAAAGATAGAACAAAAAGAGTAAAGTATAATGTTGATGTCAATAAGGTTTCATATTATATTACCGCTTTGGGTGAAATAGACGAAACGGTTGTAGCTAAAGGTGGTGTTATCAGACCTAATGTTGATCCTAATGGTCCAATGCCTGCCAAACACAGAAGAGTTCAAGTTAGAAGATTAGATGATTTTAATCTTAAAGATGTTGATTACATTAAGCTAGATGTAGAAGGATATGAATTGAATGTAATAAAAGGAGGGTTGAATACTATTAAAACTTATTGGCCTCTTTTAGTTATAGAACAAAATGATCCTGACGGATCTACTCCAGCAATGGATTATTGTATTAATGAACTTGGATACAAGCATGTAGCTACATGTCCTAGAGGATGGGATAGAATTCTTATAAAAGAATGATAAGTGAAGATACTATTTGTGATTACATCAAGGGTCAGAATATTTTAGTTTTAGGTAATGGGCCTTCTGATGCTGAGCCTTATGATTATGATAAAGTGATTAGGTTTGGAGTAGGTCTTAACGGAGGTCCTTGTGACATCTGGGTTGCCAACTTTATGACTCGAGGAGGTTGTTATATTGAAAATGGAACATTTTACAGAAGAAACAGAGGACACAGTGCAAAAGTTCCTATAACTCTTTTTCCTTTTGAATACATCTTTAGACTATCTCAAGACCAACATGACTATCCAGAAGAGTGGAAACAACATACTTGTTTTGTAGCTAGAGATAAATGGATGGAAATTAGAAGAGAGTTATATCATCAACCTCTAACTGGAACTATGTTTTTGTATTGGTTATTAAACTTTGGACCAAGAAACATTAACATTAACGTGGCAGGATTTGATGGGTTTGATTCTGATAATATATATCACAATCTAGGTCCAACTAGAATTCACAGACTAGATAAAGACAAAGAAGTTTTTAAAAAATGGGTAGATGAAAAAAGATTTAACTGGATAAAATAGGTGATTAAATGATAGCAGGTAAAGTTTGGGGTCAGACTGAATTGATCCATGCAAATGGAGTTTTAGAATTTCATAGAATTGAGTTTGAAGCAGATGCACAATGTTCACAGCATTTACATCAATTCAAATGGAATGGCTTTTACGTAGAGACTGGCAAGATGTTAGTAAGAGTATGGCAAGAAGGCGAGCAAGATGGTTTGGTTGATGAGACTATTTTAGGTCCTGGAGATTTTACTTGTGTTCGTCCAGGTCTAGTCCATCAGTTTGAAGGCATAGAAGAAGGTGTTGCATTCGAGTTGTATTGGGCTGAATTCAATCACAATGACATTGTTCGGAGAACACAAGGCAAAAAGATAAACGAAGATTGTTATATCAACGATAAAAATGATTTGAAAATTATCTCATAACTTGTTGACTTTATTTCCATTTTGATATATTGTTAATAAAAATGGAAAGAGTGATGAGAAGTTTTTTATTGACAACAGCATTTTTGCTTTGTAGCTCAGCTGCATATTCTACGACGCCTTGTGACTATGATCATAATGCCTCAGAGAATTATACGTTTACTATAAATGCAGTAAAAAATGTTTCGTATGAAACTTTAGATATAGCTGACACTGCTCGAAAATGTGTTGCTAATATGGAACTTCTTATCGACGACGAGTGGCGTAAATCAAATGGAGTATACGTCTTTGGTCCAGATATTTCCCAGAAACTAGCTTGCGAACGTGCTGAACTATCAGCCAAGGAAAATGCATTAAAAATGTATTCGCCTGTTAAAATCAACTCAGAAAAAAATCTTAATTGTGAGTTGACTAATAACACAAAAGCAGTTACAATAGAAAAAATAGAAAATTGTAGAGAATGGAAAATCGTATTCGTTAACGGTATCCAGACTAGAGCATGGAGAAATATTTGTGATTAAAGCTATATTTTATATTATGTTAGGTGTAGGAGCCTATCATTTTGCACCTCAAATAATTGATGTGTTTATTGATTCAGGTGCTCGTGACGTAGTAATCAATGAATTGGAGAAAATGTAATGAAAAAAATTGTACTACCTATGATAGGCGTTCTTGCTTTGTCTGCTTGTGGCAAAACAGTTACTAAAGAAGATGTGTTAGTAAAAAGATTTGAATACAACACAAAACAAGTAGAAAAAACTTCTGATGATATTCCTAAGTGGTTTCTTGAACTTCCTAGTAAAGACAGTTTTACTTATTCAGTAGGTACAGCTATTACTCCAGATTTGCAATTGTCAATTGATCTGGCAGTAATGAATGCTAAAACTACATTAGCAGATTCAATGAATAGTAGACTTAGGTCTCAAACTAAATCGTTTATTAGTAAGTTGGGATCTGATGATATTGACAGTTCTGTAATCAATGAAGTAGATAAGGCTACTCGTAATATTGTATTAGATGCTGATGTTAGCGGTTGGGCACAAAAAGAAATGGAAGTTCAACCATCTGGTACACAATACCGTGTTTACGTTCTTTTGGAATACAGTGAAGTAAAGGCTCAACTAGCTCTTCATAAACGACTTACAAATGATAAAGTTTTGTTGAATAAGATTGCTGCCTCTCAAGCATTTCAAGACCTTGATAATGTAGTTGAATCCATCCAAAACAAAGAATCAAAGAATTTGGATAAAATAGTTGATTCAGTAGTAAGTCAATGAAAAGGTTAGTTTTAGGTCTCTTTCTCCTCACCTCTCCAGCTCACGCTGGAGAGGTTTCTTTTCTAGTACCTTTTGTAGAAATACTTAGTGCTTATACTTGGAAAGATAACTACAAGAGACTTCCCCAACTTACAGAACAAAATATTCCTAGGCACAAAGAAGTTATAGCTACTATCAGAGAAGAGATAAAAGACATTAGATATTATCCTTGTGAGAATTATTATGCAGAAGATGAATCAGGACTTGTATGCAAATCTGAAGATGGAACCTGGGAAATAAAAGAATTCCAAAAAAAATAACTTTTTCTGAAAAAAAGTGTTGACCTTTAATTCATTATGAGTGATGATGAATTATAAGATGAGAAATGAGGAGTGAGTTATGTACAGAGTTTATCAAATCCCTTCAAAGACTTTAGAAGAGATCCACCCACAATCACCATTTATGTATGGTAAGGGGGACAACAAGTTCTTTGATCTAATGGCTAATATTCAACATTACAAGCATGTGGCTAATCTTGACGTTGAAACTTTGGATGAAGCGTTTGAAGTAGGCAACATTGGTCCTGAAGAAAAGTATACACGGTTTGCTCCTATGCATTCTGTATCAGTAGGTGATATCCTTATCAGCGATTCAGGTTCTACATATGTAGTTGCGTCATTTGGTTTTGACCTTATCGAGCCACAGTTCATGCTTGCAGTAGAAGAACAGTATGAGGAGGTAGCATAATGAAACTAGAAACTGCAAAAAAGATCCTTAAGGATCGCGCTGAAAACTTCTACGGTAAAACCGTAGCTTGGTTGATTGATGATCTGGATAGATGTTTTGAGGAAGTAGGTTACTACAACGAAACAGATAAAATTGTTCAGGCTTATAAAATTGTAAAGAAGGAGTATTGCTAATGAAAACGTTTTTGGCTGTAGCTTTTATTCTTGGTTCCATTATGTTAGTTGGAGCTATTGAAGATCCTTGTACAACAGAAGGATTAGCTCCAGGATGTATGGAAAAAAATAATTAACTTTTTCTTAAAAAAAGTGTTGACCTTTTATAATTACTATGGTATTATGAAAGTATAATTAAGAGAGGAGAAAAAAATGGGTAAAGTAAAAGCATGGTGCATGGATCTAGAAGAGCAGTTTTTTGAGGCTGCTGCTGATGTTTGTCACGAGTGTGAGTCTTTTGAGGAGTTCGAAGATGTAATGAAGCCTCAGTTAGATTTGGTTCGTCATATGGACAAAGAAGAGATCCATGATGTAATGTGTGAAATTTGGAATGACGTTTGGTCAGACTATAACTAGAGGAGTGATTATGTATCAGAATATTTTTCAAACTGGGTTTAAGTCAACATGTTATGTGACTAACTCTGCTGGTAACGGTAAAGTCCAGCACACTTATGGGATTGCAGATACTGAAGAGAAGTCAGTAGACATTGCACTAGAAAAATTGCAAAAGTTTGGATCCCCTGAGAATCTTGTAGAGATTGTAACTGTACCAGCTACATCTGCAGAGATGCTCACTAAGGATCTTACAATTTTCCCTGCAGGGGAAGGGGTCACGCCCTAATACGTGCACGAGGTAATGGTACCTCATAACAAAGGAGATTCCGAGCGGTTAACGCGGTTAAGCCTGTAACGGAGTAAAATTTAAGACGCAGGTGGGAAGGTAGCGCCCTCAGTAGAAAGACTACCATTTAAGGAGTTATTATGTATTCACATCGATCAGAAATAGTTAATACTAAAGGACATTGGGCAGTAGGTATTGAGTGGCCTGTAACTGGTTCAACTGGAAACAACTATAAAGTTGAAATGACTAATTATGGATTCAGTTGTGATTGTCAAGCATTTAGAAAATGCAAGCATATAAAAGAAGTTGAAAATAAATTTAATGAGGAGTAAAATATGAAAGCATCAAGCAGAAAAATTAAAGATATAGATGTTACAAGTCTATTCGATGCAGCATCAACTTATGATGTAGTTGAAATGAGAGAAGCTGTGACAAAACTTATTTCGGAATCAAGAGCACCTAATCAGGCTATTCTTAGAAAGATTCCTACTATGAGTAAACAGCAGCTAATGAAGACTCTTAGTAACTATTATCTTGCTGGCTTAGGTATGAGAGTTTATAAATGATAGTGGAGCTCAAATGGGATAAAGAGCGATTAGATACAGGTTTAATCGTCCATAGAACGGCGTATAAGCGGTTTAAAGCTGAGATAAGTAAATATAATCGTAAGTACAAAGCTGTCTATGGAATAGGCGATTTAAACAAGAGTTTTATCAGAAACTCTGTTCAATCATGTAAGGGAGATATAGAATATTTGTACAATAATTTATATCATCAATACATTTTAATTGAATAAATAGAATACAATGTTGAAGCTGATTTAAAGCTAGACTGGACACGGGGGCGGTACCCGTCACCTCCACCATAAACGCACGGAGTAATAATGATACAAGATGTTCCTTTTAAAGAAAAGTGTAGAATTTATTATATGGTAAAAGGAAATCTTTGTCGGACACATCGCAAACAAATTGAAGAGGCTTATCCTGGTTACTTCAAAAGATGTTGGCACAATGAAGAAGCATATTTGTATCAAGAAGGATTTGAAGAGAACTATCGTGCTTTTATGATGGGGGTGAAATAGGATCGACAGATAGTTAGTAGATGAGTGGAGTTGTCCCGTGCAAGCTGGGTTAACGTAAGAAACTTCTAAACGCAAACGATAACTTTGCACCTGAGATGCGCTTAGCTGCGTAATCTCCGGGCTGGCCACTTGCCTCGGAACAGAAAAGTGGCAACTTAAAGGAGATGTAAATGTTACTATTAGTAGTAGTATCTGCTTTGTGGTTTACTGATAATGCTGAGTTTGTACAAACTGCTGAGCAGCAATTAAAAGAAGGTTATGAATGGAATTATGTTGGAAAGACACCAGCTTCTGGTGTTCCAGCAATAACAATGAAAACACATGATGGTGAATATGTGTTTTTTAAATTACAAAATGAGGTTAATAGATGAGAAAATTTATTTATGATAGTTGGCATGGAGTAATGAATGCAGACATTAATCCACTAAGACACATTCCAGATTTACATGTTAGGCACATGGTATTACAAGTTCTAGCATGGATGTGGTGTATTGTGTTTTCAATGTATGTTGGAAGTTTTTGGGTTATGGGAGCATCGATGATTGCTCATGCATTGATTTTGGCTGCTATAGTTATTACTGTAGCTACGTTTGAAGCAGCTAAAAGGTATCCATCGTTTTTCAATAAGTATCCTACTTCTACACCAAGCCGAAGCAGGTATATGTATTTTAATGGAAAAAGGTATAAATATGATTCTAGTGATTTAGGTGGAGAGCATGAGTAAGAAAGTTGATTATAGTGAATTTGAAGAGGTATGTAAAGTACAACCTAAGAGTAGTATTTTAAAAGATATGTGGGATGCTATTAGAAAAGATGACAGACCACATTGGGAAATTATGGCAGACGATGCGATGAACAAAACATTGAAGTTTGCTTTGTTTTGTGTATTTGGTTATGGTTTCTATCAAGTAGTGATAGCTTTGATAGATAAAATATAAATAGTACGAGAATTGAATTCTAATATTATGATTTATTATGCTAATAATTTAGCAGACAGGAATTCATATGTTAGATCCAATTACGGCTGCAGCGACCGCAAGCGCTGCATTTAAAACGATTAAAAGCGGGTTTGCAATCGGTAGAGATATCGAGCAGATGGCCGGTGATATTGGTAGATGGATGTCATGTCTTTCAGACATGGAGCAGGCAGAGAAAGAAGCAAAAAATCCACCTATCTTTAAGAAGGTGTTCAGTGGCAAGTCAGCAGAGGCAGAAGCTCTTGAAGTGTTTATGGCCAACAAAAAAGCCAAACAACAAAGAGAGGAATTAAAACAATATATTTCGTGGACCTTAGGTCAATCAGCTTGGGATGAGCTGATCCGCATGGAAGGAAAAATTAGAAAACAGAGACAAGAAACATTATACATCCAGAGGGAAAAAAGAAGAAAGTTTATTGAAGTAACAGCAATTATAGTATTTGGTGTGATTGTGTTTGGAGCAATACTTGGATTTATAATGTTGTTAAAAGCAACTGGACACATCTAATGAAAAGAAGCCTTTTATGTGGGTTGTTATTATTTCTGTTGTTTGTTACTAGTTCGTCGCATTCGGTTGAACCTACTCAGGACCAAAAATTAAGATGGGGACTTATAGAAAAAAAGAAATTTACACTGTGCAGACTAGCAGCTAGAAAAGTTTACAATGATACTAAGTTTTGCATCTATAGAGGAGCTAACGGAACTTATGAACAATTATCTGTTCCAAAGTTTGAACTTTGCCCTTCTCAATTTCAATGTCCTTATTCGCCAAGAGTAGATGAAAATTCAATTAAGTCTATTATAGAGAAACTTGAAAGAAATATGAGATGATACATGCGTTTTTGTTAGTTGTTCTTTTGGGCGATATAGAACAGAGAAATCAACCAATGTATTTTAGAAACATAAACGAGTGTAATTATTTTGCTTCCAAATTAGTCAAAAGATATGGTAACTATACTGATTATGGTCTAGTTCCAAAAAAACACAAAGCTACTGCATATTGTAAGTTAGTATATATAGATGAGAAAACACCAGGACTGTACTAATGGGAAACAACCGAAATGAGATTAATAGTCTTAACTACAAAAAGGTGTTGACTCCCAGGGGATTACAGTATATAATAATTATGGATCACAAAGAGAAGAACAAAGCGACTTTCTTGTACAAAGGTAAAGCCGTATTTGTAGGAGATCTCAGAGTTGGTCTTTCAGTGATAGGACACACAAAATATGATACAAATAAAATCGGTTCAGACGTCAGCTAAGTTTTCTCATCAAATAGAGAATATAGTTAAGGAGAAAAAGATTCCTTATATGGATGCTATTCTTCATTACGCTGAACAGAATGATTTAGAGGTTGAATCAGTTGCAAAGCTGGTTAAAATAAATTCTACTATCAAAGAGAAATTGCTAGTAGAAGCGGAAGATCTGAACTTTATGAAAGAAAAAAGTCCTAGACTTCCAATATAAACTATAATATAATGTAACAAGTGGATAAGACGAAAATACAACGATATACAAGGAGATATACATGGCTACATCGTTCGCACAACTAAAGCGGTCAAATAAACTTGAAGATTTGACTAAAGAGCTTAATAAACTTCAAGGCAATCAACAACAACAGCAGAATGGACCTGACGAAAGGTTTTGGACGCCTTCAGTAGATAAGGTAGGTAATGGTTATGCAGTACTGCGTTTCCTTCCTGCTCCTCAAGGTGAAGATGTTCCTTTTGTTAGAATCTGGGATCATGGTTTCCAAGGTCCTGGTGGATGGTTTATTGAAAAGTCGTTGACCACTCTAGGTCAGAAAGATCCTGTTTCTGAGTATAACTCTCAGTTGTGGAATTCTGGTATTGAGTCCAACAAAGAGATTGTTCGTAAGCAGAAGCGCAGACTTCAGTTTATTAGTAACGTCTATGTTGTGAGTGATCCTGATAATAAGGAAAACGAAGGTAAAGTATTTCTTTTCAGATACGGAAAGAAAATCTTTGATAAACTTAACGAAGCAATGAATCCTGCATTCCAGGATGAAAAGCCAGTCAACCCTTTTGATCTATGGGAAGGAGCTAACTTCAAACTGAAGATTCGTAAGGTAGAGGGATATCGTAACTACGATAAGTCTGAGTTCTCGGATGCTGAAGCTCTCGATACTGATGATGAGAAGTTGGAAGAGATTTGGAAGCAGCAGTTCTCCTTACAAGAGTTTGTTGATCCTAAGAACTTTAAATCATACGACGAACTTAAAGAAAGGCTTCATAAAGTCTTGATGATTGGAGCAGCTGCAGAAGCAGCAGCTGCAAAAGATCCAGTAGTTGTTGATGATGAGATTCCAGAGACTTTTGCTCCTGTGACTCAAGAAAGTCCTGCTCCTAAGATCCAGGAGGAAGAAGACGATTCATTAGCTTTCTTTGAAAAACTAGCTACTGATGATTAATCTGTTAAAGCAGATAGAAAAACTTGATAAAAGTGAGACGCCAACATGGCGTCTCATTAATCGTACTATAAGCTGTTTATTTTTATTGTTAATTATTTTGGTTATGGTTTAAGCAGCAGGACCAGCATCAGCCACAGCAGCAACATAAAAATTATTTCCTTTAGAAGGAGTAGCAGCAGGCCTTCCTTCCACATTGTAATTAGCTGTTGTTTGTGCAACAGATACAGAAGGTGCATTGACCATTGGTCCGCTTCCAGCTCCAGCTAAATTAGCTAATCCAGCTTTATCTGCTTCTTCTTGTTTTCTGGCAAGTTCCATAGCTGTAGGACTAAGTCCTTCATTTTTTTCTAGTTCAGCATCTTGTTGTTTAGAGAGTTCATTAATTTCGTCTGCTATCAATCTATTTTGTTGCTTGAGTAATTCCGCCGCCTCTTTTCTTTCTTCATCGCTAAGAACCCTACCATTAACGGTATAACTACCATCTCTTTCCAATGCTTTTATTTTTTTATCGTTTAGTTCAGCCTCGGCAGCTAACCTTTCCATCGTTTTCTGATCTGATTCAATTTTAGCAGCACTGGCTCTTTGTTCAGATTTAGTTTGACCCTCTTCAAATTTAAACCCTCTTAGATCATTTGCCATCTTTTTTTCATCAACAAATGGAATATCAACGCTTTCAATAAATTCTGCTATAACCTCTATAACACCGTTG
>Ga0160423_10002892_pt1 | contig 14311 bp, 14 predicted proteins | sample CRUFie14St8metaG_FD_108191 | JGI IMG/M metagenome (GOLD analysis project Ga0160423, IMG submission 108191) | Marine microbial communities from the Costa Rica Dome - CRUD Field 142mm St8 metaG | ecosystem: Environmental > Aquatic > Marine > Oceanic > Photic zone | place: Costa Rica: the Eastern...
AGCTCCAAACCGGCGGAGATGGCCTCTACTCGAACTTCTTCCTCGAAGGCTTGCTGGGTATTTTCGGACCCTTCTTGCTGTGGATTGGCGGCGCCCTGCTGCTGGGTCGCTTGGGCGCCCTTGGACCCCAGTTGATGCAGTTGCTGCTCGGACGAACGCCGTTGCTGAAGGACGTGCGTCGCGGGCTGAAGGGCTCCGGATCCACCGAATCGGTCAACCGTCTCGCCGTCATCATGCTCCTCACGTTGTCCATTGTGACTCTGGCTGCGGTGCAGGGGTACACGGGAACCCTTGTTGACGAGCGCACGGCGGATGCGCAGGTGGGTGGTGACTTGCAAGTGGCGTTCGAAAGCCCGGTCAACATGACCACGGCCCTCGAGGTGATCCGTGACGTCAGCGGTGAGAACCTCACGGTCTCTGCCACGACAACGCCAAGCCTCTACCTCCGTTCGCCCGATGGGGACGCCTATCAGACGTGGGTGGTGTTCAACGGTTCAAGCAACGTGCTTCGATGGGATGAACAATCCCTCCCGGGCGACGAGGTTGACACCAGCCTTGACGTGTTGACGAATGGGACGTTCTCGGTCGGCGAGGACGCTGCATTCTCGCTCGACTTGTGGGGCAGCGGCCGTGACGGGCGTTCGGACCGTGGGGACGAATTGTTGCCGGTGGACGACGAACGGTCAGGCGTCCTCCGGTTCACCTACGAAGAAGTGAACATCACGGTGAACGCCGATGATGAGGGAGGCATCCCCGATCCCGCTCCGGTGTTGGAAAACTACAGCGCGGCCCTGGTGGTCGATCTTTCCTACCTCGACTTGTCCGGCACGGAGATGTCAGGACGTGATCTCGGCATGACCGATCTGTCCCGTACCAACCTCTCCGGCGCTGACTTGAGCGGTGCCAACCTCTCCGGCGCGCTGATGATCGGCACTGATTTCTCCGGCGCTGATCTGTCCGGAGCGGACCTTACGGGCGCGCTGTGGGCTCCCGTGCTGAGTCCGTTTGAGTTGTCCACACCCGGCTTTACCGGTGCCGACCTCTCAGGTGCCGACTTAACTGGCCTCTTCGGCATCGACCTGACCGGTATGGATCTGAACACCACCGCCTCCCTCGCTGGCGCGGTATGCCCGAACGGCCTGCCCGCCAACGAGAGCGGTTGTGCGGAGGGCTTCAGTCTGATACCGCCTGAAGCGATTGCACCGTTCTTCATCACGCCAGGGGCGCTGAACATCACCGTCATCCCGCACGAGCTCGACCTGCGCTATGTCGGCACCCACGAATTCATTCCTGGCGTGCCGGCAGCCACCCTGCCTTCATCGCTCATCATCGGCGAGGGCACCTGGCGCGGCTACATCGGCGACGATGCGGCCGACAACCACACCGCAACGACCTGGACCTTTGCGCTGCCCGATGTGGACGGTGACGACCTCAAGGGCTTGCGGGCCAGCATCGAAGCCGACGCGCGCGTTGGAAGCGCATCGGATTGGACCACCGCCCACGAAGCAGTGGAGCGGAACGGCGGACTGATCTTCGGAACGCAAGGTCTGCTCTCACTTCAGTTCGTGGTCGCCAGCCTCGCGGCCGTGGCGTCGTCCTTCGTGTTCCTCTCGCTGGTGCTCAACCAGCGTCAGAAGGAATTGGCCATTCTGCAGGCCATCGGGGCAGCACCGGGTCAAATCATTCGCCTTGTGTTGTTTGAGATCCTGTCCATCGTGCTGATGTCAATGATGCTCGGCGTGGCCCTGGGCATCGCTTTGGCGATGTCCTTCAATGGCTTTTTCGAGGTCTTCGGGTTCATCTTCCAAATCTTCCAAAACGACGGAGGATCCACGACGCTCACACGAAACTTGGTCTATCCATGGGGTTCGCTGGCCTTGGTGTCGGCGTCCGTGTTCGGTGCGGTCGTGTTGGCCTTGCTCGTGACCACGCGGCGTACGTTGGCCGCTGACCTCGCCAGCGTCCTGAAGGGGGAGTGATCATGAGCGAGACCGAGACCAAACAAGACGACATCATCCTCGAAGCAGACGCGGTGTACCACGTCTACGAATCAAAGGCAGAAGACGGCAACGTCGTCGCCCTCCGTGGCCTGAACATCGCCATGCGCAGCGGTGAAGCCGTCGCTGTGGTGGGTCCTTCTGGGTCAGGAAAATCGACGCTCATGAAGTGCCTTGGCGGCCTGATGAAGCCCAGTGCGGGCTCGGTGCGCCTTGACGGTCGCAACATGACCCGCCTGACCGGTCAGGAATTGGTCAAGCTCCGCCAGCAAACGGTGTCCTTCATCTTCCAAGAAGGCAACCTGCTCAACGACCTCAACGCTCGTGACAACGTCGCGCAGCCGCTCATCAACCAAGGCGTGCGCTCCCGCGTCGCCAAGCGCAAGGCCCTCGACCTGCTTGAGCGGCTGCAGATGGGCCACCGCGCCATGGCCTTGCCCATGATGCTTTCCGGCGGTGAGCAGCAGCGCGTGGCCATCGCCCGTGCCCTCATCACCGAACCGCGGCTCATCCTGGCCGACGAACCCACGGGCGCCCTCGATCCCGTGACCAGCCGTGAAGTGCTGGCGCTGTTCAAGGAACTGCACGAAGAGGACGGGGTGTCCTTCCTCATTGTGACCCACTCGAAGGAAGTCGCGGCCTTCTGCGACCGAAGCCTTGAGTTGCGTGACGGGCGTTTCGTGGCCGAGCACGGCAGCGACCTCAACATCGAGCGGCTCGAAGTGGGCCGTGAACTGCTGGTCGACGACATCGGCACGGTCACGCTGCCGCCCGACATCCTGCTTCGCTTGGGCGGCTCGGGCGGTTACACGGTGGCTGAACTTGAACCCGGTCGTCTCACCCTCACCGGCGAGGCCATCGACGTCGGCGGAGACCTGGTGTTGGCCGGGGTTTGCCCGGCGTGCAAGCACGCGTACGACAACGACACCGAACAGGAATGCCCCTCGTGTGGTTCTTCCCGACCCATGATTGAGGCGTGAGCATGGAAGTCCTCATGCTCGGGCGAACGGTCGCGTCCTTGGCGCTTGGTGCGGCCTTCATCTGGATTGGGGTCCAGCATTTTGTGGATCCGGTCTGGTTTGAGCCAATCGTCCCCGCAGTCCTTGGTGCGCCACGGTTCTGGGTGCTGGCGAGCGGCGTGGCGGAAATTGCGGTAGGTCTTGCGCTGGTCGTACCGGCCACCCGGGCCTACGGCGGACTTGCATCCGCGGTCCTGCTGGTCATCCTCTACTGGTCCAACCTGTACATGTGGATCGAAAACGTACCCTTGGACGGCAAAACCTACGCCAACGTCTGGCACGTGGTCCGCCTGCTGATACAGTTGGCCGCCATCGCCGCGTCGCTCTTTGTTGCTGGTGAACTCAGAACAGGGTCCAACGGCTGACGGCAGGCCTCATCAAGGGGCTGCTCGTGCACGGGGCATGCGTTGGGTCATCTGGCTTGGCTGGATTGAGGGCCTTTCCGCGGTCCTGTTGATGTGCATCGCGACGCCAGTGAAGTACCTCATGGACGCGCCGCACATGGTCGAAGTGCTCGGCCCCATCCACGGCGTCCTGTTCATGCTCTACGTCTTCGCCCTCATGCTCGGTGTGGGTCGGTGGTGGGATTGGCGGTGCGTGCCGGCCGGATTCATCGCTGCCTCGGTTCCCGGAGGCGCGTGGTGGTTTGATCGACGCCTAGAGCGGGGCCTGTTTGCCCTTGAGGAATCGCTCACGCCGCCTTGACACCCTCAGGCCAGAGCACCAGAATCAGCGTTTTGCCGCGGGTCTTCGGCGCGTGGGTTGTTTCACGATTCATCCAAACGATGGAACCTGCGGGATAGGTACCATCCTCGTCCCACACTTCGCCCTCAAGGACGAGGTAAAACTCGCCGCCGGGGTGGCTGTGGGGCATGAAGGCGTCCACGGCGACGTCGCTGTCGGCGTCGTAGAGCACGAGCGAGGTGGCGTTTTCGCGCTTGAGTTTGCCAAGGCGCACGCCGGTGCCGAAGTCCCTCCAGCGGACGTTGGCTTCCAGCCAGTCCCGGTCGATGGAGAGGCCAAGCCAATCGGCCATGGGGTGGGTGAAGACCATGGCCAACCCATGCAGAACCCCGACATCAGCCCTTCGCTTACCGCGTCCTTGATGACCGGGCCGCAGATGGTGGGGTGTGGCCACCCCCATCACCACGCCTTCCATCCCTCCCGAGGGGCCTTGGGATGCCTACGTGTTGGTGATCATCTGGCTGCCGCTTCTGTTCCGTCTGTTGCTTCTCGCACGTCCGGCGCGTCAAGCAGTCGCCAAGGTTGCACCCCATGCTGGATGGGCCCTGAAACAACTTCGGGATCTGCCCGTGAAAGGCCTCCGATTGCTGATATTCAATGAGACGTTGGCGCTTCTTGCGCCCCCGGTCATCGTGTTGCTCTACCGTCAATTGGCCGATCCAATCGGTTGGCGGACTTGGGATGAGGTCAGCCTCATAGGCGGAGCTGTGCTGATGTTTCTAACCCTCGTTTGGCTCGTGCTTGATTTGATGCGCATTGGCCGTACCCGGCGTATGCTGCTGGCGGTGATCAAGCAGGATGTGGATCGTCTGCGAAAGGTGGCTGACGTTGGCCTTGGCGCTCGTCGATGGCTTCGGCGCTTTGCCCGCGGAAATGAGCCACAAGGGGAGGAACGTGAAGCAGAAAGTGTCCGTGGTAGGGCGTGGAGCATCGCCAAAAAAGCAGGCGGCATCGCGCTGCTTTCGCGGAAATTCACACCACAGGGATTGGCCGCTGCTGTCGCATGGAGTGCTGCCGAAGAAGCCGCCCGCCGAGGCGCAGCACACCTTTCAGAGCGACTTGATGCACACATCGAAGCCAGCGTGGAAGTCATCATTCGTCGTAACGTGTGGACAAGTTTCGTCATCCTCGGTCGAGACATGGCCATGGGACTGCTCCCTCTTGGCATCCTCGCCTTGATGCCCCTCATCTTCGGACCTTGATGCCGTGGGAAGCCTCATGTCCGGGCGCGCCGTGGTCAACATGAGTCCCATGGCCCTGCTCATCCTCATGCGTCATGGCCAATCGATGTGGAACGCAGCCAACCGCTTCACGGGTTGGGTCGACGTCCCCCTCACCAATGTCGGCATCGAGGAGGCCGTCGCGGGTGGACGCCAAATTGCGCATTTGCCGATCGACGAAGTCCACGTGTCCACCCTCGTCCGCGCCCAAATGACCGCCATGCTGGCCCTGGCCCAGCACGACGGCGGGCGCATCCCCGTCGTTCAGCACCCTGTGCCCGAGGGCGGGCTTGACGGACTCGGCGAGAATGAACGACGCATGGCCGAATGGGCGACCATACGCGGCGAAGCGGGTCGCGAAGACGTCCTTCCCGTGCATGTGGCGTGGCAACTCAACGAGCGCATGTACGGCGACCTCCAAGGCTTGGACAAGCAAGCGACCCGCGAGCAATACGGCGACGAGCAGGTCCACATATGGCGTCGCTCTTACGACGTGCCGCCTCCTGAAGGTGAGTCCCTCGAGCTGTGCGCTGCCCGCACGTTGCCCTACCTCAAATCCACCCTCGTGCCTGCCCTCGAGGCCGGACGCAACCTCTTCGTCGCTGCGCACGGCAACTCGCTGCGCAGCGTGGTCATGGCCATCGAGGGCTTGTCGGAAGACGAGGTGCTCTCGCTTGAAATCCCGACCGGTGTGCCCCGCGTGTACGCCCGAGAAGATGGCGCTTGGCGCCGAGTGGAGCTGTGAGGTGGACGCATGAAGGAATGGCGCTTCGACGGGTTTCCCGGTCGCGTGCTGTTCGTGAACCTGTCCAGCGGCACCGTCGAGGCCCGCTCCATCCCGCACGCGTGGTGCCTCGAGGGGATGGGTGGGAAAGGCCTCGCCACTCGCGTCCTGGTCGAGTGGGACACCACAGAGTCAGCGGCCTATGACCTCGTTCATCCAATCACGGGCGGCTCGGACGTCGCCCGTCACCCTTCCACACCTCTGCTCGTCTTCACTGGCCCCTTCCAAGGCACCAAGGTCGGCTCAGCCGGCCGTGCCGTGGTCGTGTCCCGCTCGCCCCTCACCGACGTCTACATCGACACCTACGTTGGAGGAAACCTTGGACATCGTTTGCGTGAGGCCGGTTGGGACGGCTTGTTTGTCACCGGTGCGAGCGATGCGCTGGTGCGCCTCGAGATCTCCGACCTTGAGGCTCGCTTGGTGCCGTGTCCTGAACTTGAGGGTGTGACCACGTGGGCCTGTGAACAGGCCCTTGATGGCCTTGGGGAATGCTTCTCCATCGGTCCCGGCGGCGAAGCCGGCGTTCGCTTCGCTTCGCCGATCACCGCCGGACGCCGTGCTGCGGGACGAGGCGGCACCGGTGCGCAATTCGGCTTCAAGCGGCTCAAAGCCATCACAGTGAACGCCTCAGCAGAAGCACGGCAGTTGGCTCGCATTCACAATTCAGATTCACTGGTCACAGCGGTGAAGATCCAGCGTAAGGAGATGGGCCTCAAGCGACGCGCAGGCGACCCATTCTACGCCTTCGGTACCAGCCGAGGACCGCTGTACGCCTCAGCGAACGACCGCATGCCTACGGCGAACTACACCGCTGCGGACGGCGTCGTCCCGTTGATGGGCGAAGCGGCGGTGGCCCAAGGTGCAGCCTCACCTTCGTCCCTGCCCGTACCCGGCATGAGCAGCGCAGGTCCCGTGGCCCTCGACACGCACCGCCTCTCTGGGGAACATTGGCACGATGAACATCCTGACGCCAAACAGTCGGGCTGCTGCGCGCCATGCCCCATCGCGTGCGAGGCGGCGGACCGGCCGACCGTGGACGGCGTACGCACCAAGGGCCGACCCGTCCACGTCAACCGCGTCGAGCGTCCCGAGTACGAGACCCTCGCGATGATGGGCAGCAACCTCGGCTTGACCTCAAGTTTGGACGTGATGGATGGAAACGATGCCTGCAACCGCCTTGGTTTGGACACAATTTCCTCTGGCGCTGCCCTTAGCTTGGTCTGTGAATTGGCAGAGCGCGGTTGGCTCCCCGAGGCGTGGGGTACGACATTCGCCGCTCCCTTCGCCACCGGACCCTACGCCGAGGGAGATGCGGTGACCTGGCGGTTCGGCGACCCTGCCCTGCCGCCACTCGCCCTCGCAGGCTTGTGCACGGCTCAACCCGGTGACGGCTCCCTGTTTGGAGCCCTCCATGGTGGTGCCGTGGCCTTCGCCGAGGTGGTGGAATCCATGACCGGTCATCCTGCCACGCGGTGCACGGCCCATTGCAAGGGGCTCGATTTGCCGGCATGGGACCCGCGCGGAAAGCGCGGCAACGCCCTCGCCTACATGACCGCGAACGTCGGTGCATCGCACATGCGAGCTGGGTACAAGGCTCCAACGGGATTGCCGAACGACAGTGCCCTCGACCTCGTGCCGGAACTCATCGAAAGCCAGAACGCGATCGTGGTGCGTGACTCCCTCATCCTGTGCGCCTTTGCGAAAGGCGCCAGTCCGGACACCATGCTGGCCGAGGCGTGGACCGCCATCACCGGCGACGAGGCCACGTGGGCCGACCTCTGTGCTCGCGCAGGCGTTCAGTGGGATTTGGCCCGGGCTTGGAACGTGGCGCATTGGCGCGCTTTGGGACGGGACGCGGCTGAAGAGGACCTGCTCTCGTGGCGGCTTCGCAAGGAGCCGTTGCCCAGCGGTGTGGCCAAAGGCTGTGTGAGTTTCCAAAGCGATGATGACGAGGCCGCCTGCCTCAGCGCCTACTACCGCTTGCGCGGTTGGGACGCATCAGGACGTCCGGAGGTGAAGGCATGAGCCTCCTGCAACGCATTTCGACCGGGCTGGTCATCATGGTCGTCGTCTTCCTTGCGGCCCGGGTCACCATCACCTTGCTCTCGCCTCATCCTGTCTACGTTGACGACCCTGAACCCTGTGCCAGCGTCAGTGAGAATTGCGCACGCCTCTCCATCGACGACGCGTACCGCATGGATCAATCACCGCTCATCGTTGCGGCGGGCGCAGAAGACGCCTTCTGGAGCACGGTGGACGATTGGGCGGACAACACCTCCCGGCTGACCTTGCTGCACGAAACCGAAGACTTCCGCCACTACGCCGCGGCAACTCCGGTCTGGGGCTTTGTCGATGACGTGACCATCTCACTGGACCGGGTCACCGGCGAGGTTGTGATGCACTCAGAGTCGAGGTTGGGAATCTCGGACTTGGGCGTCAACCCCGAACGACTCGATGGCCTCTACGCCTACGTGTCTTGATCACGCGTGTGGCCATCCGTAGGGCCAACCCTCGTCGTCGACGAGCACCACGTTGACCCCTAGACCTGTGCGGTGGAAAGCGATGAGCTGTATTTCGTGGATGCGATGGCCGCTCGGTGCCACACCCAGCACCGGCGGACCGCGCCTGCCAAACCTGCGTGGTTGCTCGGGTGCGGCCAAGGTGCGGCGTGTTCCGTCAACGTCATCGAACCATGGAAGCGGTCCTTCGGGAGAGAACCGTAGGCCGAGGATCATGTCCACGCCAAGCGTTTCTTGAGACGCATCAGCATCAGCACCGCTCGGGACAGCAGGTGCGTTTGGGTGGGTGTGCAACCAGTGTGTGAAGCGGCCACCACGGCTGCCGCGGTCGCTCCGAAACAAATCATCGGTCCAATCCTCGGGCAGGTGATGGACGGAATAGGAATCGCCTCGGTTGACGACCGCTGCTTCGCTGATGACAAAGCCTTGGCCTGCGAACAAACCGTCGCGATGGCTTTCCCCTGCATAGGCTTCCTCAACTTCGGGTCGGTGTTCACGGCCACCGTCCACGTCAAGTCCAACGAGGATCTCATCGGGCAAGGCCTGCAAGGCCCACCACACAAGGTCCTGGAGGACATGGCCGGGGAGGTGGACTTGGGCGGCGTATGCCTCCCGACGCTCCAACGATTCCTCGTTGTAGCGCTCCATCGCTTCGGTGAGCCATGCCTCGACCATCGGACTCAGGCGGACGTGGGGTTGACCGAACATGAACCGTTCCGTCCTACGAGGGTAGGGGAACCCTTCAAGTCCGGCCTGCATCAACATCATCCCATGGCCCGAAAGCGAGGTGGGTTCAGCCGGTTCATGGGGGCCCTCACTGGCACCCCTTACGAGAAGATGCTGAAGCAGATCGCGAAGCTCGAAACGGACCACGCCGACGACGACAAGAAACTCGCCCGCAAACTCGGCGAGCTTGTTGACGACATTCTTGCAGCCTATGAAGAGGAAGAAATCGACGGCGAGGAGCATGATCTCCTCATGGACGCCATCGAGGATGCCGATCCTGACGAACGAACCTTCGAACGCTTCGAAGACGACGGCGATGCCTTCTACGACGAGGACATGCCGGACGCCCCAGACATCAAAATGGGCCGTAGGAAGAACCTCGATGAACTGATGGCCACCACGGACGACTCCTTTGTCGGGAGTTTCGGACGCGACGAGTTCGAAGAATTCCGGTCAAAGATGACCGACGATTTCATTCAAGAATCCGACGATGCGGTCCGCGCTGGCGATCACAACGCTGCGGTGCTTTCTGACGCCCGCGTGTTCGCCGGTGCCGAAGAAGGCGTGGAGGACGTCAAGCGACAAATCGCGCTGGAGTCCGGACTTGCTGACCCTGACGCGGCACAGGAGCCTGAGTCAGAGCCCGAACCCGACGCAGAAGATGACGATGATGGCATCACGGTCGACGATGATGGCGTTGAATGGTACGAGGACGAAGAGGGCTCGTGGTGGTACCGTGACCCCGGCGAGCCCGATTGGGTGCTCTACGAGGAGTGACCTCGTTGTCCACGCCCCCGTCGATTTTCTTGACCGGCGGCAGCGGTTTTGTTGGCCAAGCACTGCTCGCTCATGCAAACCAACCGGTCCGTGCCTTGCAACACAGCACGCCACTTGACGGAGCGCAAGACATTGTGCAGGGCGACCTTCTGAATCCAAGCCTTCCATGGTCGTCCTGGTTCGAGGGCATGACGCATCTACTCCATGCCGCACGCCCATCAGCAGGCACCGATCGCGGGCGCCGCCGCATTGCCAAACGCACCGCTTTGGCCAATGAAGCCATGCTCTCATCGGCGCACATGCACGGCCTTCACATGCTCGCTGTCCACGGTTCGTTGTCCTACGGGGAATGCGGCGAGACCCTCGTGTCGCCTGCATCGAGCATGAATCCAATCGGGTACGCGGAGTCGTATGCCATTGGCGAAGCGCCATGGAGGGACCGGATCGGTCCACAATGCACCGTGGTGCGTGCACCGTGGATCCTTGGAGCAGGGTCGTGGTTCCCGATGCTTTACGGTGGAGCCTCAGTGCCGTGTTTCGGCGATGGGAGCATGTGGATGTCAATTGTTGAGCGCCACGGATTTGCCTCATGGTTGTGGGACCTGCAAGACCAAGCTCCGGGTGGCGTGGTTCATCCGCCATTGCTCATCCGATGCCGCCAACGTGATTTTGCCGATGCCGTGGCCAAAATGCGTGGCGTGGAGGTCGAGACATGGAACGAAGCACGGGCCAAGCGTGCGTTCGGTCGCCAGGCCGCTGCGTCGATGTTCGCGAGCATCCGCATGGACGACGGAAGAGGCGACGCCAGCGAAGATGCATCCAACGTCAAACGCTTGGAAGGTGCCATTCATTCGGCGCTTGGGCGCTCGTAGACGTAGAGGCTGTACTCGCCGAGGTTCCAGAACGGTGTGAAGCGAAGCGCTCGATCTATGGCATGGAACACACGGTTTCGCAGCGACCCTTCAGGCGCCCAATGGTGTCGATACCATGCAGGGTGAGCGATGCAAAACCCCTGACGACGTACGCGTTTGAGGTGCGGTGAGAAGGCCTTCCTCACGCTTCGGGACGAATGGCACACTGAAGGGAGGTGGCGGGTTGGGCTGTACCCTCCCCAGACCGGCCGAAGGCGTGCAAAGGCCCGACGCAGCCGCAATGTCATCACGTTCCAAAGGATGTCAAAGGCGTACCAGCGGTTGACGAAGGTCAGGACAACCCGTCCTTCGGGCTGTAGCACGTTTGCAATGGATTCCGCGGCCGTGGCGAGGTCTGCAGTGGTGTTCAGTGCCCCGAAAAACACGAAAACAGTGTCCACTTCTTTTCCTTCCATTTTCTGCGCTGCGTCCTCGGCCGAGCCCAACAAGGGGTGAATTTTGCCATCGCCACGGGATTCAGATTTTCCTGTAACAATGCGGTGGAACGAGGGCGTCACGTCCAAACCGTACACCGTCGTGATGCTCGGTTGGTCGGCGAACCATTCCATGTCAAGTCCCGGTCCGTAGCCAATTTCCAACATGCGCCGGGGGCCATAGGACATGGTGACGTCGCGAAAGGCTTGCCTCAATTGTTCAAGCACGTGGTTTTGCCCGGCTCGGGCCTCGAAGTCATCCGCCTCTGCATCATAGTAGGCCGCGACTTCGTCGTGGTATGCTTCTGCGTTCATGCAAAACTCTCCCGGAGGATTCGCCTCATTTCACGTTCGATCCGCGAGCGGTGGGCATTTTCATGCCCCACACATCGATCCATCGTGTAGGTGGTTTCTTCCGACGTTGAATTGGATTGGAGTTCGCTGATGCGTCGGCCCGCTTCCCATCGCTCGGCCCACCGTCCTGCCAAGGGTGCACGCATCACGGTCCACCACCACGGCATCCCGCCGCTTGGAGCGGGCAATTCGAAGCCGTTTCGCATGACGGCGTTTGGTTGATGTTCACGACACCATGCGTTGGCCTCAACCAACGACTCGAGAACGTCATGTCCCTTTACTGGGCGCATCATGGCCAATTCTCTGGCAGCATAGACCGAAGGCCGAAGGCCGATGTTTTCGCGGTCGATCACCATGTTCGGGCAGATCCTGTACCCTCCTGGCACGTTGTGCTGGAGGTAAATCGCGAGCGCGCGGACCCGCCATACATGGCCAGGTCGAGCGATAATGAGCAGGTCAACGTCACCGCCCTCATCGTTGACGCCCGCGGCCACCGAGCCGGTGATGGCCATCGCTTCGACGGTAGGCGATGCCGCCAGTTGCGCGAGCACTGGGCCGACTTCACGAAGATGGGCGGCCGCGTGTTTTCGCTGCGCTTCAGCGTGTGAAGTATCGTAGGCGGCCGTTCTGAGGTGCCACCTATCGTTGGTGCAGACGGCAAAGGAAGCGTCCCGGAGGGCGCGTTCGACAGCATCTGTTGATCCCTTTTCCGTAATGTATCGGTGGATTTCCTCGACCGTCAGAGCATGGTTGAACACCGCCGCCCACGCGAGCACGTCCCGGAGCGGTTCAAGCATGTATCCACCTCATCCTCAACAAGTAGGTGGCCCCGTTCGGGACTTCCATCGTTTCGGGACAATCCGCGGCACAAATTTCTGTTGCCGTGCTGTCCAAATCAAGCAAGAAATCAACGACGCTGTCGGCGTTTCCCCCATGGCGTCCGACGTCATACACGTCCATCCACACCCAACCGGCTGGAGCCGTGATGGCGGTTCCTCCGTCGACAAGCAAAGCATCGCCAATGTGGATCCTTGCCTCGCCGAACTCTAACTCGGACGCTTGATCATGCGCCTCCATCCTTTGTTCGTCAACGGCCCAGAGCACATGGTGGTCGTTACCCCTTGTGGTGTGCGTGACCGGCGTTATCGGTGCGCCCAAAACCTGCATCGGGTCGTCCTCCCATGCGAAGCGTGTGGCCATTCCTCCCGTGACCACATGCGTGGCCGACACCACCTCAATGGAATCGTGGATTGGATTCAATGATGGGCCAAACCTGTAGGTCGGAACGCCGTACCTCAATCCCAGGCTGATGTCGTACCCTGCAAGGACCACGGCATCGTCCGGGATGGAGGGTTCCAAGGCAGCATAATGGTCGATGAACGTCCACCGCCACGCCACCTTGCTCTCCTTGCTTTCACGTTCTTCCAAGGCCTCGCCGATGGTCGTATGAATCTGAAAGCCGCTGCACACCAGGAGCAAGCATAGGGCCACAGGACGCCAAGCAGGGTGGTGCAAGCGTCGAGGCCATTCATGAGGCACATTCAGGCCTGCAATACCAAGGGACACCACCCCCGCTAGCCACGGAAGATGGTAGCGTGGCCAGCCAAAATCCAGGACGTAGGTAAACAGAATAAATCCGGGCAAAAGCAATCCAGCGAACGCCATGCCTCGGGGGGCCACGTCCATCGCGACCCAGACCACGAGGCCGAGCATGAGCAGAACGTGCAAAAGGCGGAAGAGTTCCCCCCTCATCTCATCAAAAGCCTGGTCGGAACTGTAGCTGCCCACCTCACCGGTGACGCTGGCCACTGCACCGGTCATTTGGGGGCTGAGGCTCGCCGCGACGTGGCCATGATCCATCAGATCGCTCAGTGCGAACGGGGCCAGCAAGGCCGTCCAACCAAGCAGAACCCATCCGCCAAGCGCCAGTGAGCGGTGCCGCCATCCAACGATGATGGCCATGGCCGGTCCAAGGTAAAGGTAGGGGAATTTGGCCAGGCCTACGGCGGCGAGGGACGTTCCGTGCCCCATCCCATTCCAGGAGGCAAGCGGGCGATCGAGCGCCCTCAACCCAAGCCGGAGCGCCAACATGACGCCCCCTGTGGCCAAAGCTTCGAGGTAAACGGTCCGGCCTTGCTGCATCATTGCGGGTAGGCTCAACACCAAGAGAGGAGCCAAAAGCGCCCATCGTCCGGCACCGGCTTCTTCCGCAAGACGTTGCACCTGCCAACCGCACCCGATCAGAATCAGCAGGGGGGTGACGTGAACCTGAGAAATCGCACCTGTCAACGCAAGTTCAACGGCAGCCAAGCCGGACACCACCTTTGGCCGGAAAGCAAAATCCTGGTCCATGTGATAGGGCTCCCAGTCCCATCGACCCAGATAGCGGTTGGCGGTTTGGAGGTGGTCCGATTGGTCGGAAAGCATCGGGCCCATCCACGTTGGATCGGCGTAGGACGTGATCACAATCACGATTGGTACCCACGCCCAACGTACGTCGCTGAGGGTCCATCGCCCGTCGTGAAGAAGCAGAGAAAACAACACGACTGGTAGGCATACGGCCGCCAAGACTGCTGGCCAGACTGGAAGGTCGAATTCTCCGAACAAGGCCACGCCGCTGCCGACAAAAAGAAGCAGAGGAAAGAAGCCTGAGGCCATGCGGGTCCCGGCATCGCTGCTGGTGCTGACTCCCCACGCCGGGGCCTCTTCAGCCTCTAAGTGGACCACTTGGGGGACTTCGTGCTGCTCGATTTGGTTTTGTTGGCGTCACGGCCAGATGCCCAAGGTGGCCACGCGAGGCTTGACGATGCCGTGGTCTGCCCCTCG
>Ga0160423_10002894_pt1 | contig 14309 bp, 7 predicted proteins | sample CRUFie14St8metaG_FD_108191 | JGI IMG/M metagenome (GOLD analysis project Ga0160423, IMG submission 108191) | Marine microbial communities from the Costa Rica Dome - CRUD Field 142mm St8 metaG | ecosystem: Environmental > Aquatic > Marine > Oceanic > Photic zone | place: Costa Rica: the Eastern...
ACACACACACACACACACAACAGCAAAACTAGAGCACATTGTTTCTTTAATCGTCGTATGAATTCATTTTTTTTATTCTCTCTGCCTACCGATCGCGGCCGAAAAAGTGCCCCATGGTGAGCCCGGCGTGCCGGTTGGGGTCCAGGGCCTCCCCATTCAGCTTGATGGCGCCTGACCCACCTCTGGCACTCGGCACCTTCCCGGATCTTGCCGCAGCCCCAAAGTGGGGGGACAAGACCTGGTTGGAGCTGGGCCTTCGGCGCTTGGCCGCCGCATTCTGATCCAGGCTCCGCAGGGGGACCTTCCTCTTTCCCCCGAACCCGTCGGGCGCGTCGAAGATGAGCGAACCCCTGTCCCGCTCCGAACTCCTCTGTTTCCCAGGGTCGATGAAGCCAGGAACCGCCTTGCCCCGCGACCCGATCCCTCCCATAGGGACCCCGAACCGTGGGGGCCGGATTGGCTCCCCCTCCGCCCGTCCCGGTGCCTCCCGAAGCCTCCTCAGCTTCTCGAGATCCTCGGTCACCTTCCTTATCTTGTCCTTCAGTCTCCTGTTCTCCAGCGCCTGAGATTCCACCTTCCCCCTGATCTCCTCAGAGCCGTCCCTCTCCTCTCGGAGCTCCTTGTGCCTGTACTGGAGCTTATTGTACTCCTGGTTCCTGAACGCGAGCGCGCTCGTCAGCAGCGAGTTGGCCGACGCGACATCCTGGCCCCTCACGCCCCTGTTGATAGACTCGATGTCGAGGTTGGTGTCCGTGAAGAAGGACTGGTTCGCCACCTGGAGCTGCAGGCGCTGCAGGCGCTCGTGCTCCTTGGAGAAGCGATCACGCTCCTCCATGACCTTCTTCCGCAGCCTCTCGACCTCCTTCGACTTGCGGTCCAGCTGGCTCTTGTGCTGAACCTCCGCCTGGATCAACTTGGCTTTCTCCTTGGAAGCCCTGACGCCCGCCTCGACCGCGTCCTTTCGCAGCGCCTCGAGGGCAACCTCCTTCTTCTCCAATCGATCCTCCAGCGCCGCGACCTCCTGGCGCCACTCCGCGCACGTCTTCCTCCTCGGCCTGCTGCTCCCCGCCGCGGGGCCTGGGCTCGCCTCGTGCTGCGGAGTCGACGCGTTCCCTCCGGTCTCTACCCGCTCGCCCGCGCCTACGTCCTCCTGCTCGACCACAGGAGGGCTCTGGCTCTGCGTTTGCATCTCCGACTGCCTCCCAAGGGGAAGAAACGTCTTAAAAGTGAGCTCGTCTACGGCCCAGATACCCATCATGCAAGGTTGAGACCTGCACTGGGGACAGCTAGGCTTCGGCTTTTTCATCGCGCGGTCCATATGAAAGCTCTTCTCGAGGCAGTCGTAGCAGAACGTGTGGCCACATTCCTCTAGCGTCCTCCAGTCCGTGTCCTGGTCGCCCGACATGCAGATGGGGCACTCGATCACGCACTTCATGGTGCTCGATCACCGCTCGCCCCAGCCAGCCAGCGCGCGCGCCTCTTCTCCACAACAGCTCCAGGAAAACGCGTTTTGATTTTCTGAGCAAGGGCGGGACGGCAGTCCAGTGCCATAGCCTGCAGGAGTGACGGGGTTGAGGCCAGGGCGAGAGCGGCGGAAGCAATAATGGATGCCATCGTTACCCCCCAGCGCGTTGATCTGCTCTGCTGTGCTGTGGGAGAGAGCGGCGGTGAACTGTTGCAGTGCGCACGGAGCCCTCAACGACACGGAAACCAACTTTGAGGCCACGACGAGAGTGGTCAGCTTAGGTACAAGTAGCGTATTCTTTCTTACAAAGGTAGTCTCGAAGGGTCGCCTATCGGTTGTTGCACTCGCCCCAAAGCGGCCCCGGCATCGACGGCGAGCTGGTTTTGTCCCTCTCTCAAAACCCGCTCCCCCTCCTCGCTTCAGCAGCGCAAGTCCCCGCTGCTCCAGCCCTACCGACCGTTTCGCCCAAGCGACGGCGGTCGGCCTCCGCGAGGCGCGAGGAGCAAGCTCGGCCTTCCCGGGTCCAGAAAGCGGCGAGTCGGACGGAGCTCAGCCCTTCGGCGAGGAGGCCTCCTTCTTGGAAAAGGGTGTGGTTCCAGACATGCTGTAGTACGCGTTCGCATACCTCGTGATGTCGCACGAGTTGAGCTTGTGGGCGAACATTTGGTTCGGCTTCACCAGCGCCGTGTGGATCCACCCGTACTCCTGGCTCGTTGTCATCGGAAGCGGGTGTTTTTCTGACGGGTCTAGATGTACGTCCTTCTTGCTACATACCGCGCTCAGCTTCGTCGTGGCTATCTCAACGTCCCCCTCGCTCAGCCTGACCTTTGGAAAAACCAAGTTCGGCTTCTCTGGCAGGCAGTCCATCTTCGTAGGGTCGTTGATCGCAAAGTGAGTGTTCATCTGTAGCTTGGAAACTTCTTTGGTGCAGTGCTCTTCCCAAATTCGGTTTCTGGACACCTCGTCAATTTTCGACGAGAGCATGTCTGCCCTCGAGCCGAACTCCTTCGCCATCTTTGCTGGAAGCTCTCCCCCCCTAACCTGCTCTCCCTTCCCGTTGGCCTTGACCACCGACTCCTCCGTCGTCCGTCGTCTGCGAGGTCTCGCTCACTCTGACCCCCGCCGATTGTCTCGCGGGGGGGGGGGGGCTGGGCAAACGGTACCTTGATCAAGCTCGGAAATTTCTCAGCGTCGGTACACTCGATTCGTATTTCCTTATGTAAATTCCTTTTGGCTGGACCTTGGGCCCTGGCACTGAAATGGAGTGTACGAGAATCGTGTGGAGAAGTCAACGCAGTCCCCGTTCAGAGGTCCAAAGCCGGTTTCTTGGATTGGGCATCGATTAGTGCAGTCGATTCACGCACCCACCCGAGAGAGAAAGCACGAGGAGGCAAAGAGCCTGTAGTCCGTCGTGATCATTCATCGAGCACCGGAGGCACCGGAGGAGAGGATTGCACTGAAGTGAAGGTTTGGGAGACCGCTGAAAGATGGACTTGCACCAACAGGTAAGGCTTGCGGCCTCCGTCGTCTCACGCCAGGCGATGGGAGGGCGGAACATTTTCACCGCGCCCCCTCCCACCATGGTCGTCCAGGCTTGCGTGCTGACGACATCCTTTTGACTTTTGACAGGTCAAGAACTCCCTGGCGACCCTGGAGAACGCCAAGGTGAAGAAGAGGCAGTTCCAGGCCGAGAACTTGAACGAGGGACAGCACCGCCACGCCATGCAGGTAAGCGGCGTCAACGAGTTGGGGGTCGATGACCCACCCCCGCGACCACAACCTCCACCGGTATGCCCACGAAGCTGACTCCACCGCACCATCCCGCCCCGCTCCCACGCGCGTAGGACCTGAGCGACGGAACCTTTACCTGGTACCAGCAGACGCTGAGGATCGTGGAGCACTCGGGTGACAGAGCCTCCTGGTCCGAGAAGCTGCAGACTCGCAAGCACCCCGTAAGTCCTCCGCCCTCACCACTCACAAAACCCCTACGCATTCCTCCGTTGCCACTCGCGCGTTCTGACAAGACGCTCTCTTGCCTCTCTCTCTCTCTCTCTCTCTTTCTTTTCCGACGGAACAGGGCTACATCAGAAACGAGTTTGGCGGCTTCTTCACCTCTTGAGGTTCCTTTTTAGGATGTGGGGGGTTCAACCCAATTCAACCTTATCTGTAGTACATATTCTAGCAAATTTAGAAACAATTGCCGCCTCCTGGGCCTTTGCCTGCCCAGGTCTGGACTTGGTTTCAACGTCGCATGTGAGCAACCTACCCATCCCCTTCGATCGGACAGGATCTGAGGGAGAAGCAATTCGGGGACGGGTACCTGCGAAACCTCGCTGTCTTGGGGCAAGCGCGTGTCTGCGTTGTGAAGAGTTCTGAAGACAGTCGCCGCGTTGGGATTTCAACTGCCAGACAGGGCTCTGGGAGCTCGAAGGCCCAACCTCTTTTCGGCCGAGGGCGACGAGGGCGAGCAAGTGATCCTCACTGCTGGCCTTCTGCGTTTGGCGCCGATCATGCCGATCGGTTTAAACCGATCAGGAAAGGTCTTGCCGCCCTCGCGGGCTGCCGTTAGATATTTTTGATCGCCCTGCGATCGAGGTGCGATCCCACGTCACATGTGCCCTCCCTTTGTAGTAGGAATCTCGTGTACGAAACGAAGGACCAAAAAAAGCGAAATCTCGGCGAGGAAAGAACACGGGATTGCTACTCCACGCCCTCGCCTTGGGGGCGGGATGCAGACCCAAAAAGCCTTTCACTTTTTGCTGGCGAAGCGATCAAAAAGGAACAATCAAACGGCGCGCTTCAACGACAATGGCGCTCCTGCTGACCTACCTTAAGGGTGGGCTCGGCTCGGAGGCCGTCAAGGTCCCTTTCCGGACCTTCAACACAGCGCGCGCGTCGGACGGCACGTCGGTGCTTCGGAACCTCTTTCTCGAGACCACTGGAAAGGCCAACTCGAGATGGGGGTCTCGACAGCTCCACAAGACCGTGAACTCCGCCTCCAAGGCAGGGGCTCCTGCGCCAGCGGCGGTCCCCATGAATCAGCTCATGGACGACTTCGTCAACGGCTCCACGGCAAACTACATCGAGGACCTTGAGAGGAGGTACGTCGAGGACCCGGAGAGCGTCCCTGGCTCCTGGGCAGACTTCTTTAGGAGGCTCGAGAGCGGCGAGAGCCCGGACTCCCTGTCCCAGGCTTACTCCCAGTACGCCTCGACGAGCATCGCCGCGACCAGCGCCTCCTCTGCCCTCGCACTGCAGAAGAGCATTGGCGTCACTCTCCTTATCAGAGCCTATCAGACCCAGGGACACCTGCTGGCGAAGCTCGACCCTCTGGAGCTTGACGTGAGGCCCATGCAGCAGGACTTGGACCCGGCTGCGTACGGATTCACCGAGCAGGACTGGGACCTGGAGATGAGCGTGGACAACCCTGAGTTCGCCGGACTCTTCGACCCCAAAGACGGCAAGTCCACGTACACCCTGAGAGAGATCGTGAATAGGCTCAGGAACGTGTACTGCCAGAGCATTGGGTACGAGTACAACTACATCTCCGACAAGGAGAGGTGCGACTGGCTCAGGCACCACATCGAGAGCCAGCCATACGAGTTCTCCGTCGCGGAGAAGACCGTGGTGTTCGACAGGCTCGCTTGGAGCGTGATGTTCGAGAACTTCCTCTCCAACAAGTACACGGCCTCCAAGAGGTTTGGGTTGGAGGGAGGTGAGACCCTGATCCCTGGGATGAAGACCCTCATCGACGGGCTCGCGGAGGGCGGATGCGAGACCGTCGTCATCGGCATGCCCCACCGTGGCAGGCTAAATGTCCTCGCCAACGTAGTTAGGAAGCCTCTCGCTCAGATCTTCTCCGAGTTCTCCGGGGGGCTCAAGCCCATCACCGAGGAGGGCGACAAGACCGACCTGTACTCCGGGTCGGGCGACGTCAAGTACCACCTGGGCACGTCGTACGACAGACCCACGCTGAGCGGGAAGACTATCCATCTGTCCCTCCTGGCCAACCCCTCCCACCTGGAGGCTGTCGCGCCTGTCGTCAACGGCAAGGTCAGGGCCAAGCAGTACTACCTCAACGACTCCGACAGGAGCAAGGTGTGCGGCATCATCCTGCACGGCGACGGCTCGCACTCCGGTCAGGGCGTCGTGTACGAGACCTACGATATGAGCGCCTTGCCAGAGTACACCACCGGCGGCAGCATCCACATTGTGGTCAACAATCAGGTAGCCTTCACCACCGACCCAAAGTTCTCCAGGTCCTCGCCCTACTGCACGGACGTGGCAAAGGCCCTTGACGCCCCGATCTTCCACGTGAACGGGGATGACGTGGAGGCCGTCTGCAAGGTGATGAAGATCGCCGCGGAGTGGAGGCAGAAGTGGAAGACAGACGTCGTCGTCGACATCGTGTGCTACAGGAAGCACGGGCACAACGAGATCGACGAGCCGATGTTCATGCAGCCCTTGATGTACAACGCCATCAAGAAGCACCCCAACCCCTTGGAGGTGTACAAGCAGAGGCTGCTGTCGGAGAAGAGCATGACCGGGGAGGAGACCGAGGGGATCCAGAAGAAGATCAACAACATCATGAACTCTGAGTTTGAGAACGCGAAGAGCTACCAGCCCAAGGCCAGGGACTGGCTCTCGTCCCATTGGGAGGGCTTCAAGGGGCCCGACCAGGTGGCAAGAATGAGAAACACCGGAGTGCCCATGGAGATCCTGAAGAGGATCGGCAAGAACGTTACCACCCTGCCTGACGAGTTCAACCCCCACCGCCAGGTGAAGAAGAACTACGAGAACAGGAAGAAGGCCATCGAGACCGGAGAGGGGATCGACTGGGCCACTGGCGAGATGCTGGCGTACGGAACCCTCGTTCACGAGGGGAACCACGTCAGGCTGAGCGGCCAGGATGTGGAGAGGGGAACCTTCACCCACAGGCACGCCGTGCTGCACGACCAGAAGACTGGCGCGAGGTACATCCCTTTGGACCATGTCAGGATGGGCCAGCACCCCAAGCAGTTCACCGTGTCCAACAGCGCCCTGAGCGAGTTCGGAGTGCTGGGCTTCGAGCTCGGGTACTCCATGCAGGACCCCAACTCCCTCGTGATCTGGGAGGCCCAGTTCGGAGACTTTGCCAACGGCGCCCAGCCCATGTTCGACCAGTTCCTTTCGAGCGGGGAGGCCAAGTGGCTCAGGCAGTCCGGCCTCGTGGTGCAGCTCCCTCACGGCTACGACGGCCAGGGACCAGAGCACTCCTCTGCGAGGCTTGAGAGGTTTTTGCAGATGAGCGACGACGACCCTTATGTCATTCCAGAGGGCCTGGAGAACCCCGACGTGGACCTGTTCTTCAGGGGAAAGCATGTCATCGCCCAGCACCAGAACCACAATTGGGCGGTCGTGAACGTCACCACCCCGGCCAACTTCTTCCACTGCCTCAGGAGGCAGGTCCACAGACAGTTCCGCAAGCCGCTGATCGTGATGTCCCCGAAGAACCTGCTCAGGCATCCCCAGTGCAAGTCCCCGCTTACCGACTTTGACGATGAGCTGTCGGACGACAACGACCTGCAGGGAATCCGGTTCAGGAGGTTGATCATGGACGAGAGTGTGGTCTCGAGGCACCCACACCCGCCCACGGAGGACGCCGTCAAGAGGCTCGTCCTGTGCTCGGGCAAGATCTATTACGAGATTGCCCAGGAGAGGGAGAAGAGGGGTCTCAAGGACGACATCCACATTTGCAGGCTGGAGCAGATCTCCCCCTTCCCCTACGACTTGGTCCTGAGGGAGCTTAGGAGGTACTCTAACGCGGAGGTCATGTGGTGCCAGGAGGAGCCCATGAACATGGGGTCCTACTCTTACGTGGAGCCCAGGCTGTACACCTGCATGAAGACCCTCGGTCTGCCGCTCAACTGGCCCCTGCCTTACGCGGGGAGGGCCACCTCGGCGGCCACCGCCACCGGGTTCGCGGAGATCCACGCCTCGGAGCAGAACGGCCTGATCAACAAGGCCCTGACCCTCGACTAGGGGGAACACTGAAGATTTATTTTACAAAGTATCGTTAGTGTGAAGAATCATCCCTTAACCGGCCCCCAAAGAGAGCCCGCTATACTGACTTGCGGCCCTTCTTCTTCTTCCCCTTGCCCTCCGACTTGCGCCCCTTCCTCTTGTAGGGCATTTCCGACTCCGCACTCTCCCTCCGCTTGCTCTTAACGCTCACGGTGCCACTCTCTGGGATTTTCGACCCGTTCATGGCACCCCTAAGGTCAGCGTCGTCTGCGCTGATTGCAAAGTGCCCCACCTTGTCCAAGGAAAGGGCGGACTTCATGTACTCGTCCGCCTCGGTCGCGGCCTCGTTCAGGTCCTCGTCCACCGTCACCTCGTGGGGCGAGAGGTCCCTGACTTCCTTGGGCACCGGCAGGGACCTTTCTATCGCCGACTCCTTTGAGCCCCTGAGGACTCCGTAGATCTTCTTCAGCGCCTTGTTAGCGAGTGCGCGGACCTGGTTGGCGGGCAGGTTGAGTAGGTCCCCGAGATCCCCGTCGGACATCTGCTGCAGCCCCGTGCCCAGCAGGATGGCCGCCTGGCCGGAAGACAGCTGCACGGGGATCCTCCTCGAAAAGTACGCCGCCGTGATGGAGGGCACCAGGTCCTTCACCAGCGGGTAGTCCGACAGGTTGCTGGTGAAGGACTCGAGCCTCTTGAGGTCGAAAGGAGTGAGAACCTGACCGTCGAGCTTCCTGGTCTCCACGCCCTCCGCCACTGCCGCGCTGGTCTCCGCCTCTGAGAAGTCGATGTACGGGTCAACAATCGCGAGGGCGAGCGAAGTGTGGACATGCCGGAATGTGTTGCTCAGCAGCGAGATGAATCTCGTCTTGAAGTCCGAGACGAAAGGCTCGAGCCAGTCCCGGTTCTCGATCGCCGGGGTGTCCAGAGGGTGGACGCAGATGCAAGAGTTCTCGCCAGTCTGCTCGCTCGCTGTGTGTCTAATGTACAAAGGGTGGTAGCCGTTCCTCCTCCAAAAGTTGAAGAGGGCCGAAGTCAGACCGAAGGCAACCCCGAGGTACTGCAGGGACTCGGGAGGTCGTTCGTCCAAGCTTATCAGGAGAGGAGGCAGGCCCTTCTTCGGCGAGATTGTCTCGGTGAGGAGGACGCTGCCGCCCCCCGCAACCTCGCCGGCCACGCCGCCGGCCCCACTGCCGGCCGCCACGGGGGCGGGCGCCTCGTCCAGACCTTGCATGCCGCCCTCGAAGTAGAGCTTCAGCAGCTGCAGCGCCTTGGATCCGTACCCCCCGCCCGTGACCTCTGGGTGGGTCGAGATTCTCACCACCCTGGCCCCGGAGAGCTTTGGAAACTCGGCGTCCTGAAAGTGCTGGCTGACTGTCCATGGGATCAAGTCCCCGTGGTACTGGGTGCCCTTCGCCAGCGCGTTCAGCGACACCTGCTTGCTGATCTGCCCCTCGAAGGCGACTTGGATCACGCAGAGCACGTCCGGCAGCTTCCCAGAGCTTGAGTCGTCCACAGGCGCAAGGAGCACAAAGAGGTGGTGAGCGGGGGCGTCGCTCATCAGCAGGATGTCGTTCGGGGTGTTCTTGTAATGGCTTGCCACGTAGAGGGACATCACCTGCTGCAAAAACCTCTCGGTGGCCTTGTGGTACGAGAACAGGGTGTCCTTGCTGACGTAGAAGAGCTCGCACTCGTCCGGGTGGGGGAGGCGCTTGGGGATCTGAGGCACGTGGTCCGCAGCGTCCAGGCAGAGCAGCTCGTGCAGCCAGCCCTCCATGGGGTCGCCCTCGGCGTACCTGATGGGCTCCTGCAGCGTGATCTCCCGAAAGTTTCGGCTGTGCGCCGCAACAGAGGCGTTCTCCGCGCTGAACTTGTCGTTGAAGGACCTCCTGGCGTGATTCCCGCCGCCCTTGAGCTCCTTGAGCAGCTTGAGAGACAACGACCGCCCGGTCCCCTCGTAACCGTTCACAGTGCTGCACAGGAACACCAGGTACGGCCCCAGGAGGGACCTGACCACAGGGAGAGGGATAGCAGCAGCCTCGTCGATGACCAGGAGCTCAGCCTGGCCGATCTTGGCGCTGTGCTGGGGCAGGACGTACTGCACGGTCTGCCGGTGCTGCCTGAAGACGTCCACGCGGACGATGACCTTGTGCAAGTCGGGGTTGGTGCTCTCGATCATGTTGTAGTCGATGTGCTCCTTGTAATCCATGCTGTCCAGGCCCTTGACCACAAACTCGAAGAGCGTCTTCAGGTTCTCGGGCGATGGGCTCGTCACGAAGATGTTGGAGTACCCGAGGGCGAGCGCGCCGGAGATGGCGAGGCCCAGGGCGGCGGACTTGCCCCTACCCCTCGCCGCAGTCAGCGCGACCGTGGACCTCAGAGTCTTCTCCGAAGCCGAGTCGAGGAAGGTGACTAGGGACTTCGCCTGGTCCAGGGTCTTGCAGAGCGACACGAGCGTGCCAGCAGGCTGGGTGTCCGCCAAGGTCTCGCAAAGCTCCCCCAGCTCCCTCGGCTTACCGCTAGGGTCCCCGCCGGCGGAGGACAGTCCAGCAGCCGGCCTGATCTTTGCCATGAGGCTTGAGGTAGGCAGGACGTTAAGCTCGTCGTCCATCAGCACGCAGTTTGGGTTATGCGCCATCGATAGGACCATCCTCTCATTGAACCGGCCGACGACTTCCTGGTGGCTTTGGGTCCGAAGCCTCTGGTGCACGTCCATGGAGAGGTTATACAATTGCGTGAGGGAGGTCAGCGTGCTCAGAAGCAGCACGATTATCCCGCCGCCCTCCACCGTCTCGATCGTCCTTGCCAGGAGGTTGGGGTTGATCGCCTCGAAGTCCTGCAGAACGCACATACCATACGTATTTCCCAATATGTTCTGCGACTCGGAATAGTAACAATACCGGATTTGCGTGCTAGCCATAAACAAGCTAAAAGGGTCCTCCTTCTCGGGGTCCACGAGTCCCCTCTGCATCATCTTCTTAAGCTGCTTCATTCTCTTGCGCTTGTGCGAGCTCAAGTACAGCTCTTTTTTGTAGCACCACAGCACCGTCGGCCTGGCCTTGACCACCGTCCTGGAAAGCATATTGTGCAAGTTCACGACCTGGTCTCGGCCCTTGTCGCCCACGAGGACGAACATGGCGCGCTCGCGCTTCTTCACGCAGTTCTCGATGAGCGTGCGCACGCGCGCGTCCACCTTCTTCCTCATCTTTCCGGCCTCTACAGACTCGTCGGCTGCGAGCGCCGCTTCCCTCTGACAGATCGCCGGCCGCCTTTGGTGCTGGTTTTCCGATGCGTGCATCGGCGCGGGATCCTGCGGGTGATGCAGATGTCAAAGATGGCGAATTCTGGTGGATTACATTGCGATGGCCGGCCTCGCTCACTCCTCTCTCTCGGCCGGCGGCGGCGTGACTCCCAGCATATCCACGAGGTAGGCCTTCTTGCTTTCCTCGTCCACCAGCTGCTCCCACTCAAAGTGAGGCAGGCAGACCACCTCCCAGCCCTTGGACCGGTGCACCCTGTTCCTGAACAGCGTCTTCCCCGTGGGCTCGAGTGTGTTAAGGAAGAAGTGACTGGGGCCGTCGACCTCCATGCAGACCCCGCCATCACCGCCTGCGCCGCCTGCCAAGTAAAAGTCCGCGCTTAGCAGCTCGTCGCCCCCCATCTTCCCCTCCTCCCCGCCCCCCAAGCCGGCCCCGCGGCCCCTGTGGTCGAAGTACTCGACCTGTAGGCTGTCCAGAACCTGGGAGATCTCCCTCTGGATCTCGCTCGCGGGCTTGTCCTCTCTCGCGAGAGCCTCCATCCCGTCAAAGGTGCCGGTCCTGAACTGCTCTGGGACCCTCTGCAGCGTCTCGCCCGTCTCCCGAAGCCCGCAGGTCGCCGCCACGTGCAGTGCGTGCTTCCCCCTCACGTTCAGGTACCCGAGCTGCCCCTCCTGGTGCCCGAGGCACTCCCAAAACGAGTCCAGCTCCTCTGCCATGCCGTGGTCCCAAACGCGAAGCACAGTGAGGCTCCAGAGCAGGACGCTCAAATTTCTCAACGATAGGGCCTCCTCCGGCCTCGAGTCCACGTGGTCGCACCTGGCGCGCAGGAACTTGCAAAAGGTTCTCAGGCTCCTCTCACACATGGGCTCGTCAAGCAGGGCATGGCCATAGATCAGTTGGGTGACTTCAGAGTCTGTCATCTTCTTGACGTGCCTCGCGGCAAAGGCGTCGAGCTGCAGCATCATCCCCTGAGGGGGCTTGTGCCTGAGCTTGGCGAGACCCCATGAGATTCTGGGCATGTGCTGCACATGCACGTAGTTGCTCCCGGCCTGGCCGTGGGCGTCGCTGCCGAAGAATTCGACGAGGCAGCCGCAGGCGGCGTCCAGAAGGGCGCCCCCGGGGTACTGATTCATCTTGGCAAAGTACCAGATCAGGTTGGCGGCCTCCTTTGGCTTCAGGAGCTCGTGCGCCATCTCCGACGTGCCCAGCAGCTCGCTCAGCCCGTCCACGATGAAGACGGGGAGCTGAATCCTGAGCTTGGCGTAGGATTTGAGAAGCCGCATCAGCGCGCGAACGTCGTATGTTGACTTGAGGCTGCTCTCGGCCGCCTGCTGCAGGTTCACCGTGAAGAAAGACTCCGTGAACTGCTCCTCCATGATCTTGAGGTCCTTTAGGGCGGGCTGGAAGCTCGAGAAGGCAAAAGCGACCATGCACTCGCTGATCTGGTTCGCGGTCAGCCCTTCCGCATTCTTGGAGATGTGGGCGCTGCAGAGCGCCAGCGTGTACTTCTTCAGGCCGCTGAACCTCGGAAGCTTGTTCAGGTGGCTGAGCGCCCTCGCCAGATCGGTCACCTCGAACTGGCCCACCTTGATGCTCAGGTACTGGCAGTACTGCTCTTGAAGCTCCATGGACATGGAGTGCTCGAGCCTAGCAAAGCTGCCAAGCAAGCTCGTCGCCACGCTTGGCGCCGAGTTCATCAGCATGTCCCCCGCGATCAGGGTGTCCTCGACGCGCTCAAGGATCTCGTCGTGCTTGCTCGGCAGGCACCGTATCGTCTTGGAGTACGCCAAGGACTGCAGGAGCTTGTCCAGGCTATGAACGTTCATGTCCTGACACGCGTTGAGGCAGGCCTCCCAGGCGCCCTGGACCGCCTCGCTGCCGCGGCAAAACTCCCTCGTCTTGGACTTGGGAACCCTCCTAATGCGCCTGGTCGCACTGCTCAAGGCCTCCGCGAGCTCCTGCGGGCCGGTGCCCTGCAGAGCTGCGTGAAGCACGCTCTCGGCCTCCGCCAGGATGGCAGCCTTGTCCGCCTCCGTCCTCTTCCTCGGCACGCCGACGGGCGCGGTGCTCGACGACGATGTCACTCCCGCGACGACCCCACCCTCGCCCGCCGCGGACGTGGGGCGCTCCCTCGAGGCAAAGGCGAGCGGCACGGCCCTCCTGCGCGGCCTGCCCGCGAGGGCGTCAACGCTCCCGGCTCTCGCCGCCAAGCTGGCCGGGCGGACCCTCACACCCGACCTCGCGCCCAGACTTTTCGATGCAAACTCCATTTGGCTCTCTCTCGCTCCTCCTGAAACCGACCCCCGCCTTTGCGCCGACCGCAGCTACCCACGCTCGCGGGTCAACCCCAGCGGCAAGGCCTCGTTCTCGTCCCGCCCCCGCGAACCCTGCCCGCGTCCTGCCTTCCCTTGACCCTAGTAGCGTCGTTCGCTTGCGCACCTCGCTCCCCTCGGGCTCTTGGCCTCTTGGCTCCAGACCCTCATCCACTGTGTCACTTTTTGAGGCGAAAACGGCTGTAATAAATCCGACTTGTTGAGCCAGCTAAGACGGAGTCTCAAACATTCCCAAAATTCCCGGAAAAGTAGTCCATGGAGTCGCAGGCAGTTCGCGGCAGTGAGCAGCGATATGGTGGAGGGGTGGAAGCTTCGGCTGCGGGGGCTGCGCGGTCAGGGAGCCCCCGACACCCTTGAGGTTCCTCTTGGCGGCGATACGACCCTCCAGGACCTGGTGAGGCTGGCGGCCAAGGCCTCCGGGATCGCCCAGAAACGCTGCGTCATCAAGTTCGGTTTTCCTCCGAAACGCATCCAGGAAGGGACCCTCGCACAAAGGAAAGAGAAGACGATACGCGAGGCGGGGATACAGAACAGGGAGGTCCTCGTCATCGAGAGGGGGGACCCCCAGGCCCCGGATCCCGGGCGGGAGGGCGAGACCAATACGAGCACGGCGGGTGAGTCGCCGAACCTCTCTCTCTCTCTCTCTCTCTCTCTCGGCAGATGACTGACTGGACGGGACAGCCTCCACCAGCGCGGCGAAGGCAACCCCGACCCCATCGTCGCCGACCAAGGTCCCCTCCGCCGGCGCGCCGGGGAAGACCAAGGTCCGCATCACCAAGAGTGGAGATGTTCGGGTCAGGGAGGTTCGGAAGAGAAAAAAGAGGGTCAGGATGCCAGGGACGGGTCGCGCCCTCGGCGGCCCCGACGACGTTATGACGGCCGAAACGAACGACGACTTCGTGCTCGGCCGCCCGCGGGACCCCATGGAGTCCGCTGCCGCAAGGATCGGTGCGGACTTGGTCAGCGCGGCCAGGGGGTCCAACTCCCAGGACACCCTGAAGAGCTCCGCGCTCAAGTCCCTACGCAAGACCTTCAGGGAGGCCAGGACGCAGCACGGCGCTTACGTGGAGGCCGAGGAGAAGGTCGCGGCGTGCATGGCGGGGAGGTGAGCTGACCTGACTTGACCGAGGGAGGCTCTCCTCTCCTCTCCTCTTTTTTTTTTGCCGCGTCTGACTTTTTCTCTGCGCGCGCTTGTTTCTCCTCACCTTTTCTGGCCGGACAAAAGGACGAGGTTCGAGCCCCTGGCGGACA
>Ga0160423_10002895_pt1 | contig 14308 bp, 12 predicted proteins | sample CRUFie14St8metaG_FD_108191 | JGI IMG/M metagenome (GOLD analysis project Ga0160423, IMG submission 108191) | Marine microbial communities from the Costa Rica Dome - CRUD Field 142mm St8 metaG | ecosystem: Environmental > Aquatic > Marine > Oceanic > Photic zone | place: Costa Rica: the Eastern...
ACACCTTGAAAATAAGCTTGAAACAACATTAATTATTAACAAATTTTGTTGATAAATGAATAATGAAATGAAGAAAATACAGAGTTCTTATTTTTAATTTGGTATTTGTATTTTCTTGCTTATAAAAAGTGTTTATTTTAAGAATGAGACTAGATTATGGACGCAAAATTTTCACCAAGACTAAACGATGTTTTAAGCTATAGCAGAGAAGAAGCTTTAAGGCTAGGACATGCTGCAATTGGCACAGAACATCTTTTGTTAGGTATTTTACGCGAGGGAGAAGGATCAGCAGCAATCATTTTAAAAGCCTTAAGTGTTAATTTAAGTGCTTTAAGAAAAGTTGTCGAAAGCGCTATTATAAATAATGAAAAAAGTGACTTCGCTAATCGTGATCATATTGAATTGAAAAAGCAGGCAGCTAGAGCTGTTAAACTAACTTATCTCGAACTTAAAGTATTTAAAAGTACAGAGGTAAGAACTGCACATCTTCTTCTTTCGATGCTGAAAGACGAAGATAGTGTTGTAACAATAGCCCTACTTAAATTTAATGTTGACTATGATGCTGTAAAAAATGAATTCTCTATGATGCTTTCAGATTTTACTCCAAAGACCGAAGACTCACACAAAATAAAAGCAGAAATAGATAATACTGACAACGAAGATGAGGATGATGAATTATTTACAAATAAACGAACAATACCCAGTTCCTCAACTAATACAAAATCCAACACACCAGTTTTAGATAATTTTGGAAGAGATTTGACTAGAATGGCTTCTGAAAGTCGGTTAGATCCAATTGTTGGTAGAGAAAAAGAAATTGAGCGCGTTTCTCAAATTTTAAGTAGAAGAAAGAAAAATAACCCCATTTTAATCGGAGAACCAGGAGTTGGTAAATCTGCTATAGCTGAAGGCCTTGCCTTAAGAATTGTTCAACGAAAAGTATCTCGTGTACTTTTCAATAAACGAATCATCTCTTTGGATTTAGCTGCCTTAGTTGCTGGAACAAAATATAGAGGTCAGTTTGAAGAACGAATGAAAGCAATATTAAATGAATTAGAAACTAATCCTGATATCATTTTATTCATTGATGAGGTTCACACAATTGTTGGTGCTGGTGGAGCCTCAGGCTCTTTGGATGCTTCTAATATGTTTAAACCTGCTCTAGCTCGCGGGGAGCTGCAATGTATTGGCGCAACAACACTAGATGAATATAGAACAAATATTGAAAAAGACGGTGCTTTAGAAAGACGCTTTCAAAAAGTTATTGTAGAACCGACAAATATTGAAGAAACAATTGAAATTCTAAACAATATCAAAGAAAGATATGAAGATCATCATAACGTAACATATACAAATGATGCAATAGAAGCATGTGTTTCATTAACAAATAGATATATGAGCGACAGGCATCTTCCAGATAAAGCAATCGATGCTCTAGATGAAGCAGGATCAAGAGTACATATCAACAATATTAATGTGCCTGAAAATATTCTTGAGCTTGAAAAGGATTTAGAAGATATCAAATCAGAAAAAAGACAAGTTGTCAAAAAACAAAGATTTGAAGAAGCAGCAAGACTAAGAGATAAAGAAAGGCAAATTGAAGTCAATCTTAAAAAAGCTAAAAACGTATGGGAAGATGAACTTAAATCGAACAAAGAAATAGTTACAGAAGAAAATGTTGCAGAGGTAATTGCAATGATGACTGGTGTTCCAGTACAAAGAATTGCCGAACAAGAAACCAATAAGCTTATCCAAATGGAAAGCGAACTACAATCAAAAATTATTGGTCAAGATGAAGCAGTTTCAAAAATTGTTAATGCAATAAGAAGAAGTCGTGTTGGATTAAAAGACCCAAATAAACCTATTGGTTCATTCATATTTTTAGGTCCTACTGGAGTCGGAAAAACACAATTAGCAAAAGAGTTAGCTAAACAAATGTTTGATACTGTAGATTCACTCATAAGAATTGACATGAGTGAATACATGGAGAAATTTGCAGTAACGAGATTAGTTGGCTCACCTCCAGGATATGTTGGTTATGAAGAAGGTGGTCAACTAACTGAAAAAGTCCGTAGAAAACCATATTCTATTATTTTACTTGATGAAGTTGAAAAAGCACATCCTGATGTTTTTAACCTTTTGCTTCAAGCATTAGATGATGGTCACATGACAGATAGTTTAGGCAGGAAAATTGATTTTAAAAACACAATAATTATCATGACATCCAATATTGGATCTCGACAGTTAAAAGACTTTGGTCAAGGTGTTGGTTTTGGAACATCGGCAAAAAAAGCAGGTGCTAATTCCCATACAAAAAGTGTTATTGAAAAAGCTCTTAAAAAAGCTTTTGCTCCTGAATTTCTTAATAGAATTGATGATGTAATCCTATTCAACTCTTTAGAAAAAGAAGATATTCATAAAATCATTGATATTGAGCTAAAATCACTTTTTGGTCGTGTAAATGAAATGGGATATACCTTAAAACTTGATGATTTAGCTAAAGATTTTATTGCTGAAAAAGGTTTTGATTCAAATTTTGGTGCTCGACCATTAAAGCGTGCAATCCAGAAACATCTCGAAGATGCGTTAGCCGAAGAAATAATTAATGCTCATTTAGAAGAAGGAGACACTATTAAAGTTTCATTAGAAAAGGATAAATTAGAACTAAAAATGAAAATTTTAAAACCAAAAAAAAAGAAAGTAAAAAATAAATAAAGCGTCTGTGATAATTAAAGGAGAAATAAATAATAAATTATCGCATAATCTTTACAAAAGGAAGTCATTTTACTAAAAAATATTTCAATTGTGTTTATTGTAAATAATTCTCTATGACTTTTTGACTAACACCTGTCTTAGAGAAACCACCATCATGAAACAAATTCTGCATAGTTACAGCACGAGTTAAATCCGAAAATAAAGTTACGCAATAGTTAGCACAATCATCTGCTGACGCATTTCCTAATGGAGAAATTTCATCAGCATATTTAAAGAATCCATCAAAACCTTTAACACCACTTCCAGCCGTTGTGATAGTTGGTGATTGAGAAATTGTATTGACACGAACTTTGTTTCTTACACCAAAATGATAACCAAAGCTACGAGCAATGCTCTCTAAAAATGCTTTGTTATCAGCCATATCATTGTAATCAGGAAAAGTACGTTGAGCAGCAATATATGAAAAACCTAAAATAGAACCATAGTTGTTCATTGCATCTAATTTCCATGCAGTTTGCATGGTCTTATGAAAAGACATGGCAGAAACGTCGAGCCCCTTAATAGTAAAGTCGTATTTTTGGTCAGTATAATGACGTCCTTTACGAACATTTACAGACATTCCTATAGAATGAAGGATAAAGTCAATCTTCCCTCCTAACACTTCCATTGACTTGGTAATTAGATTCTCTAAATCTTCCACAGAAGTAGCATCTGCGGGAATAATTTCTGATCCTGTTTTTTCTGACAATTCATTAATAGCACCCATACGCATAGCTATAGGTGCGTTTGTTAATACGAATTCTGCTCCTTGAGAATGGCATTGTTCAGCAACTTTCCAAGCTATGGACTGCTCATTCAAAGCTCCAAAAATAATCCCTTTCTTTCCTTTCAATAAGTTGTTTGACATGAATCAATGTTTTAAATTAGAATACAAATATAGTATGAATTGTTAACCACCCAATAGTTCTTTCGCATTGCTTATTGCTGTAGATGTTACTTCGCTGCCACTTAACATTTTGGCCACCTCATGAATACGTTCGTTCATGTTAAGCTTAGAAAGCTTTGTCTCTGTAAGCTCTTGTGTATTATGTTTACTAACTAGTAATTGGTCATCTCCTTTAGCTGCAACTTGTGGTAAATGAGTAATTCCTATTACCTGGATTTTATTAGACATTTGGCGCATTAAGGAACCCATTTTGTGCGCAATTTCACCAGAAACACCAGTATCAATCTCATCAAAAATAATTGTTGGCAGTTGTGTTTTATTTGCCAACAAGTGTTTAATACATAACATCAAACGAGAAAGCTCTCCTCCAGATGCAATTTTCGATATTTCTTGTAAGCTTCCACCTTTGTTTGCAGAGAAGTAAAAAACAATTTCTTCCTTACCGTTTACATTAATCTCATCAATGGAGTGTTGATTTATTTGAATTCTTGCATCAGGCATACCCAAATCAATCAATAAAAGACAAATTTCTTTTTCAATCTCTGGAATAACAGCAGCTCTTTTTTGACTGATTTCAACAGCTAAACCATAACATTTTTTATATGATTCTGCTACTTGTTTTTTCAATTCTACTAATTTATCTCCTGTAAATTGAACATTACTTATTTCTTGATCCAGGTTTTCTTGTAACGCAATTAATTGTTCAGGATGTACTAATTGATGTTTTTGAAGTAAATTATTCAAAAGAGTGAAGCGTTCTGATAAAATTGATAATCTTTCAGGATTATACTCTATATTCTGTGTGAATGACTCAATTTCAGTGAATATGTCCCTGAGCTCAATACATGTAATATCAACTCGTTTAGAAAGATCAAGTATTGTTTCGTGATTAGAATTAATCGATTGAAGTAAGGACTTAACTTTTTGAAGCATTCCTAAAATTGAATGTTCAGATAGATCCATTATTTGAATAGCCTTTTGTAAATTTTGTTGTATTTCTTCAGCATTTTCTAAAATTTTTAACTCCTCCTCCAAAGTTGATAACTCATTACCATCTTTAAGATTTGCTTCTTTTAATTCTGATAATAAAAATTGTTTAAAATCTAGATCTAACTGGTGTGATGATGACTGTGACAACAATTCCTGATAAAGTGTTTTTTTTTGCTTCCAATCAAGGTATTGTTCAAAATAAGAATTAAGTAAGTCATCATGTTCTGCAAAAGCATCAACAAAATTGAGCTGAAAGTATTTCTTATTTAAAAGTAAAGTTTTGTGTTGCGAATGAATATCTACTAATTGATTTCCTAATACTTTTAATTGTTGAAGAGTGACAGGTGTATCGTTTATAAATGCTCTGCTCCTACCAGATGGAATGATTTCTCTTCGAATGACCGTTTGGGGTAAAAAATCTAAATCGTTTTGTACGAAAAAACTTTGTAATTGATATGCTGCAATAGAAAACTCTCCTTCTACAATACATTTTTTAGTTTTATCTTGTAGAACTTGTGTATCTGCTCTATCTCCTAATATTAAAGACAATGCTCCTAACAAAATTGATTTTCCTGCACCTGTTTCGCCAATTATTGTGGTGAAGCCATTGTTGAAAGAAATATTCAATTCTTTTATCAAGGCATAATTAGTTATAGATAAATTGCTAATCATTTTTATAAACGATCGTTAGGACTATTTTGCTGTTCTTTAATTTTATTGTATTTACTAATATTGGATGGGTCTAACTCTGTAAGCAAGTTGATTACACGTGCCTTTTCATCTGGAAAAGCATTTGAATAAATATTAGCTAACTCAGAAGATTTGGCATCAAAAAACAATTGAAGTATAAAAGCTGTTGGATTTTGTCTTTTAACTTTTCTTAGAAGCTCAAGACTTTCTGTTACTGAAGCTCTTCCTTTTTCAGGTTCTTCAAACATTCTATCCAGACCCATTCGATGATATTGATAAATTGCATCAGTAAAAGAACTGTATTTAGCATCGAGCAATTCCTCAGCAATCCAATATCTGTTTTTATTACTCTCAAAAGCTTTCCATCCACGTTCTGGAGCACTCTGTGCATTATTTACGATTGTTTGAGCTTTTTGCATGTAGACAACCCCAGCATCTTTAGAAAAAGTATAATAATCAAGGGCTAAAACAGTATAAATATAGAAAGAAACAACTGAAGTCAGACTAGAAATATATGTGTTTTCGTTAAATTCTAATGTTTGATGCTCGATATAACTGAATTGAAAATCATTATCAATGAAATTCATCAAGGGAGAGTAATATGAAGTATTATAAACAGGACGTGAAGATTGAATTTGGATAGTTCCTTTATATTCATCAGTAGAAAGCTCCTCTGTAATATTAATCATGATATTACACTCTAATCGTTCTTCAGATTTAAATATCTCTGATGTCCATTTTTTATTATTCACAAATTCTCTTATCGCTTTTTGAAGAGTGTTAAATTTTTGCTTATCACTGCTTTGTATTTGATTTGAAAGTACGCGAACATTACAAATTACCTCTTGCGCATGCAATTGGTTGAATGAAATTAATAAAGCTAAAAAAAAGATGAATCGCATTATAAATGAGTTATTATAAAGTCGATTATATCTTTAGCTACATCCACTTTACTTTTCAACTCAAATTTATGCAATTTATTGTTTTTATCAAGAATTGAAATCTTATTAGTATCGTACTTAAAACCTGCACCTTTATCTCTTAATGAATTTAGAACAATCATGTCTAAATTTTTATTTGTTAATTTGTTTTGTGCATTTAATTCTTCATTTTCAGTCTCCAAAGCAAAACCACAAAGAAATTGATCTGATGATTTCAAATTTCCTAACATTTTTAAAATATCTACAGTAGGTTCTAAATCAATATTTAAAGTATTAGTAGATTTTTTTATTTTTTGATTTAAAACTTCTTTGGGTCTATAATCGGCAACTGCTGCTGACATGATTGTAATATCAGTCTGTTTAAAAGATGATAAGCATGCATCTAGCATCTCTTGTGAAGAAGTTACATCAATTCTACTAATTTGAGGATGGGAAATTTTTTGAGCAGTTGGTCCAGTTATTAATTCAACCTGAGCACCGTTTTTGGCTGCTTCTAAAGCAATAGAAAAACCCATTTTCCCAGAAGAATGATTTCCAATAAATCTTACAGGATCAATAGATTCAAATGTCGGACCAGCGGTAATTAAAACCTTTTTATTACTCAAAGGAAGATTGTTGAAAAGTTGCTTGGTAACAAAGTCTAGAATTTCTTCTGGTTCAGCCATCCTTCCTTTACCAATTAGACCACTAGCAAGCTCTCCTTCACCTGGAGGAATAAAGAAGTTTCCAAATTCTATAAGTTTTTGGATGTTTTCTTGAGTGGAAGGATGAGTAAACATATCTAAATCCATTGCCGGAGCAAAAAATACTGGACATCTTGCTGATAAATAAGTGGCAAGTAATAAATTATCGCACTCTCCATTTACCATTTTAGAAAGTGTTTTTGCTGATGCAGGAGCTATAATCATACAGTCTGCCCATAAACCTAAGTCTACGTGGTTGTTCCAGACTTTCTCATTTTCATCATGAGTAAAGTCTATCAAAACTGGGTTTTTTGAAAGTGTTGAAAGAGTAAGGGGAGTAACGAATTCTTTTGATGAAGGGGTTTGAATAACCTTTACATTCGCCTTGGCTTTAATAAACTCTCTTACTAAATGAGCGGATTTATAAGCTGCAATACTTGCCGTCACACCTAACAGTACATTTTGCCCGCTCCAATAAGACATATGTTACATCTTTTTTTCACCTTTACGATGGTAAATTTTATCTTCTAACCATTCTTGAATTGAAATGAGAGTTCCTTTTGGTAAACGCTCATAAAATTTAGAAACCTCTACTTGTTCACTATTTTCAAAAATTTCATCGATAGATTCGTTTGGTGTAGCAAACTCTTCTAACTTTGCTAAAAGCTCCTCTTTTACCTCTTTATTAATTTGGATTGCTCTTTTAGAAATTACTGAAACAGTTTCGTAAATATTACCTGTTTGTTCTGCCAATACCTCTAAGTCTCTGGTTTCAGTGGTATTGCTTGCATTGCTTCTTTTGTGATCTACCATTATTTAAGCTTTTCTAATTGTTTATTCGCTTTATTATAGATGCTTTCTGCATCTTTCAGTTTTACGCTATTTTCAAATTTATCTACAAAATTATGATATGCACTAATAGTACTACTCCATCTTTCTCTCTGCTTACTGCTAACACTATTACTTGCTAATAAATGATTAGCATCTAAAATTAAAAAATGAATTTCTTCTGACAAGTCAGTATCAGGATAATCGATGAGAACATTCTTTAATGAAACAATTGCAGATTTATAATCTTCTGTATTATAATATAACTTTGCATTATTATAAGCTTTTTTTTCAAGCTTCTCTCTAAGTTCGTCAATTAACTTGTTAGATTGAGGAACCTTATCGCTTAATGGGAATTTATCAATAAAATATTGAAGTTCATTTATAGCTTGAAAGGTATTTGATGCGTCTAAGCTATAAGAGGGAGATTCAAGATAGTAGCAATAAGCATTCATATAAGCCATTTCTTCAGCGCGTTTACTGTTAGGAAATGTCAATACAAAATTCCTGAAATAATGTCCAGCAACAAGATTTTCTGATAATTCGTGATGAGTATATGCTAAATAGCAATATACATCTTCAGCTTTAGCAGTTCCTCTATATAAGGTTTTTAGTTCATCAAAAATTGGAAGTGCTTTAAAATAATTTTCTTCATTGAAATATTTTACAGCCATATCATATTTAAAGTCAAGATTAGGGCTCTTTAATACTTGTTGATATTTACTACAAGAACTAAAAGTTATTAAAATAATAAGGATACTAAAGAAATATTTCATCATATATTTAACGAATTGCAAAGATAATAAATGCAACGGAATTTATAACATATTATTTCCAGTAAAAAGGAGGTTTTGTCAACTCCGCACAAAAATGTAATTTTGCAAAAAATATTTTTGAATGGATATCTTTGAAAAGATTAAAAAAAATCGTGGTCCATTAGGACAACACGCAAAAGAGGCTCACGGTTATTTTACTTTCCCAAAACTTGAAGGTGATATCTCTAACAAAATGACTTTCCGTGGAAAGGAAGTGTTAGTGTGGAGTGTCAATAATTATATAGGTCTTTCTAATGAAGAGGAAGTAAGACGCGTAGATGCTGATGCTGCAAAAGAATGGGGGCTTGGCTATCCCATGGGATCTAGAATGATGTCAGGAAACACCAATTACCATGAAAAGTTAGAAAACGATCTTTCAAATTTCATAAACAAGGAAGATACTATACTTTTAAATTTTGGATATCAAGGAATAATGTCGTCTATAGACGCATTAGTAGACAGAAATGATGTAATTGTTTATGACAGCGAGTGTCATGCCTGTATAATTGACGGGGTTCGTTTACATCAAGGAAAACGTTTTGTTTTCCCACATAACAACATAGATAATTTTGAAAAGCAATTAGAAAGAGCTAATAAGATAACAGAACAAACAGGCGGTGGTGTATTGGTTATTACTGAAGGAGTATTTGGAATGTCAGGTGATTTAGGCAAGTTGAATGAAATAACAGACTTAAAAGAAAAATACAATTTTCGTTTGTTAGTTGATGATGCTCATGGTTTTGGAACAATGGGAAAAACAGGTGCTGGTGTTGGTGAGCACCTAAACTGTCACGATAAAATTGATATCTATTTTGGAACATTTGCTAAATCAATGGCAAGTATTGGAGCATTCATTTCATCCACAGAAAATGTCGTTGAGTATTTACGATACAATATGCGTTCTCAAATTTTTGCTAAATCTTTACCTATGCCATTGGTTATCGGCGCTATTAAGCGCTTAGAGTTATTGATAAATAAACCAGAATTAAAAGATCGCTTGTGGACAATTGCTAATGCTTTACAAGGAGGCTTAAAAGAAGCTGGCTTTGAGTTAGGGAACACAGAATCAGCAGTAACACCAGTTTACTTAAGCGGTGGTGTAGGTGAGGCAACCAATCTTACACTAGATTTAAGAGAAAACTTTGGAATTTTCTGCTCTATTGTAACCTACCCTGTAGTACCTAAAGGTGTGATTTTACTACGACTTATTCCTACTGCAGTACATACATTAGAAGATGTGAAATATACCATTGAAAGTTTTACGGCTATCAAAGATAAATTAGCAGCCGGGGAATACATTTCCGAAACTTTAGCTAATGTTGAGTAATCTCAAATCTTCATAAAATAAAAACCCTTAATTGTGGGCATTTTTTAAGATTTAATTAAGCTTTCTAGTTTTTGATAAGTTTCTTTTTCCACATTTACCAAAGGTAAACGAAGTGTGTCGGAGCATATACCCATAATTTTTAAAGCCGCCTTGATACCAGCTGGGTTTCCGTTGCTATATAAAGGATCAAGTAAATCATACAATTGATAATGTATCTTAATAGCTGATGTTTGATTTCCTTCTAAAGCATAACGAACTAGATTAGAAAACTCTTTTGGATATGCTTGTCCAATAACAGAAATCACTCCATCAGCACCCATATTAATCATTGGCAGGGTTAAACCATCATCTCCAGAAATAACCAAAAAGCTCTTAGGTCTATCTTTTATTATTTTCATGATTTGATCCATATCGCCACTCGCTTCTTTGATTGCAATGATATTGTCAAAATCATGTGCCAAACGAAGGGTTGTTTCTGAGGTGATATTGCTACTTGTCCTTCCAGGAACATTGTACAGAATGATTGGTAATGGAGAGGTTTCAGAAAGCGCTTTGTAATGTTGATAAATACCTTCTTGTGATGGCTTGTTGTAATAAGGAGAAACAGACAATATAGCATCATAACCACTCAAATCTGTATTTTTTATGATATCTGCTACAGCATAAGTATTGTTACCTCCTAACCCAATAACTAAAGGTTTTCTACCATCAACCTTTTCTTTCACAAAATTTGCGACTGCTATTTTTTCATCAGCGCTTAATACTACACTTTCTCCAGTTGTTCCTAAAACAACAATATAATCAACACCACCTACGATAATATGATTTAAAAGTTTTTCTAAACCGATAAAATCTATTTTTCCACTCTCTAAAAAGGGTGTTACTATCGCAATTCCTGTTCCTCTTAAATTATGATGCATCTTTTTGGTTTATAACGTTTAGATAATGGTGTATTTCCTTTATTAAGGCTGATAAAGTGTTTTCTTTTACATCAATCATCATATCGTACAAATCGATGTCTTCTTCATACTTTCCAACTTTAAATTTTGCTTGCGAGCTTCCTGCTAAATACTTAATAGGAATACAGTCGCTATCACAAAGATTGATCAAAATATCATAATTCTTTTCTACGAAATTTTTGATGATGTAGTTTTGTGGTTTGTAGTACCAATTCAAATCCTTTAAAAAGAAAAAATCAAATTGAAGCATAGGCATATGATGATGCGTGAGCTCTTTTAAATTAACAAAGCCCAATGCTTTTACATCCTTTTTAGTTTTGAAAAGCGTATTCACAAATTCGCTCACCTTCATCATATTTTCTCTTTCGGTAGCATCGTAAAGAATACCAATAGACTGAGCAGAATGCAAATTGTGGACTTCTCTTTGTCGAGGGTTGGATTTTAATTCTCTTTTAAAAAAGAAATCGCCTAACTTTTGCTTGATGACTTCAATAAACTGCATTAGCTAATTTTCTGAATAAATTCTTCTTCAGTGATGAGTGGTATTCCCAAGTCTTCGGCTTTTTGACGCTTGCTTGGTCCCATATTTTCACCAGCGACTACAAATGTAGTTTTTTTGGAAATGGAACCCACATTTTTTCCACCGTGTTGTTCAATGATTTTTTTCAGCTCTGTACGGCTAAATTGCGTGAATACACCTGACACCACAACAGAAGCTCCCTCCAAGGCATTAGAAACTGCTTTATCTTTTTCCCCAACTTCCATTTGTAAAGCGTGCTTTGCTAATCGCTGCACAATGTTTCTATTGCTTTCATCAGCAAAATAAAGCACTAAGCTTTCAGCTATCTTCTCGCCTATTTCTTCTACATTTTCTAAATCTTCTTGAGAAGCACCTAGCAATGCTTGCATATGCTGATAGTGTTTCGCTAATTTCTTAGCTACTGTTTCGCCAACATACCTAATGCCTAAAGCAAACAACACACGCTCAAAAGGGATTTGTTTGGATGCTTCCAATCCTTTCAAGAGATTTTCTGCAGATTTCTCCGCCATTCTTTCCAATGGCAAAAGATCTTCCATTCTCAACTCATACAAATCGGGGATAGATTGTACCAGCCCTTCCTTAAAAAGCAATTCAATCGTTTCCGGTCCTAAGCCATCAATATTCATGGCTTTTCTACTGATAAAGTGCTCGAATTTTCCTTTTATCTGCGGAGGACACTCTTCACTATTTGAACAATAGTGTTTGGCATCACCTTCGGTTCTAATCAACTCACTAGCGCACTCTGGACATTCTGTTATAAAAACGGTTGGCTGCGAAAACAGATCTCTATCTTGTTTTTCTACCCCTACAATCTTAGGGATAATCTCCCCTCCTTTCTCCACATACACCTTATCGCCTTCTCTAATATCCAATTTGGCAATTTGGTCTGCATTGTGCAAAGAAGCACGCTTCACAACGGTTCCTGCCAGCAAGACCGGCTCTAGGTTAGCTACTGGCGTGATGGCACCTGTTCTACCCACCTGATAAGTAATTTCGTTTAAAGTTGTTAACGCTTGTTCTGCCTTAAACTTATAAGCAATAGCCCACCTTGGAGATTTGGCTGTAAAACCCATTTGCTCCTGCTGCTGCAAACTGTTTACCTTAATGACAATACCGTCAATATCGTAAGGTAAATCGTGGCGTAGCTTATCCCACTTCTGCACAAAACGAATAACAGCATCAATATCCTTACAACATTCTGTTTCAGCTGGCACTTTAAAGCCCCAGCTTTTGGCTGCCTCTAGGTTGTCATAATGTAAATTGCATGGAATTTGTTTTCCTAGTATATGGTATAAAAAGCAGTCTAAAGGTCTTTCTGCAACCTCTTTGCTATCCTGCATTTTCAAGCTTCCCGAAGCTGTATTTCTTGGGTTAGCAAAAGTTTCCAATCCCGCTTGTTCGCGCTTAGCATTCATCGCTTCAAAGCCAGCGTGTGGAATATATATCTCTCCCCTTATTTCAAAGAGCGAAGGGTAAGTTCCTTGTAACTGTAACGGAATAGATTTAATCGTCTTCACATTGGTAGTCACATCATCCCCTTGTGTTCCATCTCCCCTTGTAAGCGCCTGTGTTAATTGACCGTTTTTATAAGTTAATGAGATAGAAACACCATCATACTTCAACTCGCAGACATATTCAATTTGAGCCTCAACCAATTTATGAATACGCTTATCGAAGTCTCGTAACTCTTCCTCAGAGTAAGTATTCCCCAAAGAAAGCATTGGGTACTGATGCTTTACTGTATTGAAGTTTTTGGTTACCTCACCCCCCACTCTTTGTGAGGGCGAATGAGGGTCAAAAAACTCAGGATTTTCGTTTTCCAAACGAATGAGTTCCTCTAACAATTTGTCGAATTCAAAATCGCTAATCGTTGGTTTATCCAACACATAGTAACTATGGCTGTGCTGACGAAGTTCTGTTCTTAAAAATTGTATGCGTTCGGAAACATTCATAGGTTGGCTAATTTACATTTTCCAAACGGCTTTTACTATACGATCTTTGCCTTGCATATCTTTTCTTAATTCTAGCTTACTAAAGCCTTTTTCTTGAAGCAATTGCAAAACTTCTTCTCCTTTTTTTTCGTGTATTTCGAAAAACAATTTTCCATTTTCATTTAAGTGATTTTGCGCAAAATCAGTAATGAAATTGTAAAACACTAGCGCTTCTTTATCAGGGACAAACAAAGCTGTGTGTGGCTCATGTTTCAGCACATTTGAATGCATCAACTTCTTATCACTTTCCAACACATAAGGAGGATTACTTACAATAACATCAAAAGTCTGCTGTAAAGCTGGTTTTTGCAAGATATCTGCATGTATAAAGTCAATAACTACTTCATTATTTTTTGCATTCCCTTTGGCTACTTCTAATGCTTCTTTTGAAAAATCTAATGCGCTTAAACTGGTTTTCGACTGTTTTGCTAAAGAAATTGCTATGCATCCACTACCCGTCCCTATGTCTAATACAGATGTAAAATCTTCCTGTAACACCCAATGAACCAACTCCTCCGTTTCTGGCCTTGGAATTAAGGTGTGCTTATTCACTTTGAACTCCAAACCCATAAATTCAGCAGTTCCTAATATGTATTGCAAAGGTTCCTCTTCTACTAGTCGACTAACAATTTCGAGCAATTTTAGTTTTTGAGTATCGCTAACAGCTACATCTTGCTGTATAATGCAATCTGACTTACTAAACCCTAGCACACTTTCTATACTCCAGTAAGCCATGCTATTAGCTTCCTGTTCTCCGTAAATAGGAGCTAGTTTTTTCAGGAAAAATAGGTTTATATCTCTCACGAATTGCATCCGTGCAATTTACTTATTTTTGGGGCGTGACAACAGCTGAATTTTACATACAAAAATGTTTGGACTTAG
>Ga0160423_10002896_pt1 | contig 14307 bp, 10 predicted proteins | sample CRUFie14St8metaG_FD_108191 | JGI IMG/M metagenome (GOLD analysis project Ga0160423, IMG submission 108191) | Marine microbial communities from the Costa Rica Dome - CRUD Field 142mm St8 metaG | ecosystem: Environmental > Aquatic > Marine > Oceanic > Photic zone | place: Costa Rica: the Eastern...
AAAACTATAATTATTCCAATAATAAGGGTCTAACTTTCACTGCATTTTCCAATAAGTTCAACAATTATTCAATAAATCAATTAAATATTTCAAATATTGTTTCTCAAACAATTTCTAAATCTGAACTTAAAGATTTAAAATTTGATTTAATCCCAAACCAAATAAAATATATTATAAATAAATCTCATGCTAGGAACAATAAACTTATAACAATAGAAATATCACCAATTTTTTATGAGAATGGGACCTTAAAAAAACTATTAAGTTTCAGTTTGTCAGTAAATAATTTATCTAAAAATGAATCTAAAAAAATTAATAATCAAATTCTCAATTCAGCTTTAAGCACTGGTCAGTGGTATAGGTTTAAAATAGACACAACAGGTGTTTACAAGCTTGATAAAAGTTTTTTTAATTCATTAGGAATAAATGTTCAAAATTTAAATCCAAAAAAAATAAAGGTGTATGGGCATGGAGGAAAATCATTGCCTTTAAAAAACAGCGAAACTGTTTCATATGATTTAATTCAAAATGCTGTTAAGTTTATTGGTGAGGATGACGGAATTTTCAATAATGAAGATTATTTACTATTCTACGCTATAGGACCAAAATATTATAACCCTGACAATGACTCACATATTAACCCATATAGTAATGACGTCTACTATTACATTAAACTCAGTAATGAAAATGGTCTAAGAATGTCTCCTGCTGACGAACCAAGCAACTCTGCTAATATCTCTTTTACAACTTTTCATGACTATGCTTTTGTAGAAAAAGACGAATATAACATTGGTAAAATGGGACGAAGGTGGTTTGGTCATCGATTCTTTTTCGAAAATGCTAGAACATTTAATTTTAATATGCCAAATCTAATCACGTCAAGCCCACTGAAATTAAAAGTTTTAGTTGCTGCAACTGCAGAATCATCAACATCGATGGAAATAAAGGTAAATAACAACATAGTTAATAATTTAACTTTAGCTTCTGTTGAAGATGGAATTCTTGCAACTGAAAGTGTATTTCATAATAATGTTGAAAGCGCTACGGATAATATTTCCATTGATTTGTATTATAACAATAATGGCAATCCGTCTGCATCAGCCTATTTAGACTACATTTCTGTTGAAGCTGAGAGAGAGCTTATTTACTTAGGAAATCAGTTCCAATTCAAACATAACGATATAGCTCTTCAATCTGGGGTTGGACAGTTCATAATTTCTAATGCTTCAACATTAGAAGAAATATGGGATATCAGTAACCCTTACGATCCCAAATTTTACCTCAATAGCGAAGGTAATAATGAATTTATGTTCAAATTTAATATGGGGAATGATAAGAAATACCAAGTCATTACAAGACAAGATACTTACACTCCAACTCTTGTTTCTAACAGAACTGTTAGTAATCAAAACTTAAAAGGCACTATATTTTTAAATGAACAAGGACAATTTGAAGACATTGACTATTTAATTATCACGCCCGCTATATTAAAGGCTCAATCAGATCGACTAGCAAATATTAACAGAGAGGTAAATAATTTAAATGTTAAGGTTGTCACTCTTGAATCAATTTATGCTGAGTTTAGTTCAGGAATGCAAGACGTTTCTGGAATCAGAAATTTTGTGAAATATGTTTATGAAAACTCAAGTAATGAAAATGAAAAGCTAAAATATCTATGTCTTTTTGGTGATGCCTCATTTGATTACAAAAACAGAACTCCTCAAAACACAAATATCACACCATCTTGGATGTCTATTGACAGTTTCAGTTTAACAAGTTCATTTATTTCTGATGATTTTTTTGGAATGATGGATTCAAATGAAGGAACAATGGTAAGTGCTGATAAATTAGATATTGCGATAGGTAGAATTTTAGCTGACTCTCCTAATCAAGCTAATCAAATGATTGACAAAATAGAATCTTATTATAAAGAAGAAGCATATGGAAATTGGCGTAATAATTTTTTATTAATTTCAGACGATGTTGACAAATTAAGTGACAGATCATTACAAGAAACAACTGATTTAATTGCAGAAAATGTAAAAGATTCAAAACCTTTTATTAATGTTGAAAAAATTCATACAGATACTTATTCCCAACAAACCTCATCTGGTGGAAGTAGATATCCGCAGGTTAACGAAGCTATTTTCGATGCTTTAGAAGTTGGCGCAGTTGTTGTTAATTATTTTGGCCATGGAGGAGAAGATGGATTAGCCTTAGAAAGGATTTTTGATAAAATTAATGCGCAGGAACTAAACAATCCGAATAAGTTAAGTTGCTTTGTAACGGTGACTTGTGAATACACAAAATTTGATAATCCTCTAAGAAAAACAGCAGGTGAATACTTATACTGGAATAATAATGGAGGTGCAATTAGTTTAATCACTACAACTAGACAAATTTTTATAAATGTTGGGGTAGCATTTAATACAACTTTAAGTCAATATTTATTTGACTATGAAAATAGCCAAAATATCAGTATGGCAGAAGCTTTGAGACTGACTAAAAATGATCCAGCATTGACTAATATTGAACAGCGCAGATTAGTATTTTTCATAGGAGATCCTGCAATGAAATTACCACTTGCAGCTCCAGATATAATCACAACAAAATTAAATAACCAAGACATATCTAATAATAGTTTAATTCTCAATGCTTTAAGTCCTGCCAAAATTGAAGGCTTTATTTCTGACACTGAAGGAATGGTATTAAATGATTACAATGGAATATTAGTTGTAACTGTATACGACAAAAACATACAAAGATCTACCTTGGGAAATGATGGTGTTACATTGGATGGACAACTAATAATAATGGATTATGAATCACTGGGTGAGGTGATTTTTAGAGGCCAAGTATCAGTTGAAAACGGAGAATTTGAAATTAATTTTATTGTACCAAGAGATATTGAAATTGCTGAAGGAAATGGTAAAATAAGTTACTATTCAAAAACTGAAAATCCATTATCAGATAAAAGGGGTTACAGTTATGAGATAAAGATTGGAGGAGTTAATTTAAATGCACCAGAGGACAACTCCGGACCTGAAATAAAATTATTTATGAATGATGAAAGTTTTATTTCAGGAGGAATCACCAATGAAAAACCTGTTTTGATAGCAAAATTATTTGATGAAAGTGGAATTAATACCTCAAGTGGTGTTGGTCACGATATTGTTGCAATTATTGACGGAGATGAAACAAACCCTTATGTTTTAAATGATTACTATGTAGCGGATTTGGACAGTTATCAAAGTGGATCTCTTAGCTATCCATTAAGAAATTTATCTCCTGGTCTACATACATTATCTCTAAAAGCATGGGATGTTTACAACAATTCTTCAATCAAAGAAATTCAATTCATAGTTTACGATCAAAATGAAAGTTTAAAGCTAACTAATGTATTGAATTATCCCAATCCATTTATAAATTACACTGAATTTTGGTTCAACCACAATAGTTCTGGTATTTTAGACGTTAGTATACAAATATTTACAATATCAGGTAAATTGATTAAAACTATTATAGGACAAACAAATTCCTCAGGAGTTAGTTCTCTTTCAAGAAATATAACCTGGGATGGTACCGATGATTACGGTAGCAAAATTGGAAAAGGAGTTTATATTTACAAACTAAAAGTAAAGTCTCGATTGACTGGGCTTAACTCCGAAAAAATAGAAAAACTTGTAATCCTTTAATAATATTTATATTTGTCTGAATCTAACAACAATAAAATGATTAACAAAAAACTCGTCGCTCCAATCAGGTTTTTAATTTTTACAATAATTTTAATTTTTCCTACAAAAAATATTTTTAGTCAAACCCATATTGAACCAAATCCAGACTCAAGAGTAATTACAACTGGAGTTCCTTTTTTGTTAATTGCATCAGATGCTCGAGCAGCAGGCTTAGGAGACATGGGTGTAGCCACATCCGTAGATACATATTCACAGCAATGGAATCCATCGAAATATGCATTCTCCGAAACTAAGTCAGGTTTTGGAATAAGCTATACTCCTTATTTAAGTAAATTAGTTAATGATATATTTTTAGCTAATGTAACTTATTTTAATAGGATTAGTGAGAGAAGTGCATTTGCCACTAGTTTCAAATATTTCTCATTAGGTGAAATTGAGTTAAGAGAAACTGAGTTTGATTTGGGTATAATTGAAAAACCCAATGAGCTAACATTCGATGTCTCATATGCATTACGCTTATCTGATCAGTTTTCAATGTCAGTAGCTCTAAGATATCTTAGATCAGATTTAAAAATTCAAGCAATAGATGCAAATGCAAGGTCAGCAAGCTCATATGGTGTTGATATTTCTGGTTTCTATCAAGGAGAGGAAGTAGCTTACAATGATTATAACGGTAGATGGAGAGCTGGATTCGCCTTTCAAAATATTGGCCCTAAATTAAAGTATGATGACGCAGGTCGTGAAAACTTTATCCCAACAACTTTAAGACTTGGAGGCGGTTTTGATTTCATTTTTGATTTTTATAATAAATTAAGTATAACTGCTGAAGTTGCTAAATTACTTGTTCCAACACCACCAGTTTATGGAACAGAATTTAATTATTTTGATGCTAATGGTAATGGAGTTTATGATCCAGAAAATGGAACTAATGTCGACAATACAGATACACCAGGTCAAATAATTAATAGTAATGTTATATTAGATGGACAAGATCCAAATGTCGGTTTTGTTCAAGGTATTTTTCAATCTTTTGGGGATGCTCCTGGTGGATTTAGTGAAGAAATTGATGAATTTACATGGGCACTAAGTGCAGAATATTTATACCAAGACTCCTTTGCTTTAAGAGCAGGATATTTTAACGAAAATGAAACTAAAGGAGCCAGAAAATTCTTCTCACTTGGAGCTGGATTTAAGTATTCAACTGTAGATATAGATATGTCATATTTATTTTCAGCTGCTAAAGTTCAAAGTCCATTAGAAAATACTCTACGATTCTCGCTATCTTTTAACATTGGTGAAAAAGAATATTTAGAATATTAGGGAAAGATTAACATTATATTCAGAAATCATTTTTGATTGATATGTTATGGGTGATAAAATTAATTATAGTGTAGAAATTGAGCTTTTCAAATCTATAAATGAATTGGATGAGGAAGTTCAAAAAATAATGGAAATAGCTCAGAAAGCACGTTTAAAAGCTCATGCACCTTATTCAAATTTCTTAGTTGGTGCCGCATTATTACTTGAAAATAGCCAAATAATATCTGGAAATAATCAAGAGAACTCAGCTTATCCCTCTGGATTGTGCGCAGAGAGAACAGCAATTTTTTACACCCACTCAAAATTTCCAAAACAAAAAATTTTAAAAATGGCTATTTGCGCTGGATCCAAATCAAAAGATGCTAACAAGCCTATACCCCCTTGCGGATCATGTAGACAAGCATTAGTAGAATATGAAAAATTACAAAATAGCCCAATAGAGCTTTATTTTATGGGTACCAAAGGAGAAATCGCATATTCAAAGTCTGTCGAAAATATTCTACCATTGGTGTTTGATAATAAATATCTATGAATTTTTAATTAAAAATTTCCAACTTCCCTTTTCTGATTAACATCCAAAGTGTTATTTTTGTATCCACGTTACTGTAACCTATTGTAGACAAATGCAAGAAATAACCAAAGAGACCTATTTAGATTGGTACGAAAACATGATGTTTTGGCGTAAGTTTGAAGACAAACTTGCAGCCGTTTATATACAGCAAAAAGTAAGAGGGTTTCTTCATTTGTATAATGGTCAAGAGGCTGTTCTCGCTGGAGCTTTACATGCAATGGATCTTTCTAAGGATAAAATGATAACAGCGTACAGAAATCACGTACAACCTATTGGTATGGGTGTTGATCCAAGAAAAGTAATGGCAGAATTGTATGGCAAAGCAACAGGGACGTCACAAGGCCTAGGAGGATCAATGCATATTTTTTCTAAAGAACATGGCTTTTATGGTGGTCACGGAATTGTAGGTGGACAAATTCCACTAGGTGCTGGTATGGCATTTGGAGATAAATATAATGAAACTGGTGCAGTTACATTATGCTTTTTTGGAGATGGTGCTGCCAGACAAGGGTCTTTACACGAAACATTCAACATGGCTATGACTTGGAAACTTCCTGTAGTATTTGTTTGTGAAAACAATGGATATGCTATGGGAACTTCGGTTGAACGAACAGCAAACCACACCGATATATGGAAATTAGGTTTAGGCTATGAAATGCCGTGTGGTCCTGTTGATGGAATGAACCCTGTTAAAGTTGCTGAAGCATTTGATGAAGCTATTCAACGAGCTAGAAGAGGCGATGGGCCAACTTTCCTAGAAATGAAAACATATCGATATAGAGGACATTCAATGAGTGATGCTCAACACTATAGAACAAAAGATGAAGTAAAAGAATATCAAAAAATTGATCCAATTACTCAAGTAAAGGATATTATTTTAAATAATAATTATGCCACTGAGGATGATATTAAAACAATCAACTCGAGAGTAAAAGAATTAGTTTCTGAATGTGAAAAGTTTGCTGAAGAATCCCCATTCCCTGATAAAAGCCTAATGTATGATGCTGTTTATGAGCAGGAAGATTATCCATTTTTAAAACATAAACTATAAGATATGGCAATCGTAGTGAACATGCCTCGTTTAAGTGATACTATGGAAGAAGGTACTGTAGCGAGTTGGTTAAAAAATGTAGGTGACTATGTTGAGGAAGGTGATATCCTTGCAGAAATTGAAACTGACAAAGCAACTATGGAATTTGAATCTTTCAATGAAGGCGTATTATTGCATATAGGAGTTCAAGAAGGTGAAACTACTAAAGTTGATCAACTTCTTGCAATTATTGGAGAAGAAGGTGAAGATATATCTGCCATACTCAATAGTAATGAAAAAAGTTTATCCTCTAGTAATAATTCTTCAGAGCAAGATATTGATCAAACTGAAACTGAAGAAGAAGAAGAAGAAGAAGAAAATACAAAACAAAATCTAAGTATTCCTGAAGGAGTTATAGTTGTAACAATGCCTAGACTTAGCGATACTATGGAAGAGGGAACAGTTGCAAACTGGCTTAAAAACGTTGGGGATTATGTCGAGGAAGGCGATATTCTTGCAGAAATTGAAACTGACAAGGCAACTATGGAATTCGAATCCTTCAATGAAGGTACTCTCTTACATGTTGGTTTATCTGTAGGGGATTCAGCTAAAGTGGATGATTTATTGGCAATTATTGGACCTGAGGGTACAGATGTAACTGCTATCGCTAATAATTTTTCTACTCTGGTAAATAAAAATGAAACTAAGTCTGAAGCTAAAAATGAAATAAAAGAAGTTAAAACTAATGAAATTAGCGATACCACTATAACTAAAATATCTACCATTGAGTCAAGCCCTGAAAATATTGAAAATCAAGGTAGGATTTTTATTTCTCCATTGGCTAAAAAGATAGCTAATGAAAAAGGTATTTCTTTAAACCAAATTCAAGGATCAGGTGAAAATGGGAGAATCATAAAACGTGATGTAGAAAATTATAATCCAGGTTCAAAATCAGTTTCGCAGACTGTTACGAAATTTTCACCGAAAGGAATAGAAGATTTTGATGAGATTAAACATTCTCAAATGAGAAAAGTAATTGCCAAACGATTAGGTGAATCAAAATTTACTGCACCTCATTATTACCTAGCTGTTGAATTCAATATGGATAATGCTATTAACTTCCGTCAACAATTTAATTCAGTTCCAGAAACGAAAATTTCATTTAATGATATTATTGTTAAAGCTTCAGCATTAGCACTTCTCGAACATCCGCAAGTAAACTCTCAGTGGTTTGATGATCGAATGAAATTAAATAATCATATACACATTGGAGTTGCTGTTGCTGTTGAAGACGGATTAGTTGTTCCAGTCGTTAAATTTGCTAATGAACAAACTCTACCTCAAATTGGAGCAGCTGTCAAGGACTATGCTGAAAAGGCAAGGAATAAAAAACTTACTCCTCAAGAAATGGAAGGAAGTACATTTACTATTTCTAACTTGGGCATGTTTGGAATTGAAAGTTTCACTTCGATAATTAATCAGCCTAATTCAGCAATTTTGTCTGTCGGTTCAATTGTTCAAAAACCAGTTGTAAAAAATGACAAAATTGTTATCAGTAATACTATGAAATTGACTCTTGCTTGTGACCATAGAACAGTTGATGGAGCTACTGGTGCAGCGTTTCTACAAACACTTAAAGGGTATATAGAAAATCCTATTACAATGTTATTGTAGAGTTTTCTTTGTAAAATCTTTTCCACAAAAAACCCAAACTAAAATTGAGGTTAAAAATGTGAAGAGTCGTTTTTTACTTTATAAAAATGACTTCAAATTTCAATTAGGATTTAAAGTAATAGTAAAGAAGGGAACAAACAAAATTAAATCAAGTCTGCAAACCATTGATTTTGAACATGATACAATCAACTTCAAAATAAAAAAATAGATTATTATAACTACTTTTAATTAACATTATCAATTAAAAAATCTTAATTTTATTTATATATTTTTTTATTATAAGGATAAAAATTAAAAATTAATTTTTTTATCTATAATCTCAACTTTAAACCTATCATCTTTATATCTTTTATCAATTTTAGTCCAAGGAGATTTGAGACCAACTTGTGTTGCACACTCATGAAAAATAATTGCATTTGTCATTCCAAATCCGACTGGTATTCCTAGATCTTTAAAAGTTACTTTAAAAGTTACTTCTCCGTTAAATTTTGCCATTTCTTTAATAATTTATAATTAAACAATAGCATCAAGCATGAATTTGATTTCTCATTATTTTGGTAGAAACACCCGCATTCAAAACCACCGTGCAATGAGATTGTCGGTTGGTACGTCTATAACGTTCTTGATACTTTATGTAAAATTAATAATTTTTTAATTTCCCTTCTAACCAAAGTATTGCTCTTTTTAAAGTTTCAGTGTCTTCATGAAATTTTCCGATACTAGCATTACAACTTCCACAAAGATATCCTCTAATTTCTCCAGTGTCATGATTATGATCTAAGCAAATATCATTATTAAACTTGTGCTCTTTAATTTTATCACATACAGGGCAATGAAAATTAGTACCTATTTTCGGTCTTGGGTACCTGTTTTCGTACTCGTTTCTTAATCTTGAGGGAATCTTTTTCTTTTTTGAATAGCACTCAATACAAACAGGTCTTCTTAGTATTCTGTTGTTTTTACCATATTGATTTATACTATATGCGTCAAATGGTTTATTAATACCACAAGTTGTACATATCTTATCTTCGTATGTTTCCCACTCGGAACCATCTCTAGGCATATTTTAAAAAGATTTATTTACTCAAATTTACTCTAAAATTTTTTAACCTTTTTTTTGCTATTTCACAATATTCTTTACTAATCTCAGATCCAATCCAATTTCTTTTAATCTTTTCAGACATTATAATTGTTGTACCACTACCTAAAAATGGGTCATATACTAAGTCGCCCTGATCTGACCAAGAAAAAATGTGGTCATGAGCAAGTTGCTCAGGAAAAATTGCAGGATGGTTAAATGCAATATCATCTGATGCAGATTGACCTTTTCCAACTCCATACTTCCATATATTTGTTCTTCTGCCAAATAAACCATAACCCTTTCTTTTGATTTTTTTTAATTCACCTGATCTTAATCTCTTTGTACCAGTATCCCCCTTTCTTTGATCTAAATTCTTTCTATCTTTTATCAAATTAATTTTTGATGGACTTCCTTTACTAAGCACAAACATGTATTCAAATGTTTGCCAATATGTTTTATTATTACCAACTGCTCCTCGAGGTTTTTTTTCATAAATCATTGTATCAAATAGATTAAATCCGATTTTTTTAAAATACAATGCATGATTAAATGATGTTCCGGTTTCATTGCCTTTTACTGTTTGATCTCCAACTACCCAGACACAAACACCCCCATTCTTTATAACCCTAAATAGTTCTTTTGCAATTTTTTCAAACTTAAAATCATAATTATTGTATGTTCTTAAATTGTCATAGGGAGGTGAAGTAACCACTAAATCAATAAAATTATCTTGCATTTTTTTCATTGTTTCAAGACAATTTTCGTTATAAATAGTATTTATTTTAATTTGTTTCAATTGTGATCTAAATTGTTAGCAATATACAAATGTAAAAAACCTCAACAAAAGTTGAGGTTTAAATATGTGGGCGCGAAGGGATTCGAACCCCTGACCCCCTGGGTGTAAACCAGGTGCTCTGAACCAACTGAGCTACGCGCCCTTAAGTGGTTTGCAAATATAGATTAGTTTTTTATTATCCAAAAGGTTTTTTATTAAAATTTAAACAACTTCAGCTACGACAAAAGTACTACCTCCAACAAAAATTAAATCATTGTCTTTTGCTACTGCTTTTGCTTTAGAAAATGCCTCAATGACTGATGAATAAGATTTACCATTTAAGTTATTTCTTAAAAATAATTCCATGAGCTCAACTGAATCTAATCCTCTTGGAATATCAGGCTTACAAAAATAATATTGTGCATTAGCTGGAAAAATAGTTATTATACTTTCTAAAGATTTATCATTTACAAAACCCAAAACAATATGTAAATTATTAAACTTTTCATTAATTAGTTGCTTAAAAACTAAGCTTAAACCCTCTTTATTATGAGCAGTGTCACAAATAATTTTTGGCTGAGCACTCAAGATTTGCCAACGACCTTTAATTGCTGTAAGTTTTTGAACATTTAAAAGTCCAAATTCCAAAGAAGACTTAGGAATAATGAATCCTTTTGAAATTAAAATATCTAATGCTAGTTGAGCAGTTTTTACATTTGATTTTTGATATGATCCTTTTAGACTACATTCAAGTGGATTTTGAATTAGTTTATTTGCAAATGATATTTCAGAATTCATCATTGAAGCTTTTTCTTTGAAAATATGAACAATATCTTCTTGAAATTCTCCAATTATAACTGGTGTTTTGTATTTTATGATACCAGCTTTTTCAAAAGCAATTTTTTGTAAAGTATCACCCAAAAACTGAGTGTGATCCATCCCAATATTTGTTATTATCGAAAGTAATGGCATAATAACATTAGTAGAGTCTAAACGTCCGCCTAATCCAACTTCAATAATTGCAATATCTACTTGTTCTTTTGAAAAAAAATCAAATGCCATCCCAACAGTCATTTCAAAAAATGATAATTTGTATAACTCTAAAAATGATTTGTTTTTTTCAATAAAATAAACCACATTTTTTTTTGAAATCTTTTTCCCATTTATTCTTATTCGTTCTCTAAAATCTTTCAAATGTGGTGATGTATAAAGCCCTACTTTATAGCCAGACTTTTGTAGAACTGAGGCAATCATATGGCAAGTAGAACCTTTACCATTGGTGCCACCAACATGAACAGATTTAAAATTATGATGTGGATTCTTTAAATGTGATACTAACAATTCTGTTCGATGTAAATCTTCTTTATAAGCACTTTTACCATGACTTTGATACATAGGAAGCTTAGAAAACATCCATGATGTTGTTTCTTTATAATTCATTTATTATCTATAAAGAATTGTTAAAAAAGAGTTCGTGTGAAAAAGAAGACTATTGCTCCACAAACAAACCCTACTAATGCTAACCAACTAATTTTTTTCAAATACCAAAAGAAATTAATTTTCTCCATACCCATGGCTACAACTCCAGCAGCTGAACCTATGATTAACATACTCCCGCCAGTACCTGCAGAATATGCAATAAAATGCCATAAAATATCATCCATAGGTTCAGAGAACATTCCTAGTGAAGCAGCCACTAATGGAACATTATCAATTACTGCAGAACCTAATCCTAATAGAATTACAACAAGATCAGAAACTCCAGCACCAACAACTTCTGTTCCTATGTGTGGTGTTGATTCTTTTAACCAATCTGCAAATCCAAAAAGAATTCCTAATGATTCTAAAGTAGCTACAGCCATTAAAATACCAAGAAAAAATAAAATGCTAGGGAATTCAATTTTACTTAGCGAGTGGTGTACTGGACTAACATGCCCAACATCAGATTTATCTGAATTATATTTCGATCCATAAATTTCTGCGAAAATCGCTACAATACCCAAGGATAACATCATACCAACGTAAGGAGGGAGATGGGTTAACATTTTAAAAATTGGAACAAAGATTATAGCGGATAATCCTAACCAAAGCATTATACTACTAAATTTTCCCTCAGTATTATTATCATCACTTTCAATTTCTAAATTACCTTTAAATATAGAAAGTTTTGAAGCTATAAAAGTAGGTATAATCATACAAAATAGAGACGGTATAAGAAGGTATCCAAAAAGGTGAGAAGTTGACACTTTATCAGCAATCCATAACATGGTAGTTGTTACATCTCCGATAGGCGAGAAAGCTCCACCTGCATTAGCAGCGATTATTATCATCCCTGCAAACCAAATTCGCATTTCCCTATCGTTAACTAACTTTTGTAGCAATGTAATCAACACAATAGTAGCTGTTAGGTTATCTATGATTGCTGACAGAATAAAAGCAAGACAACATAAAATCCACAATAATTTTGTTTTATTTTTAGTTTTGATAAAATTCTTAATATTAGAAAAACCATCAAAATATGCAATGATTTCAACAATTGTCATTGCACCTATTAAGAAAACTAAAATTTCAGCAGTTTTCCCTAAATGATGAAGTAAAGTTTCTTCTAAAAAATCCATTTTTTCATCATGACTAAAATCAAAAAAATTATTTAATAACTTATGAGATGAAGAATCAAACCAACTTTTAAAATCGTCTATACCAAATGAGACAAATGCCCAACATACCGCCATCATTAAAAGAGCTGGAACAAGCTTATCAATCTTTAAACTATGCTCTAATGTTATTGCCAAATATCCAGCAATAAATACTATGATAATTATAGTTTCCATAAGTTGTATTAATTAGAATTTAATTTTTATGAGAAAACAAATATATGAAACATTTAGACTCATATTGTCAAGGAAAATATATTTTACCACTACTATGATTTTTTAATGCTCCTGTAACACTTGACAAACAATTAATTTCACCCCTAAGCCTTAATGTCCCAAGAAAAGCAAAAATTACTGCTTCTTTAAAATTAATTAGTTTTTCATCTGTATAAGTTATTCGATAATTTAAATTTTTTGAAATACGGTTTATTAGAAATGAATTATATAAACCACCTCCAGTCCACAAACCTTTTTTATGATTTCTTTTTTTTAAAACTGAAGAAATCTGAATTGCTATATGTTCTACAAAAGTTCTCAATATTGATTTTAACTCTAATTCACTATTTGATAATAAAGGTATTATTTTTTCAGTAACCCATTCATAACCCAAAGATTTAGGATAATTCTCTTTATAAAACTCTAATGAATTGAGTTTATTTAATAACGTTATATTTAATTCCCCTGACTCTGCTAATTTACCTCCATCATCAAAATCAAAACCAATACTCCTTGAGTAGTAATTAAGAACTATATTTGTTGGACATATATCGAAAGCAACTCTTTGATTATTATCTTTAAATGATACATTTGAAAAACCACCTAAGTTTATACAATAATCATATTTTGAAAATAAAAGTTCATCACCTACGGGAACCAAAGGTGCTCCTTGACCCCCCATCTCAACATCTTGAGATCTGAAATCACAGACAACAGTATTTCTAATATACTTTGATAGTTCTGGTAAATTTCCTATTTGGTACGTTAATCCTTTCTCAGGTCTGTGAAAAATTGTATGGCCATGACTACTAATTGCATCTAAATTTTTAATTCTATTTCTTAGTATAAAATCATTTATTTTCTCCCCTAAAAAAAATGTGTATTTTTTATCTAACTCACTTAAATCCCTTGAAGTAAAATTTATGGCTTTTTTCAGATCAGATTTCATTTCTAAATCATATGCTAATGTTTCAGAAATTAGAATTTCATATTTCCACTCTAGTCCTTTATTGAATTTCACATAACATATATCTAAACCATCCAATGATGTTCCAGACATCAATCCAATTATATTGTATGTTTTTTTTATCAAATTAATAATTATTATTAGTTAAAATAATAATATCACAATAATAAGCTATATTTGATACTATTAATTAATGATTCAATAATTTTAAGCATAGTGAGATTTAATCTTTCTGAAGAACAAATTTTAATTCGAAATTCTGCGCGAGAATTTGCTAAAACTGAACTATTACCCGGGGTGATAGAAAGAGATGAACTTCAAAAT
>Ga0160423_10002897_pt1 | contig 14306 bp, 15 predicted proteins | sample CRUFie14St8metaG_FD_108191 | JGI IMG/M metagenome (GOLD analysis project Ga0160423, IMG submission 108191) | Marine microbial communities from the Costa Rica Dome - CRUD Field 142mm St8 metaG | ecosystem: Environmental > Aquatic > Marine > Oceanic > Photic zone | place: Costa Rica: the Eastern...
TAACAATAAAAGGATTATCGTCCTGGGTCATTGTGCGTCCGCCCGATGCATCTGTATCTTGTGGAACAGTTCGTATTTGTATACACACTTGCCCTGTTTCTGCCAGGGCACGTTTGAACAGTTCAGTGTGTCCTGCATGCCAGGGTTGCCATCTTCCCAACATTTGTGTAGTGGGTTTAAAATTATCGAACATTGTTTTTCTCCATCCAACGTTGTACTACTGGTAATAATTGTGCATGTGTATCGTCAAACCATTTTGCTACATGGTAATCTGCTTTAGGTGGCGCTTGGAAAATCTTGTTAGTATCATCAAAACGTCCCTCTTTAATTGTGTCCATCCAAACTGTAAAGTCAGGATTAAATTCAAGTCTTGCTTGTTCTGTTGGACAAACAAAATCTGCAACTGCTACTTTACCAGCCATAACAACACCATCTGCTAGGTGTTTCATACGCTGTGCTTGTCGCATACGTCCTTCTGGAGTAAAGTCCCAGTCGTTGTAACTAGTCCTTATAACGTCTGCGTTTATATGTACACCGCCTACGAGTTCTGCAAAAGGTTTTGCCAGCGTAGTTTTACCGCTACCCGGCAGTCCAAATATTAATATTTTCATGTTAGATTCCTATATTCATATTATACACTAAAATTCACTTATGTCAATATATTGTGTATCTATGTTAATACGCCTAATAAACCCTTGTTTAATTTTAAAACGTTTGCTTGTAAATTTGTGATATTGACTTTCAGCATATTCTACAAGTTCGTCATAGTTTGCAATTGTATCTTTTTTACTTGGAGCAGAAACAATACTGCTATTATATTTGTAAAAATCTATTTCTGGATACCAGTCTTTGTATTGTTCCATATTATATGTCTTACTTAACTTTAAATTATGAAAATCTGCTTCTGGATTAAAAGTTAAATTTTCATAGTAAACAACTTCTTTATAAGGTATATTGTACTGATTGTGTATAATGTTTTTTACATTATGAAAAATTGCATTAAGACTACTGTCGAAAATTTCTATAGGAACAGTAATTTTGTTTTGTGTATACTTGGACCATTCATTTGTTACAGTGCTCTTAGCTAAACTTATACTACAATCTAAAAAATTACGTCTTAGTAGAACAATATTGTACCATCCTAAATTAAAAAAAGTTTCTTTTTGTTGTTGACTTAGTCTATCAAAATAGTTAATATGATTTGTAGCAACCACATCTGTATTTGTATAAGCATCATGTATAATTTTATCTATATCATGTGTTGGTTTACGATTATTTAAATTAAAAACTTCCTTCCATTGCATAAAGTTTTGATAAGGAGCATAAAATGTTTTTAACATATCGTAAAAATATGTACTGCCCATTCGGGGAGATGTGATAATTTGTATTTTCATTAGTCGTATATAAAAGGATCTCTTTTGCTTATTTTCTTTTTACGTTCTGCTAAACGCTTTTTGTTTTTGTAATATGTATAAGGTGCTGTTAAGTATTTCCAGATTCTGGCAAACATATCTTTACTCCATATTTTTTGGTCCATCTAAAGGCATCTTCTTTCGTATTTACTAGAGGTTCTCCTTTAATATTTAAACTAGTATTTAACAATACAGGACATCCTGTTTCTTCATACCAGCGTTCTAAAAGTTTCCTAAATCCTAAATCAGGATCCATTTGTACAGTCTGCACTCTGCTTGATCCATCTTTGTGTACAATTGCTGGTAAACTGCTGTCTTTGCAAATACTTGTGTACTGCATAAATGGACCTGTTTTCCCGTCAAAGTAATTGTTGGCTTCTTCTACTAATATTGCAGGTGCAAAAGGTCTAAACTGCTCTCTGTGTTTTATTTCATTTACTTTATCTTTATTATCTATTTTACGTGGATCCGCAAGTAAACTTCTATTACCTAACGCTCTAGGACCAAACTCTGCTCTACCTGCCGCAACACCAACAATACCTGTTGTAAGTAACTCTTTCAATACTTGCTCAACAGGATAATCTCCACTTATATTGTGTCCAGTGTAAGCATTAGGAAACTCCATAAATGTTTTCCAGTGTGCTAGTACACAACCGATAGCACTGCCAGCATCTCCTGGATTAGGCATAATCCATACATCTTTAAAATACTTGTAGGCTATACTATTAGCTACACAATTAAGGGCGCAACCTCCCATTAGCACTAAGTTGTCACTATCTACACGTTTCCGTGTAATCTTTACAAACAGTTCAAATATTTCTTCATATATACGCTGTACGGCCGCAGCAATATCTGCATAATCTTTTTCAGTCAAATCAGGACGCCAATTTAAACACCCTCTATGACAGTTACGTTTAAACAAGATTCTAGGATCTTGTAAACTTGGTAGTTTGTGTATAAAATCCTTTTTAATGGATTCATAATATTTGTTGGGATCCCCAATAGCCGCCATGCCCATAAGTATGTACTCGTGTTCTTGTGGTTTTAAACCTATACGTTGAGTCATTGCGCTGTACCATATGCCTACACTGTGTGGATAACGCTGACTCCATTTTTTACGCAAACTAGTGTCTTTTCCTTCCCAAATACTTACAGTATCCCATTCCCCAATGCTGTCTATAACAAGTACTGCGGCATGTGAGTCGTCCCAAGGGTTTGTAAAATATCCAGCCGCGGCATGACTGTGATGATGGCTTGTATATCTTACACGTGGCAATACAAAAGGACTAGTAGCACAACCGGTTGCATACATTAAATGATTCCAAGGAGATTCTTTTGTAAGCAAACTATATTGTCCTGCATACAACTGTCTAGTTTTTTTAAGTATTGGATTCTCATAAAAGTAAATGCGTTCAGGCTCACCAAACTCCAATGCTTCACGAATAAGAAGTGGGTGCATGTTTTTATCATTTTTTATGCGACTGTATCGTTCACTATGTGCTGCAAATTCTAGTCCTTCGCCGTCAGAAAAAACTGCAAGACTTGCATCATGTGCCATTCCAGTCCAACCCCATGTAATCATAATATACCTTTTACCTTTTTAATAGTTCTGGAAACACTGTTTGCCAGGACTCGTTTCTAATCTTATCATATACCAACAAAAGTTTATTTGTATCTACTTCTTCTGCTTCTGCCCACATAAAGTCATCTAATCCATCTATCCACTGTATAATACTACTGTTATTATTACAGTGTCCTGAATCCAATAGCCATTGTTTATGCTTATCCCAAGTTTGTTTTACTAAGTTTTTATATCGTTCCGTAGTATTACGTAAACTAAATTCTTTAGGACCAAATAACCAATTAAACCTAAAATGATCTGCTTGCTCTATTAGTCCTTGCTCTATCCACTCTTTGTGAAACTCAGGTAAATGTACAGCATTTAATACACTTACTGTGGGAGTTATTTCAAACAACACATCAGGTACTTCTTGTATCATACGTTTACGATTTTCAATTACTTGTTGCCAATCCAATCCTTTGCGTAGGTATTCTCCTCTTTGCCAACTTCCGTCTAAACTTGCATGTACTCTTACATTTTTAAAATGACTCCATAATTCAAATAGATCTCGTTTACGATATTGTAGCGTACTAAAATTAGTTGTATAATCTATATCTATATTTTTTGCAATATCATTTTCTACCCAGTAGTCCATAATATGCCAGTGTTCTTTTGTAAGGAAAGGTTCTCCTCCTGCCCAATATACTGCTTCTGTAGTTTCTATTAGTTCCATTATTTCATCTAATAAGTGATCTCGATCTGTTATTTGTGTATACTTACGTGGTGTAATAAATTCCGGAACACTACCGTTTGCTTTTTTGTAATCATCATACCAACTACTACTCCAAGTTGGATTACATGTCCTACACTTTAAATTACAAATATTACTAAAGCGTATATCCATGTAAGTAAAGTTAGGTTCATCATGACTACCATTACTATTAGTAATTTCTACTTTATCAAAATAATTTTCACCAAATCTGTCGTTTAAACTAGTTCGTAGACTTCCTTGATTAGTTTTTTCTACTTCGTAACAATTTGTACAATATTCATTAGGTTTGTCAGCAAGCATATCTTTTCTAAGTTGACGAGCACTTTCGCTGTTCCATAATTCTGATATTGTGTTATGATTTGTATTGCCGAATTTTTGTTCACTATTTGTAACACAACAAGGTTTAGCTGTACCATTGGGCCATATGTGCATATGTATCCAAGGAGCCATACAAAAGACTTTTGATTTTTTTAATAGTGCTTGTTTGTCCATTAGTCTCTCAAGTACTCAATTAAACTCTTTTTATAGTTGCTGTATAAATTTTTATTATTTATAGATAAGATATGTGCGTTGTGAGATAACACAGGAAGCATTTCTTTCATTATGTTGCTAAGTGTTTGTGTATCTTGATCTACAAATTTTTTGATACTGTTAATAGCACTATAAAATCTTTCTGTAGTGTCTGTTAAAGTATCATAACTTTCATCTATCCAAGTATCAAATGTCTTGTATCCAAGATCTTGTAATGCTTTAAGTGTAAAAGGTGTGCCAAACACTACAAACGGTTGCATATACCATATAGGTTTAAATACTTTTTCGCTCAAGCATACTCCTTCATTAGGTGTAACAAACGTTTCACTAACTATGTGTAGGTAAGTGCTAGTAAATTTGTCTATAGCTGGATCTTGTATAGGATTAGTAAGTGCATTAGTATCGTTAGATATCCAAAAAGGATATTCTTTATTGTGCTTTTGTAATTTAGGGTATGTTGAAGGATATAATTTGTTAACTTTACTGTAGTCCCCTATAGTAAATATATCTTCTTGTACAGTACGTTGTCTTACATAATGATAATACTCTTCAGTTAATTGTTCAAACACAGGACCGTTTTGTTCTATCATTTGTGTGTCTAAAATCATACTCATTAGACACTCGTCTCTTAATCTATATTCCATAAGCTCTGCACTTATAGCCCATCTACTAGCATTGGGTCTCCGCATTAAACAAACAAATTTAAAAGGTCTACTATCTTTATTGTCTATTCTGTTGCTTAATTCCTGCCACATATCCTCATGGGTATTCCACTGACCAGTATATTGTGTAATATTTTGGTTTGCAATCATAGGCAAACTATTTAAGTCGGATAAGTCAGGATTGTTACAACTTACTACAAAATCATTATCTTTTAATTGTGGGTTTAGATTTTTTATTCTGTTGATAGTAGTTCGCCATGTGGGTACTCCCCATTGCTCTCTGTTGTTAAACAATAATATTTTTACATTTATGTTGGTGTTTGCTATTTGATTTATAATAAAGTCTGGTATTCTTAATGTTTGTTCTAACAACTGATCCAACAAACTCCACCAGTGTATAGCAATTGGATAATAATATGGGGCTTGATTTGTTCTTAAATCTACACAACTAAAATGTTCTCGAGAAGATTCTTCTGGAAACATAGGAGAACTAATTTCCCTTAAAGTTTGTGTTTGCAAAAATTCAGGATAATTTAGAACGAAAAAGTTTTTAAGAAGATTTAAATCATATCCATTGTGCCACATTTTCCAGTCATTAGTAATCTGGCCTGATCCATTGAAGTCAGCCATCCATACTGGTACATTTAGGTTATCCATTATAGTATTCTTTTGAGGCACTAAGTCCATTATATAGACTTGTTTTAGGCCTGTCTGGATATACTGAATCTAATTTTGCATAATCTAGTATTTTTACCATTGCTCCGTTATCTTTAGGATCTCCCCACAATATATTGCCTGTAAATCCTACTACGTCTGCAATAGTTTCTGCCATTTGTTTAATACTGATGCCCGAATCATGTCCTACATTATATGCACCATTGGGTAAATCTTGTGTAGCAAACTGATTTATTACTGCACAAACATCTTTAACATATACTAAACTACGCATTGCTTCTCCAGTACCCAACAGTTGTACATCAGTACCGTCACGCTTTGCATTAGATATTTTTTTCATTAAGGCTCCAACAACATGTGCTTTTTCCAAGTCTAGATGATCATTAGGTCCGTACATGTTTGCTAATACTAAATGAGTCCAATTAGCCAATAAACGTTCACTTGCAGCTAGTTGCCATAATTTATTCATTGCATAAAGCTCAACAGTGCGTTCCATTCTGCCACTGCCTATCATGTCTTCTGTAAGTTTACCTGTTGCACCGCCTGGATAACTACATGCACTACCTATTATAATAACCTTTTTGGGCTTTGCTGTCAATATATAATCAAATACATTAATACTCATACGCATGTTATCCAGCAATATACGTTCTGGATACTGTTGATTAAATACTAATCCTCCATATATAGCGGCACTGTGTACAAATACATCAGGATTTTTAGGTAATGTGTTTATACCTTCTCCTGTTATCCAATCAACTTCACTACTACGTGGTGCTATGTAGTTTGCATTATATTCCAGTTGTAAATTACTAAGTAAAAATCCACTACCACCTGTTAGCACTATGTTCATATTACTGCCTTGTATACTTTAATCAAATTTTCTATTCCTTGATCTAGTGATTCACTTGCTGTAAATCCTAAGTTTCTAATTTTTGTATAATCAACAAAATAGTTTCTACCATCCTGATCATGTTCTAATGTAGTATTGTTTTCATAGGTCCAAGTAGGTATATGTTTTTGTATAGTTTCGCATATTTCTAGTTTAGTATGATTTAGTGTTTCATCTCCTACATTCCAAATTTGTCCTCGCATTTCATCATATCTATCAACAGTCCATGCAAATGAACGTACTAAATCGTTTATACTAATAAATGTTCTTTTAAAGTGTCCTTCAAACAATACCATATGCTCGCCCATACATGCTTTGCGTACAAAATCGTTTATTAGCAAATCGTTACGTAATCTATTACTAACACCAAATGCTGTAGCTGGTCTAATAATTACAGCATTATCGTCAAGCATACGTTCTCCTGCAAGTTTATACACACTGTATGTACTAATAGGATTTGCTTCTGCCTCTTCAGTACATACACTGTCCAAGGCTCCATATACACTGCCTGTGCTTGCATACACAAAACGTTTACCTGCACTTGCTTCAATTACTCTTCTAGTACCTTCTACATTAATTCTATAAGCTAGATCTGGTTCTGCATTACAGGCAGGAAATCCAATAATACCAGCCAAGTGCAGTACAATGTCTGCATTGCTTAAAATAGGCTCTACTTCAGGTGTACAAATATCTATATTATGTAAGTAAAAGTTTTTGTGGTCTACAATGTTTAATATGGGCTCTACTCCCCATTTAAGCCAGTCTATACAATCTACAATGTATCCTTTTTGTAAAAAATATTCACAAAGCCTACAGCCTATATAGCCGGCTCCGCCTGTTATTGCTATTCGTTTCATTTTATTTCTACCCTTGTTATTGGTTCCTCACAATCATTCCAACGCTTGGTAATCATTGCAATCATTTTGCAGTCAGCAGTTGGATAAAATGTGTGAGGTACGTGCATAGGCAAATATATACAATCGCCCGCACTTACTGGTGTAACTAGTTCTTTGCCATCTGTTAGCTCTGTATAAACGCCCTCGCCTTCAACAAACATTATATATTCATCAAACTCTTTGTGATAATGATGTCCTCTAACTGCACCTTTAAGTGTTACAATGTAGTTCCACTCCACTACATTATATTGTTCAGGATAATAAGTTTGAATTATACCTCTACCGTCTTTGAATGTAATAGGATTAATTTCTGGGTCTAATTTTTTTATTCTTCTACTATACATTTAATTTCGCTTCTTCTTGTTGTAGCTCTTGCCTAAATGTGGGGTCATTCCACAAATGCAACAATAACATTAATCTACGTGGTTTGTTACTGTTGTTTGGCATTGTACTGTGCATTGTCCTACTGTGATAACAAAACAATCCGCCTGGTTCTAGTTCCATAGTAATACCGTCACGTATAAATTCTTCATCATGCTTCCGTGCATCCATATCTGTTTTATGGTAAACTTTTTTATGACTGCCTGGTAGTATTCTAGTTCCTCCACTTACGTTATCAAATTTATCAAGTGCTATTCCAAACTGCATGCCTTTTATATCTTCACCAAAATCGTTTGCCCAGCGATCATGTCTGTAAGGTGTATCAAAGTGACAATACATATAACCACTAGTAGGGTTTGTAACTTTAAAATCTCCACCTATTTGTTCATAATCTCCATTAAAGCAGGGATCGGCTAAGGGTTTTAATTTGTCCTTAACTTTTTTTACTATATCATATTCGCTCATGTTTTGACTCCAATAATGCATGTACTTACTGGGGTCTAAGTTAGGCAAATATTCTGTCTTGCCGTCTTTTGGCCATGTTTCTCCCATAGCAACTGGACTTATATCACACAAGTCTTGTAGTTCTTTTACTTCGCTAGCAGATAAAAAATTGGGCATTATTGCATACCCATGTTCTTTAATGTATTCTATATCTATATACAATTTTAATTCCTATAATAAATCTTAAACTGATTGTCAAATATCTGTTTGCTTGACAACAATCTAAACCTATGTATTAACCAACTTGCTTTATACCAGTCAGTAAGAGGCGGTTTGTCAGTTAACATAGTGTTTAATGTATTTATTAATAGGCTTCCACCAAATTGTTCACTATCAAATTGTTCGTTGTCTATACGTAAATGCCACTTGCTTTTTTCTTCTAATCCGTTTGTACTATTAATGTTTAGTGTAAGTTTATCGTTAATAATACAATTTATACTTGTAGTTCGTTTTTTATAATTTTGACTATGGATATAAATTTTACAGTCAGGTTGAATCCACATGCTTATAAAATTTATAATATGACTCCATATCTCAGTAATATGATCTATTTTATCTTTGTTCTTGACATCGTATGTAAAACTTACTATACTAGGCATGTTTTTATTGATTCTATGATGTTGTATTTGAGATAACCAATCATTTTGATATATTGTTCTAGTAACTAAGTTTGCATAATCAAAGTCCCTGTCCTTGTTATAAATTACACTGGGTTTCTCTACAAAGATTTTATTAGCCCAAGTATTATAACGATTTAATAATTCAGCATGTGTGTTACTAGGTGTAACTATATGTACATTTTTATCTTTTGCATTTGGATTATTGGTAAATGTAAATTCCATAAGAGGATGATCTTCAGCAAATTTGTGTTTTTGTTCTCCAGTCCAAGCTGTGTGTTTTGCAAGCACACATTCTTTTATGCCTAGCTCTACTAAGCATCTAATGTGTGCATTACTAAATGCACCTGCTCCTAAAATTATTGTACTATTCATTTTATTTGTTATGTAAATTATTTCCCCAAACTTTAGCGTTGGGTATTCCTAGATTCCACAGATCAACAATTACACTGTCTTCTGCTGGTTTGTATTTTTCTAATAACTTTGCATTTGGATGAGCTAGTAACACAACTGCTGGTTTGTTTAAAACATCATCATACATTATTTTTGCACCTAGCATTGTACAATATTCGCCTACTAAAATACTGTAACTACCCACTGTTAAATCTACCCCTTGTTTAAAACTTTTACCTAATATTATTATAGGCAAGTCATAACTTACAAGATGTTTAGCAAGCGCCAGTGCTTGATCCTGTCTAACCTGCGTAATATTAGATAATAGTTTACTTTCCATTTTAAGTTTATCTGTAAGCCATGTTAAAACTACACCGTCTCTGGGATGACACGGACCGCCGTTGCCACTGCCTGGTTTAAAGTAATTTGTAGTATTAAAGTTTTGTTTCTCAGCTAGTAATGCGTCCATAACATTCCAGCTACTTGCATTAAAATTACCATATTCAATCATTTCACTTATAGTATTTGCAAATCCAATTTTTATACTAGCATAAATGTTTCCAAACATTTTATACATCTCTACTTCTTCATATGTACCATGTCTAACATCGCCTGTTACAAATTGCTTTATACAATCTTCAACTTGTGTTCTGTCTGCTTCATTGTTACCTCCTACAAAATACATAGGTGCAGTAACAAAGTCCTCTGCTACAGATCCAATATGTATCATTACTGGCATATATACAATTCGCAAATCCTTATACTTTTTTGCAAGTTGTTTTGTAGTTCCAGGGCTAACAGTACTGCTTATTACTACTACTCCTTGATAGCTGTGGCTAGCAAGTGTAAGTAATACATTATTAACTGCGGTGTAATCATAATCTTCTACAATTTGTAAATCTATTGGTACACTACCGTCTAGTGTTTTATTAATATGAGGAGTTTCCACAAGTATAAATGTAATCTCAGTTTGTAATAGGTCTCCTACTTTAGATGTATATAAAGGTGTGTCTTTTGGTAATTTATCATATGCAATTACGTCACATGTTTGTGCTATTCGTTCTGCTATAGGTAATCCACACTTTCCTAATCCTATCCAGCCTATTTTTTTCATTAGTTTCTCCTACAATAATTTAAATTTATGGCAATTTGTGTTATCATTTTTGTTGTAAGGTTATCAACCTCAAATTGATAATGATCTCGATTATATACTAATGTATCTATCATTTCATATAAATCCTGTGCTATATCCTCTTTGCTTCTCATATAAAATTGCCTTGCAGAATTCACAGCAGTCTTCAAACGAGTTTGGTTATCTTCTATGCTATCATAAGATTCATCTATCCATCTACTAAATGTTTTATATCCTCTGTTTTGTAAAGAACTTATGTGATTTGGTCCTGCTACAATAACAAAAGGTTGGAAATGTAAAATAGGTTTATACGTCTTTTCTGTTAAAAATACACTACCATCTTCTATATCTCCCATAGTTTCTGTAACAATGTTTAAACTACTATCAAAAAACTTTTGCGTATTAGGGTCAGGCACAGGATTAATAATAGGACTAATATCATCTTGTAACATATAAGGCATTTGATTAATTAGGTCCTGTTTTTCATAAATTGCATATGATTCCGGATAGCGTTCTTGTAATCCTTTTTTAAAGTTCCAAGCTACTTGGTCATTTGTTTTAATAATATTTTTAATATAATCAACCCATTCTTGTCCTGTATGATCCATACCTGCAATAGATTGAAATTCATCTACACCTGGTTTACCATATTGAACACACATTTGGCTAATAATTCCATATTCCCTATCTTGCCAAAGTTCTGCAAAAGCAGCCATTCTATGGAATCTATTAACTCTGTTTAAACATATAAAGTTATTTTTTCTAAGTTCTTTATTTTTTATACCATTTATAATATTATCTTGTATTTCTTGTTCAAATGGATCTATAGAAAGTAAACTTGCTGTTACAGTGTGTGTGATACTTTGATCCCTACTTAACAATTCATTACAGGAACATATAATAAAATCTACAGGTTGTAGATTTTCATAACGCTTGCATAAAACTTCTATAATATTGTTGTAAACTTGCGGGCTCCAAGCCTCCCAGTTATTATATAAACATATCTTTCCTCTTTTTTGGTTACAAATTAAATCTAAAACTTCTGGATGTATTTCTACATAATCTCTCCAAAATAAAAGAGCTTTGTCTTCAGGATCGTTTGTGTTATTATATGCTAAAAAGGGTTCTATTCTAATAAGATATACAAAAGCCTCAGTGTTTACATTCCAACTTCTAAATTTATTTTTGGAAGGTCTTACAAAAAAATTATTATTTTCAAAAGTTTTACCAAAATTTTCATATGTGGGCGTTTTTAAATCTTTGTAATTAGAACCTAATGTGGCTAATGTATAATTATTTAATTGTGTTTTAGTGTAGCCATTTACTCCTTCAAAGTAATTGTCCGGATCTCTATTATAGTCCCAGTACACAGGTATTTTATTGTCAAACATTACAATGCCTCCACTTGCTCATGAGACAAGTTATCATATTCTAAAGAGTATTTACTATACCAATCAACTAGCTCAGGACAACCTTCTTGTATCATTTGTTTAGGATCAGTATCTCTTATGCTATTTACCCAGCGTATATGCTTTACAAATCTTTTACTTAATCTATCTAAATTATCGCTATCAATATCCTTCCACAATTCTGCTTCAATTTGCTGATAACTTCTTTTATTTCCTAGACTTAAAAGCGGCTCTTTAATTTTCTTCCAAACTTTCTCTTTTACGTCTTTAGGTAAAACATTAATACTAAGCCACTCAGGATGATAAACTAAATTGTTTACTAAAAGTCTATGTTCTTCTTGAAACCATTCAAAACTTTTCGCCCATTCTATTGTTTCATGTAATCCCCCTATAGACATATTGCTTGTAGTTACATTGAGTGCCTTGCTGTAAAATAGTTCTTTATTAAGTGTAGCAAAATTTTTATTAACTTTTCCCCAGTCGGTTCCTGTTCGTATTACTTCTGCTCTTTTGCCAACAGCATCTATACTACAACCAATATATACAACATCAAATTTTTTCCAATAATCTATTATGTTTTTGCCTTTGTAATCTAGTTTAAGTAAATTTGTGTTGTATGCAAGCTCTACATTAAAAAGTTTACGTTCTACAAGTTCCTCTAATATTGCCCAGTGCATTGGACTTATAAGAGGTTCTCCTCCAGCAAAATAAAATTTAAAACTTTTATCAATATTAAGTTTAATTATATCTAGTATATTGTCTTTGCTAATTTGTACAGCATCAATTACACCTGCTTTTTTAATTGGTTTGTTGTGACTTTTTAATATGTCTCTGTTCCACAGACTACTGTAATCTGGGCCACACATAACACAATTCATATTACATAAATTTGTTTGTCTAACGTCCCAATAGATAATATTTTGATCTTCTGTTAAACTGCCATCTGGTAAAAAATTAAAATCTTCTAGATATCCATGTTTTTTAAACCATTCCAAGTGATAATGCTGTCTAAGACTTTGTATACCTTGATTTTCTAATTCCCAACAACTTCTACAGCTTTTATGTTGCACGCCATTAAGTAAATCTTTTCTTAGTTTTTTACTCCAAGAATTGTTTCTAGCTTCCGAAATAGTTTGTGTACTTAAATCTCCATTCTTTATTAAATCTTTATCAAACTGATTTTGCACACAGCAATAGCTAAAAGTTCCATTGGGCATAATATGAGCACCTACCCAAGGTAATGGACAAAATGTATCACTTAACTTTGCAACCATTTGTATACTTTCTCTGCCATTATTTCACAACCAGTTTCGCTTAAATGAAATGTATCTTGTTCTGAATATCTTTCATTTTCAGCAAAACCTATTTTATTATCTTTAAAAATTTTGTTTTTAAATTCAGGAAGTGTAGTGTAATTTGATTGATCCCAAAATTGATAACAGTTTACAGCTAGTATATATGCGTCTATATTGTAATAGTTAAGTAAAGTTTGAAATTGTAGTTGTCTCTGATTAAAAATAAGATCGTCATATTCGTCCATGCTTGCGTACAGTTCATAATTTTTAAGTAAAGAAGATATATTTTTATCTCCATACCAGGTATGAGATTTATCTTTGTATCTTATTAAGTATAACTCTTCGAATTCATTATCACCAAATTTTTCTACAACAGATTTTGCCTTTGGATTTGTCCAAGTTGCAAATTCTTTTCTAGTGTTAAGTGTATATTGTATGAATACTTTGTCCCTACTTGTTATTTCGCCGCTTATAATTTTGTCAGTCAGTATTCTCCAAATTCTATAATTACTACCAGATCTTGCCACTGCATCATGGTTGTATTCTAAATTTAACTTTGATGCTAATAGTTCTCCCCAACAGATATTATTTTCATCATATCTATCACTAAAGCTACATCCTCCAACAAATAAAGTATTTTTATTCATTGACTTTCTCTGTATTGTAAAATTCTTTTGCATTGACTGGCATTTGTCTAACTCTATTACCAGTATCATCTATATGATAATATTCAGGATTACCCTCGTTGTCAGTATGAGGTTCGTGTTCTTGTTTACACAAGTTGTAAAAATTTTGCATTTCAGGAAACGATTCTAAAAAGTTTTTGTTTCTTCTCTTGTCATATTCATTAACAAAAGAATAAAATCTTGCCCTGGACAATTTAGCCCTTTTTAAAAATCCAGGTTCTGCTTTGTCTAAGTCCCAAGCTAAAGCTTCAACTATTCTTTTTAGTTTAGCTATCTCCTGTTCCGTAAACCCTTGAAACATTGTCCAATCCGTATTTCCATTATTTTTAAACATAAAATCTAAAGCAGGTATTAAATAATTAATTAATAATTCATTTGTAGCAACAACACCTATATCTAAGAAATCAGGATACCTAACATATGCTATATCAATATGTACACGTTCGTTAGGATTTTTTCCTGCCAGTTTTTTTCTATCCGTTAGGGAA
>Ga0160423_10002898_pt1 | contig 14304 bp, 10 predicted proteins | sample CRUFie14St8metaG_FD_108191 | JGI IMG/M metagenome (GOLD analysis project Ga0160423, IMG submission 108191) | Marine microbial communities from the Costa Rica Dome - CRUD Field 142mm St8 metaG | ecosystem: Environmental > Aquatic > Marine > Oceanic > Photic zone | place: Costa Rica: the Eastern...
ATCACTAAATTGACTATTGATATCACCAGTCAAAGATTGGCTGTCTGACCCATCCCCACCATTATTAGATCCTTCACCTCCTCCTCCTCCTTCAACATCTGATGCTGTAACGGGTGGAGAACTGGCATCTGGTGTAGAAGAACCCTCTGGAATTTCTGCTCCAGGTTCTCCAGTTGCTCCCGATGTTGTTGTGTCTGGAGAATCTGATGATTGAGTGCCAGTAAAATTACTTGCTTCTGAAGAAGCATTAGCAACCTGAGATCTTTCTGCAGGAGTTGCTGATGCTTGAAATAATTGCTGAGCTGCATCTTGAAACTGTTGTGTTCCAGATCTACTATTGGGAATATACATCCCTGTTGCAATGAAGTTTTTTGCTTCATTATCACTTTTATAATTACGACTTTTTAACTTTCCGTTTGCTTTTAAAATAGCAAAAATGGTATTCTCCGGACTATTAACTGGTCTTACTTTTTTGTCAAATTTTTCTGTTTGTTTTGAATAACCATTCAACGAATATAATTCTACTTCCTCACCAGAAAATATTACAGTTAATTTTGACTTTCCTGTAGAACTTTCTGTTTGTACAGTGGCGTTAAAGTTCAATTCCCCTTTTTGATCAGAAATATCTGCAGGGTTTGTTGGAGCAAATGATATGGTTATATTCTCTACCTGTAACGACATTGATTCATTTACTTTCCGTCTAGTTATTTAGGATGATTTTTTGATAAGGTAATGATCTTAAATATGATATTTCATCATTAGAGATAATATGAAGTTTTCCAATAACTTCTCTCCAAGTATATCTTCTTGATGAACTAAGATGAAAATTTATTCCAGTAAATCCCCACTGATAAACTCCAGTGCAAGCAATCAGTGGATGTTGATCATACATTATATTGGGTGTTTTTGCCATATAGACAAAAGTATAATAATTTCCTGCCTCTGGAACAAATTCAGATTCTGTAAATACCTCAAGAATTGCTTCCATATAATCGTCAGGATCAGAAAGTGTAACAACTTTTGATTCTAATGCCTCAGCACGACTCATCTTTTGATACCCAGTTCGTTTTCTGTTATTATCTTAAATTCAAGTAAACGATCAGCACAAAATTCTGATGCTGCTTTCCACTTTGCTTGATTGACTGCATAAGTCTTAACTTCATATAACCAAGACTTAGTTTTGCGTTTTGGTTTAGGATTTGGTTGTTGTGTTTGCTTATGTGGTTTTACTTCAATCACATACTTTTTAATTGATCCATTCTTTTCACGAACCTTAATGAAAAAGTCTGGGAAGTATTTGTGAACTCGATTATCAACAGGAGAACGATAAGGAATCCAGAACTCTTCACTTCCCCACTCTAAAATATTTTCATTTTTGTCACACCAGACGCAGAACCTTCTCTCCCAACTACTACGGCAAATAATATTATTAATATCCCCAATATATTTTTGAGGATTTGTTGGTTTGTATATGCTTTTATTAGTTTCTCTCATCCCTTATACATAGTATAGCAAAGGTATACTTATTTATAGATGGCTGCACCAAAAGGAACGTCAAGACTTATGTCTGAGCTTAAATCTCGGATAATGACACCAGCAACAACATCTCATTATGAGGTATATTTTTTAGCTCCAGACAGAGTAAAGGATACTATTCAAGGATCAAGATATAAGTTAAACATAAGTTCAGATACTCAACTATTAATTGCCCTTTCATGCACTGATACTACACTTCCTGGATCATCTTTTATGACACATGAAGTAACAAATGATATTCAAGGTGTTACTGAACAACATGTTTATAGACGTTCTTATGATAATCGAATGGATTTTACCTTTATGGTAGATAGAAATTATTCAATACTTAGATTTTTTGAAGGATGGATGGCAGGTATAACTAATGAAGACAAAAATAGTTTTGATCCAACCGACAAAGGTTCAAGATATTTGGTTAAGTTTCCAGAGCATTATCAAGCAGATTATATAAGTATAACTAAATTTGAAAAAGATGTTGATAGATCTGATGAACAAACACAATTACAATATACACTTATTGGTGCATATCCAATTGCTATAAATTCAACTCCTATTACTTACGAATCTTCTGAAATATTGAAAACAACTGTTACTATGTCTTTTATAAGATATACAGTTCAAAGTACTGGATCCGCAGCTCCCCCAAAATCTGATCCGTTGCAAGATGCAGATATAGTCGGACAATCTCAGATTGGTCCAAACCAAACTAAAACTGAATTTATGTTACCTAATGGTAATATTGTTGAACAAATATCATCCTTCGGATCTAGTATTACTACGGTCTCAGATACATCTTCAAGAGGTTTTAGATAATTACCTAAATACATCACTGAGTTGAATATTCATGCCATTACCAAAGATTTCTACACCAACATTTGAGTTGGAATTACCGTCAACTGGACAGACGATTAAGTATAGACCATTTCTAGTAAAAGAAGAAAAAGTTTTACTTTTTGCTCTAGAATCTGAAAATACAAAACAAATTACAAATGCAGTTAAAACCGTAATCAAGAATTGCATTTCTACAAGAGGAATTAAAGTAGAAGATCTCCCAACATTTGATATCGAGTATTTGTTCTTAAATATTCGTGGAAAATCTGTTGGTGAAGAACTAGATGTTAATCTTATTTGTCCTGATGATGGACAAACTAGTGTTCCTGTAAAAATTAATGTTGAAGATATTGAAGTTCAAAAACCAGAAGGTCATACCACTCAGATTAAAGTAACTGATGAAGTTATGCTTGAAATGAAATATCCATCACTAAATCAATTCATTAAAGAAAACTTTCAAGCAGAAGGTAATGATGCTGAGAAATCTTTCGATATGATTGCATCATGTGTTTCTCAAGTTTTTACAGAAGATGAAGTTTGGACTGCTGAGGATTGCACGAAAAAAGAAATTGTTGAATTTTTAGAGCAAATGAACTCTACTCAATTCAGAAAAATTGAGAAATTCTTTGCTACAATGCCTAAATTATCACATACGATAAGTATTAAAAATCCTAATACTAATATTGAAAGTGAAGTTGTACTTGAGGGACTTGCATCTTTTTTCGCATAGGCATGATCCATATGGATCTTGAAAACTATTTCAAATTAAATTTCGCTTTGATGCAGTATCATAAATACTCATTGACGGAAATTGAAAATATGATGCCTATTGAAAGAGATATCTATGTTATGTTGTTACAACAGCATTTAGAAGAAGAGAAACTTAAACAACAGGCAGCAAATGGTTGATCTAGACGAGTTACTTCAAAGTATACGAGATGAAGGTAAGAGAGAGCAAGCTCTAACTGTATATGAAGGAACTCGTCAAGATGATCTTGTAGATGAAGAAATAGATGAAAGGATCTTAAGACTTCTTGGATTGGAAGAAGTTTTTGACATTGATTACTCAACATATTTGACTCTCCTGAGGGAGAAAATGGTTGCTGGTAGAATGTCTTCCAGCAAATTAGCAACAGAAGAAACTGAACTACTTACTAACGAATTTAAAAGAGTAAAGAGAAAAGTTGGAAGATTTACTATTAAGAAAAAGGTATTAGATAACCAAAATTCTTCTCCAATAAGAGCAAAAAATTTTATATCACCAAGTAATTTAGGATCTGTAGATCAATTAGAACCTGCTGTTGATGAACCTAAAAAAGAAAATCAAGCAAAAAATTTAGAATATCTACTTCAAATTACCGAGTCATTAAGATCTATACAAGATATCTTAAAAAATAAAAGTAAAGTTGATAGTGATATTAGAGAAGCTGAAAGAAAGCAATTAGAAAAAGAAAAGAGAAAAACTAGAGAACAAAATAGAGAGAAAGTTAAAAAATCTGGAAATTTCCTTAAAAACCTTAAGGGTTCATTACCAAAACTCGGCATTTTCGAAATGATTGGTAATTTCATTAAAAATGTTCTTTTAGGAAAAGCAGTATTTTCATTATTACAATGGATGGCTGATCCAGATAATAAGAAAAAACTTGAAGCAATTGGGAATTTCTTGAAAGATTGGTGGCCAGCACTTACTGCTGCATTCTTAATGTTTGTAACACCTTTAGGTGGATTTGTTAGGTTGATGGTCCGAAGTCTTTCTGGCCTTACCAAATTCTTATTGGGAAAAACTTTAGGATTAATGAAATTGGCAGCAAAAAATCCGCTTGCAACTGCTGCGATTGCTGCCTCAATAGCTGCCGGTTTCCTAGTGAAAAGATCTATGGATAGCACTAAGGAGCAAATAGATGAAAAAGGTATGACTGATGCTTCTCCAAAAGAGAAAGCAGATGAACTATCAAAACCTTTTAATATTATGGAAACATTTACTAGAGGTGTACTACCCTCTTTAAATGACAAATCAGGAAACGACAAATCAGAAAACAACAAATCATCTACACAAAAAACTTCACCAGAAGATAAGAGAGCAGATAGTGATAATTTCGATTCTGCTGGAAATGAAATTAAAATAGGTGATACTGTTGGTATGAAAGAGGGTGGAATAGTTCCAGGTAAAGGACCAAACAAGGACACCGTTCCTGCTGTTTTATCACCTGGTGAATTTGTTATGAGTAGAGGTGCTGTGCAGAAGTATGGAGCAGATACCATGGCATCGATGAATGCTGCTGCTGGTGGCACTAATAAACCAGAGATAAGAGAAGGCATTACTTATGCTTCTGGTGGTGGTCTTGTAGATGCATTCAGTTTCCTTCCAGGAACTGGTACTGTAATGGCACCAAGAGCATCAAGAGGACAATATGTTGACGAAGGAACAACAGTTCAAAAATTTCTTGGAATGGAAATTCCTAGATCAATGAGAAGGTCAAGGTATACACCAGAAGACATTGAAAGATATAATAGATTAGACACTGGAGATCCTTCAAGGCAATTGAGTACATATGATGCCATGGATACACGTTATGAGTCTTTGAATAAAATATATGGACAATATGGTCAGGTTCCAACATCAAAAGCAGTAAAATCTGGAACTAGAGAAGTTCCAATGAACCAAACTCCAGAGAGTAAATCTAAACCTCCAATGAGTGAAAAGGAGAGAAATGATAGATTTATTGGAGAATCATTCAAAAATTTTGGAAATAATATTAATACCATCAAATCAAAAAATCAAAAGATGGTTGAAAAAATGGGTAAACTTGGAATTAAACCCGATGGATATGTAAATCCTTTTCGTTCTCCAGTTACTGCAGATGGTAAACCAATAAAGGCAAAAGGATATAGTGGAGGTGGTTTAGGAACTGATACTGTCCCTGCTATGCTTACTCCTGGTGAATTTGTTATGAGTAAAGGTGCTGTGAATAAATTTGGTCTTGGCACCATGATGGATATGAATAAAGCAGGTGGTGGAACAAATAAACCTAAACTTATATCAGGTCAAACTTTTGCCGCTGGGGGTGGTTCTGTACCTGCTGCACCACAAGGACCAAAGATAAGTGATGCTGATTTTGCAACACTACTTGCAATTACTGCTTTAGAGGATACCAATCCACAGGGTAGAGCAGATGTTGCACAATCACTTTATAATAGATTGTATTCAGTTAATAATTACGGAAGTAACTATAATCAGTCAAGTAATACATTAAAAAATATTATAACAGCACAATCTGAAGGTGGTGCTGCTGGTGGTGGGCAATATGAACCAACATTTGGAAATCCCGATGATTGGAAAAATATTATGGATAAAGAGTCTGCAGCTCGTGCAATTATGAACTCCAAGAAAGGAAGAGACCAAGGATTTACTATGGAACTTGCAATGCAGCAACTACTTGACACTGAAAAAGCATTATCTAATCCAGATTTCCAAAAAAATGCAAGAGAGCATGTTCAGGGAAGAACTTACTTCTTAGGAACTTCTCAGCAAGATAATATGCAAGAAGGTGATGTATTAAGATCACCTGAGCAAAATTTCTTCAGTATGTGGTATGATGAAACATCTCAATATGGAAAGGAAAGAGCAAACATTGCTTCACCGATGCCACAGAGACTTATTCAACCTTCAACATTAACACCGACAACACCGGCAATGCCAGCAGGTCCAAAAGGACTAATGCAATCACTAACTGATGAAGAAGGATTATCTGGTTTCTATATGAAACCAATAAATGCAATCCTTGGCAATAAATCTCAAAATGTACCTATAGATAAGAATGTAAGTCCAAATATTCCAGGACCACCATCTAGATCACCTAAATCTAGCATAATTAATCTTCCTCCGATTCAAGGTGGATCTCCTAATAATTCACCAGGACCAGCTGCTGGAACGGCCGAACCAACATTCCCAACAGTTTCAAAATTATCTGCACAAACTCGTAGAAGAAAAATCGATACTTACGGAGTTGAAGGATAATGGCATTAGGGTTACTAGCAACAGGATCAAGAGCACTTGCTGGACAGATGGTTAAGTCCACTGGTAAAAAAGTTGTAGCTTCTAAGGTTTTTAATAGAAAATCTAAGAAAAAAACTCAAAATAATTCTGGTGAAGAATCTCCTTCTCAATCTTCTTCTAGCATAGTTTATCAACCAAATAGAATCAATGTCAATAATTTCTCAGTTGATTCGGAAAGTCCTACTTCAAACCAAACAACAAAAACTGTAGGTGCTGATTCTCAGATAAGAATAATAAGATCTCAAGTTATTAATATTGAAAAAATTCTTAAGAATAATTTAAAAAAAGATAAAAAATATGCAGATAAGAAAAGAAAAATAACAGAAACAGATAAAAGAGACACCAGAGAAAATGTAAGGGAAAATTTAAATGCTGGTCCAAAAGGTCTTGCATTAGCAAAAAAACTGGTTCCTGGTAATATCATGTCAGCAATTACCAATTTTATTGGTAATGTTTTGCTTGGAAAATTTTTAATATTCTTACTTAACAATTATGATAAGTTACTAGAATTCATAAAATTTATTGCACCTGTCACTGATTTTCTTGGTAATGTAACTGGAGTAATTTTCAATGGGATAGTTTCTCTCATTGAGGGTGCATATGATATAAACGAAGCAATAAGAAAAGAGATTGAGGGAGTTGGTGGAGAAGGTGCTTTAGAAGAATATGATAAATTTACTGATGCATTTAAGAAGTTTGCAAATATCGCCATAATACTTGCCCTTGTAGGTGTTCCAGGATTTGCTGGTGGTAAAGGTGGACCCAAAGGACCATTTACAAAACCAGGACCAGGAGCAGGAGCAGGATTTAAAGGTGGTGGTACAGGTGGAGGTGGAGCTTCTGCAATTAGATCATACACTTCAAGAAGTGCTGGTGCGAAATTAATGGAGAAAAAATATGGGAATAGTGCTGCTAAATTATATGAGCAGGCTGTAAAAAATGGAAAGTCTCCAGCAGCAGCAAAGGCAATAGTAGATAAAGCAATTAAATCTGGTAAAATTACACCACAAGCAGCAGGACCAGGATTAAAGGGTGGATCCGGTGCTGCAAAAGGAGGAGTTTTTAGAAGAGGTGCAGGAAAAGCAATAAGTCGTGGCACGACTAAAATTATGGGTCGTGGTGCAAGACTTGGTGTAAGTAGAGCTGGTACAAAACTTGCTTCAAAAATTTCAAAATTTGGTGGTGGAAGAATACCTATCTTAGGTCCACTTGTTACTGGTATTTTTTCATTAATGAATGGTGAACCTGTTGGGCAGGCATTATTTAAAGCTGGTGGTGCTGGACTAGGTGGTTTTCTTGGAACATTTATTCCAATTCCATTCCTCGGTACAATTGTTGGAACTATTCTTGGTGAATATGTTGGTGATTTATTTTATCAAGTGTTGACCAAGGGAATCATTGGTGGTATGGGTAAGAAATTATCAAATACTTTCCAAAAAGTTATTGATACTGGAACTTTAATAAAAGATTGGTTCTTTAAAGGACTCGATAATATTAGACATCAAGATGGTGGAGCTCTTGGCGATTTTAAAATTACTATACCATTTCTTGGTAGTTTTCAACTTGGTGGTTGGGCTGAATTTCTGAATCCTATTGGAAATCCACTTAAGAAAATAAAAATCATTAAGGATTCTTTCTTCTCTGAATCAGAACCTACTAAAAAAAGGAGAATGGATTATGAATCTTTCCTTGGTAATGAAGATGCGAAATCAAAACTCCAGAGGAAAGGAGATCAATCTGGATCTGGATCTGGAACACAATTAAAACCCGGTGATCCTCAAACCGCACAAATTGAAGATAATGAAATGGATTTATTCCAAAGATTAGTTCTTGCAGAGGCAGGTGGAGAAGGAACATTAGGTATGGCACTTGTAGCAAGAAGTGTAATGAACAGAACAGGATTGATACAATCTGGAAAAGCAAACACCGGAACTTTCCTTGCTAATGATGATACAATAACTGGTGTTATCATGGGGAAAAATCAGTATCAACCAATTAGTGATGGTAGTATTGATGGTCCATTTACAGATGCACAAAAACAAAATGCATTGAAAGCAATTGAGTTAGCAAAAGATCCGGAAAAATTAAGAGCAGCACTAATTGAGGATGGTGTAGATCCTAGTGCCGTAAAAACAATGTTAGCATCTACAGGATTTAGAACTGGGAGTGCTTTTAATGATCCATCACAAAATGTAAATGTTACCAAGTACAAAAATCATTTCTTCAATACTGCAGGAAATACTACTGGTGAACCGCAAGCAGCAAAAATTGAATTTAGTGGAACAGATGATTCTGGAGCATATGCAACAGGATTAAAAACTGCACCAAAAGGATATATGGGATCTGGCACTGAGTATCATATTGATACTAAAATCAACAAATCTCTTGATATGAAACAAAAAGTTGCTTTAGTTGATCAATTGGCAAGAGGATATGCTAGTAGAGGTCGGCAGATGGAATTTTCTAATGATGCTGTTTCTGGTGAGGTTTACAATCCAAATGCATCTTATCAAGATAAAGTAAAACTTTTAAACAGAGTATTTGGAGCACATTCTCATTCAGTTCATAGTGAATTTGATAGTTTAGACTACTATATTCCACAGGTTTCTGATGCAAAAGGTAGATTTGGAAAGAGTGCAGAAGCTGCTGAAATTCTGTCACCAACACTTGGTGGATCTAAACTTGAATACCGTGAGGGTGGTGGATATGGTGCATTTGTTGTTCAAGTTGATGCCGATGGAAATGTCCTTTCTAAGACTGGACATGGAGATATTAGAACTTCAAAAGCAGGAACTGTTGTATCTTTAAACAAACCTGAGAAAAAACCTGAGCAAAATTTCGCCAGTATGTGGTATCCAGAACAACAAGAATCACCACAACAAGAATCACCATCGATGGTTGTATCTGCAGACGAGGATATGGGTGATCATTATGGACTTGACCTTGATATTAAACCATCAAAAACTGAGATGGCATCTCAACAAATTAAATCTATAGGACAAAATCAAGGAACAGGAGCTCAAATTAAAGTTCCCAATGTAGGAACCTTTGTCAGTGGAAGAAACCTTTTTGGTCAAGGAACTGATAAATATTTTGATACTAGTGGTAATAGTATCAGTTATGAGGACTTTTATAGCAAATTAAATTCTTCCAAATCACAACCCAAAATAGCTAAATCTATCTCAAATAAATCCAAAAATATTGAAGAATCTGCAAGTTATGAAAGTAATGATGCAGATGTTGTAGTTATGATGCAACCAATCATTTTACCAAACGTTAATGATGGTGATGATATGTTCTCTGGTTTATCAATACCCAAATCATATGGATAATAATGTCAAATAATAACAATATAGAAACATTTGCAATTTATTCAAATTACGGCAAAACTATCAATCTTCTCGGATTGGGTAGTTTGAATGAATTGATAATATATCAAAGTATGCTTGATGACACTATTAGAGCATCTTTTAAAATTAATGACACTGGAAATAGAGATGATCTTAGTTCTTCTGCAGTTAATATAGAAGAGGAAGATGATTTAAAAATAACATCTGGTGAAAAAGTTGAACTTGTGTTAGTTGATGATCGTAAAAATAAATTAGAATTTATTGGTGAAAAAGAATTCATGGTAGAACAAGTGGATTCTAGTGGATCAAACACAATGTCTGAGACATTTGAAATACATTTATGTACTCCAGATTATATTAAAAATTCTTTAGAATCCAGTTTTGTCATAAAACGGTATGAAGGGAAAATAAGTGATACTGTTACCGCAGTATTGAAAGAAGATTTAAAAACATCAAAAGATATTGAAGTAGATACTACAGTAAATTGTCTTCCTATTTTAGGTAAAAGTGATAAACCTTTTGATTTTTGTACTTTATTAGCACCTAAATCAGTTCCAGAAAAATTTCCACAATTAGCTGGATATTTTTTCTATGACACTTATAATGGATATAAGTTTAAATCTATAGACGTTCTTTTTTCACAATCACCAAAAAGAAAGATGATATACACAAATTCATCTACACTTCCGGCTGGTTATACGACAAAGATAACAAATTTTCATTTTGAAAATAGTATGAATGTTGTCAAAAATTTAAAAACATCTACATTATCTCAGTCAAAACTAAAAACTTTTAACAATTATACGAATGAATATATTTCTGATTTATATGATAGCAGCGATACATTTTTAGAAATTAATAATGCTGGAAAAGAAAAACCTCTAGTTGGTGCATATCTTAATCTTGAGAAAGAATCAAGTAGTATCTTTAATCAAATTCATAATACTGGTGTATTGCCTCCAGGATCAGATTTAGCAGAACAACTAAAAACATGTAAAGAATCTACATTCAATTGCAATGAGATTGTTAGAAGATCAATCATTAGATATAATCAAACATTTTTATTGAAAGCTCGACTTGTAATTCAAGGAGATTTTGATATATATCCTGGTGACATAATTGAGTGTAGTTTTCCAGAAATTTCTCCAAAAGATCTAAATTTAAAAGTTTCAAAGAAAAAAAGTGGCAATTATTTGGTAGTAGATGTAGCACATTTAATAAATGCAGAACATTGTTATACTCGTCTAAATATTGTCAGAGATACCATCATGCAAAAGTAATGGAAAAATCTATCGAAGATCACATTGCAAAGAATGAAAGGATTCTCCAAGACCCTACAATTTCTCCTCAGATGCGTCGGCATACTGCTGATGAATTGGAGCATCTTGAGCGTTATGCTAAAGAACATAAGAGAGATATTGAGGCAGGAGATCATCATGATCCAACATCATTTGAAATGTATTGCGATGAAAATCCAGATGCAGATGAGTGTAGAATTTATGAGGACTAAAAGTTATGCCAGCATTAATTTGTAATCTTCCCTCTGTTGAAGTATGGGTAAGAAAAGAATATCTAACTGACCATCAAAGTGGTCATGGTGAATTTGTAAAAGGTGTTTGGGTTTCTGCAAAATCTATCCCCGGAAGAGCATTTTACTTTGAAACTTATCTTCCTGAGTACGGTGCAATGTATGATAAGTTGCCTATTAGTGCATTCTTATCAGACCCAGAATTACCAGATCCAGATATGAGTTTACAAAATCTTCAATTTTGGAACTGTATGGATTATGGTGTAGTTGCTATTCAAAAGCAATTTATTGGTTCTATGGACTATGAAGTTTATACTAGAGATCATGGAACTATGCGTGGAACTTATGTTTGTACTATAGATAACTATCACCAAGATCCTGATATTGTAGATTATGCAACATCAGAAAATCCCTCAGAACATAAATCTCACAATTTAATTGAACTTGTGAATGGGCAATATTGTCTGTATCCCAATAACAGAACTAGAATTTATGATAATAGTCTGACACCACCAGAACCCAAGATGCCAGACTTCAAAGTTTCAACGGTATACTATCAGGTCGAGAATGGTTATGATCGAATGGGACTAGGTGATCAAGAATCATATTTCTGGAAAACTGTTAAGGAAAGAGAAGAACCATGAATAATCTAGGACCAGCATATCTACGAGATAATGTAAGAAAAAATTCAATGTATTGGTGGCTTGGTCAAGTTGTTGACGAAGACACATGGATTGGAAATGAGCAATTACATTTGCATAGTAGAGATGCTGTTTCTGGTTGGGGTAAAAGATATCGTGTAAGAATATTCAGTAGAGATTCAGAAGTTAAGATAGTTCCAGATGAGCAATTAGACATGGCAGATGTCGTTGCTCCAGTTACTGCTGGTTCTGGGCATGGTGGATATGGTGAGACAGTAGTCCTTGCACAAGGATCTTTTGTCATGGGATTTTATCTTGATGGTGAAGAGGGAAGACAACCCATAATTTTTGGAACACTTCCAAATAATCCACAAACTCGATTATTTGGTGGAGATCCAGAGGATGGTTTTATTCCAAGAACTGGATTTATGGGAATAACTGGCAACAAAAAAGTTGCAACTCATGATTTGTATACTAAACCAGGTTCACATCCATGCAAAGAAGGATGCACTGCAGATGGTGCATTAGATGATGTTAAACGACATGATCAAAAAACCGATGGTGATGTTATTGAAGTAAGAAAGAAAAATATTGAATGTGAAGGTGGTGGTGGACCAATACAAAATATCCAAGGTTTTATTCAAAAAGCATTATCGATTATTAATTTCTTAAAATCACAAGCAAATTCCTTTTTAGGTGCTGCAAGTGATTTAAAAAATAATATTCAAAACATTGTAGATTCTACAGCATCTTTCGTTGCTTCAATGTTTAAGTTGATTGTTGGTAGGATGAGAGAGTTTGCTCTCAAAGAATTCAACAAAATTACAGCAGCTGCAGGTCAATTAATTCCACCTAATCTTAGACAAGTATTTGCAACTAAAGAATCTGAAGCTGCAGGTGGATTAGGATGTGTAATTCAAAAAATTATAGACACCTTACTTGACCTTGCTAAAGGTTTTATTGAGAAAATTGTCGATGGTTTTGTTGTTGCACCAATATGTGCGGCAGAAAAAATGGTTGGTGATATGATTGGTAATATTATTGGTGATATTACCAGTGGCATCGAATCCGCATTAAGTGGTATTGAGAATGTTATCGGTGCCGCGGCAGATATTGCGTCTGGAGCATTTGAAGTTCTTGATTTTATTACTGGTCTTTTAAATTTCTTAAAATGTGATGAAACTCCTAACTGTAAGTATACAAACAGATGGAGTTTTTGGAATGGTGAGAATGAAGCAGCAGAAGTAAGTGAGGAACTTGGTGATTTGCTAAAAGAAGTTGCTGGATCTGGTGGTGGTGGAGGAGGAGGAGAATGTAGTACCACTCAAGTCCCATGTGATGCTCCAACTCTAACATTTACAAATATGCAGGATGAAGATTCTGAGATAAGTGCAGAATGTATCGTATCTGCTGATGGTCAAGTTATGGGTTGTACATTTAGTGATACTGGAGGAAATCTATCTGCAACTCCAGGTTGTGTTGTTAATCCCAATAATAATTCCGGTGGTGGATGTCAAATTGCATTAGTTACTACTGCTGGTGGAGGAGAACCAAGCACTACCATTAAATCGGGTGGTGATGTAGAAATTGTTGGTGCTATTGTTCTTGAACCCGGACAAGGATATTTACAAGCTCCAGATGGATCTAGTACCTTCCCAAGTGACCCGAATGATGTTATCATAAGAGATACAAATGGTAGTTCATTTGTTGTTCCACCAAATACTGGAGTCGGTGGTCCGGGTGATGAAATACAGTTAATCCAACCTAATACAAATACAGACCCCAATTCAAATACAGGTCCTATAGATAATTCAGGAGTAGATCCCGACGCAGATTTCGATCCTAATGAAGGTGTAGATCCTAATCCAGGTGAAGAACTCTTTACCGATATAGATCCGAACTCAGGTACAGGTCCCAATTTAGAACCAGGAATACCTGAAGATCCTAATTTAGCTGGAAATCCTAACTTCAATGATGATATTGGAGGATTCCAACCAGTAATATTTGTTCCACCAGGACTTCCACCAATACCCATTTATGATAGAGATACAGGAATCGAATTAGTTACAATTATTGGTGAAGGAATTGATGTTGCAATTCCTATACCACCAAATGGAACATTCACCACACCATCTATCGTATCTTCAGATCCTTCTGTTATTGAAACAGATCCTGATACTGTATTAACTGATTTGCCAGGAAATACTCCAGGAACAGTTATTGTTGGTGATATTATTGGAGCTACTCCTACTAATACTGATCTCACTGATGGTATTACTGGAGACTTTACTGATGGTGGAGTATTTGTAGAAGATGGTTCTGATGATTCTCTAGGATTACTTACGCCAGGTACTCCAGGTA
>Ga0160423_10002899_pt1 | contig 14302 bp, 9 predicted proteins | sample CRUFie14St8metaG_FD_108191 | JGI IMG/M metagenome (GOLD analysis project Ga0160423, IMG submission 108191) | Marine microbial communities from the Costa Rica Dome - CRUD Field 142mm St8 metaG | ecosystem: Environmental > Aquatic > Marine > Oceanic > Photic zone | place: Costa Rica: the Eastern...
AGACCAGACGCTTGCGACACGCCGGACCTCAAGGTTATTTCGATCATGAAAAATCAGACTGTGCGTTTCTAGTTTTTCAAAAATATTGAACGTAAAAGCAAGCTCACTAGCGTGGGCCGCGCCAAGATCTTCCATCCCGGGCAAATCGGCTGGCATGTCAAAACGATAAAACCAAGCATCACATCCAGCGCCTGAAGTGGTTTCTGCCGCAATTAGGCAAATGCGTCGAAACATATTGTTCCAAATCATTTCATGGAAAGTGCCAGGAGATGCAGTTGGAAACTCGCTACGCAGCGCGGCCAAGAAAGTTGATGGATCAGCCCCAAGCAACGTCTCTTTGGCTAATGCTCGATTCAACCCTGAGTAGTGCTCCTTGTCGGTGTGCTGACCTAAGGTATACAAAGTACCCTCTCGCAAATTGCTGCCAATCAGCAGCGGCACGCCGGAAGCACCCCGATCACGAATTGCCTCCATAGTCGGGCGCGTAATGACGTCCCCGTCAACATACACTCCAATCGGGAAATTAATATTAGCGATTTCATTGGCGGGCATTGTCTTTAGCCTATCAAGCAGCTGGTTTGGCTCGACTCCAATGCAATCACTCAATTGCTCCGTACGATCTGTTTTTTCCCGAAAAACACAAGTTGCACTATGCCCAATCGCCTTGTGATAGAGCGAGTCTGCCGCCGGCACGGCGAGCAAGCTCATGACCATGGTGGCACCGGAGGATTCACCCGATATCGTGACGTTGCCAGGATCGCCGCCATAATCGGCTATGTTGTCCCGAAGCCACTCGAGCGCGAGGAGGACATCGCGAACACCATTTGATTCCGAACCGGCATACTCAGACCCAAAGCCTGAGAGCCCAAAAAAGCCGAAGACGCCCAGACGAAAGTTAACCGTGACAACAACAATATCCCCTTGCATTGCGAGCACTGAGCCGTCGTATTCGTTCGCGGATCCCCGGACAAATGCGCCTCCGTGGATCCAGACCATAACGGGACGCGCCTTATTGTCTGGCGCCGGCGTATAGATATTCAAAAATAAGCAATCTTCGCTGCATTCGCCCGGGACATCTCGCTTAAAGATTCCTGGCGAGTCAGTCTGCATGGCACGATTTGGATAACGGGTCGCATCATGAACTCCGTTCCACGCAGACGCTGCAATCGGTGGTAAAAAACGCCGCGCAGCTGCGGGTGGATCGCCATATCGCAAGCCCAGAAAAGAGTGGCCATAGGCATCCTCCCGGCCGCGCACCTTCCCTAGTCTGGTTGCAATGATGGCCATGTCGTTACATCTTCAAAGAGTTGCGAACTGCTGGCAAAAAACATCCCATAATGAATTTCCCCAAATCCCAGCGAGTAAATGTCTAACCTTTGAGCTCTCCAGTCATAGGATTACCGAGAGCAACCAGGTCGCAGCTCATGCGCTGAAGATCACTCTCGCTTAGCAGAACGGCAGCAGCACCGGCAGCCTCGATGCCTTGTTCTGAAGTCCGCAAGCCACACAAAATATGCGTAGCGCCAGGCTGGGCTGCTGTCCAAGCTATGACCAGTTGCGCGATTGTACAACTGTGGTGCTCGACCAGATCCTGCCAACCGGAGAACATATCTAATAACTTCTGCCGGTTCTCTCGCCTGAACCATGGAAGCCACTGCTCTGCATTTGCGCGCCAATCCCCCGCATTGAAACTGCGGTCTGGGCCGACTTTACCGGTCAAAAGACCTTGCTCCAGTGACATGTAGCAGATACTCGCAACATTGTGCTCAGCGCAGTATGGCAAGACGTCATCCTCGGGTGCGCGAAACAACATGCTGTATCGAAACTGATGGCTGGCAAGCTCCCCTGCGACCCGGTACCGGTCTAGTTGCTCTATGGGGACATTGGAAATACCAATAGCGCGAACCTTACCTTCCTCCTTTAGTGCCGCCAAGCAGGCCATAGTCTCCTCGATCGGTGTCAATTCAGGCTCCACAGCAGGCTTGTGACACTGCAACAGGTCAATTGTCTCTATATCTAACCTACGTAAGCTGTCCTCAACTTCGATCCTAATGGTGTCCGGCCGCAGACTCAGTCTCACATCTTTCCCATCTTTTTCACCGATAGGTGAGCCTCGCTCATCATGCCACCATAACCCACATTTGGTTGCGATGACGACGTCGTCACGACGCCCCTTTATCGCCTTCCCAACCACCTTTTCGCTATGACCCCAGCCGTATGAGGGGGCGGTGTCAATTAACGTAACACCGCGATCAAGCGCGTTATTTATTGCGGTGATGTACTCTCGGTCATTTTTACCGCTACCGGCCAAGTAGGTACCCAAGCCCACAATAGATGCGGGTATCTCTGAGCCACCTAAGTTCCTATATTGCATGACCTGTGTCCTTCATCACTTAGCAAAAAAAACGGGGGCTTTAATCTTGTCTTACTTCCCACTGATAAAAAAAGATGCTTATCTACTTTTCACCCATCATTCCGATGGCATTAACTCTTCATTCAGCAACGGATAGGTCTTCAGAATGTTTGAACTCGGGGTTTTGGCCGATGATTTAACGGGCGGCATGATGGTCGCTAGCCTGCTAGAGAGTGAGGGTGTCGAGTGCCCTTTGGTTACGTCGGTCGATGAACTTGCTCAGGTAGCAGAGTCAAGGGCAACAGCGGTTGTCGTCGCGCGCAAGATTCGGTTGGTGGATGCGGCACTGGCCCAAGAGGAGGCGGAAAGAGCAGTTCAGGCACTGCAAGACATCGGTTGTAAGAGGTTTTTTTACAAGTACTGCGCGACCTTTGATTCCACAGAAAAAGGCAACATCGGACCGGTGGCCGACGCGATGCTAAACACATTGAGTGAACAGCACACACTCTTTTGCCCCGCATTCCCTCGCTACACTGTGACGCTAGTAGATGGCATTTTATACCTGGGCAAGACGCCACTGGGCGAGTCGTTCAAGCGTGATGATCCAGTGACCCCAATGACTAACTCAAATCTTGTTGAAGTATTGCAATTGCAATCCCAACGGAAAGTTGGGCTGATCTCTCGAGAAATGCTGAGCCGAGGACCGGATGCAATTAAGAAACACATTCAGGATGACGACGCTACAAGCTTCTACATTACAGATGCAGCGGATGATGAGGACATGACACGCATTGCTGATTTTGCACTCGACTGGCCATTAACCACTGGCGCCGATGCGTTACCAGTCTTTCTCGCGCGTGCTTGGCAACAACGCGATCGCGCCGTAAGAACGACAGAGGCAAAAACTCATCTGCCAGCCAGCCCGGGGTATGAAGCTTTTATCGCTGGGAGTTGCGCCGCGGCCACGCTAAGTCAGGTGGCATATTTTGAGCAACGCCACCCTACATTTCGCGTAGATTTGATTGAAGCGGCGGAGCGATCTGATTATGTCGACCACATCCTTTCGTGGGCGGCTGACAACATTGCCAGCGGGCCTATCGGCGTGAGCACTTCTGTCGATCTCGAAGGACTGAAAATAACGCAGAGTAAGCTGGGACGGCAAGGCGCTGCTGATCTAGCCGACCGAATCCTGGGTGAAGTGGCTAGTGGACTACATATCTTAGGTGTCCGAAAATTTGTGGTTGCAGGAGGGGAGACCTCTGGACAGGTCATGAGCGCACTGAATGTAAAACAATTGGCCGTCGCAGGTTTTGATGAGCTTAGCGGGGGATACTGTCATCAAGCGGGAACCAAGCCGACCTCTTTCGTTCTGAAGGCTGGCGCGATACCAAAAGATGATTTTTTCTTCATTGCAATAGAGCGCTTGCGCGAAGCCGACTTGCTCGGCTAAATGGGTGAACATTCCTTCACATTTATTGTTGTGTGATCCACGTAAGCGTACTCTCGCTCGATGTTTTCTCTAGACGGTTACCGACCTGTTGATTTGAGTCCGCGGATCAAGCCGCGAATTCACCGCGTTGACGGCAGCCTTGAAGAAGGCGGCACCGACCCATATGGCACGCCCTGGATTATGCATGAGGGTGTTTTCCCCGGAGACAATTCGCTTTTCACACTCTATGCGGCGCCAGAAGATGATGATACTTATCATCAGGAGCGGTTGACCTCTCATAACGGCGCCCATGTGCAGGGCGGCAAAGGTCACATCAGTCACTGGCCCGGCATGCCCGACGATATGCTAGGTCTCTGGGAAATGCCTCTTGAAACTTTCGTAGGCGAAGCAGCAGTCTGTTATCTGGACGAGCTCAGTCCACAGCCACTTGAGCATGCGGACGACTATCCTCGAGGCGTCGGTTGGCGCATGCAAAGTGAGAAAGGCGACATCCGCGGGATCGAGATTCTGCCAAAGCACCTGAGCACCGTAAAGGAGGGGGACATTGTCTTAATGTCCAGCCCTTTTGAGGGGTTAGAACAGCCATGGCTGTCAAATGAGACCGCGAAATGGCTGGTGCAAAATCGGAAGATTAGAATGTTGGGCTTCGAGGCAACCGGTGTAGATTGGCAATATAATTTAAAGCTCCAGCCGCCGAACAACTCACCGGTCCGTCGCACGCTGCTCTCCGCCAACGTCCCAATCGCGCATCCACTAGTAAATATCGGATCACTCAGTACTGAACGCGTACTGTATTTCGGCCTGCCGTTTAATTTTGAAAAGTTCGAGGCCAGCTTCATTCGCGCCGTCGCCTTCGAGCCAAAAGAGTCGCACCGATGATAAGCCTCAAGGATCAAAGAATTGTAGATCTGACCTGGCCAATAAGATCCCGCCTCACGCGTCTCGATGGCACTATAGAAGAAGGAACGCGTGACGTTTACGACATGCCGTGGATCGTTGAAGAGACAGTCAATCAGAAAGACAACACCATAGAGCATTTAATTGGAGCGAATGTTCGCACGATATCCGACTGGCCAATCGCTGGAACCAGTGGTCATATGGGTTCGCACATTCAGCTTGGCGTTGGCCATAACGACAACTGGAGCGGCTTACCGGATGGCATGCTGGGCATATGGGACATGCCACTGGACACGTATTACGGAGAAGCTTGCGTCTGCCGCCTGGATAACCTTAAAGGTGAACCGATCCTCCCAGAGCATCTCAGCAACGTCCAGACCGGCGACATAGTCCTCTTAACAAGCCCCTACACCGGTGAGGATCAGCCCACCGTAGTCGAGGAAACAGCCAAATGGCTCGCAGAGGACATGCAGATAAAAATGTTTGGCCCAGGCGTGCCAGGAATCTCCTGGGAAACAAATCACCACACACCGGAGCCCCATAACAGTCCCACGCATAGAGCAATGACTGGCAACAACATCCCCATTGTGTATCCACTTGTGAATATTGAGAAACTCAACTCAGATCGAGTTTTCTTCATGAGTCTGCCGCTCAATGTTGAGCGAATGGAGGGCACGTGGGTTCGAGCAATTGCGATTGAGGACAAGTGTTGACCCAGAAAAATGGGGGAACTTGCTTTAAATTTAGTTGAGGGCTGCGAGGGCAGCTAATAAAGTGAAAGTAGTCATTTTTATAAACCATAAGCAATTGAAGACAATAACAAATCGCCATCCGGGAGGCGGACATGAGAAGAGCACTTTTTTCTGCAGTCGCAACGACACTAGTAGCACCGTTTTCAGGTGCTTTATTGGCACAAGAAAACACTGAAGACTCCTTCGCTCTCGAGGAGGTTATCGTGACAGCGACTCGTCGCTCAGAGAGTCTGATGTCCGTAACACAATCGATTCAGGCGATCTCTGAAGCGCAATTAGAACTGCCTACGTTCAGCGATGTGTCGATGGTAGTTAATCTGATTCCTGGCGCCGTAACATTCGGCAACAAACAGCCGGTAGCGCAATCGGTTCAAATTAGAGGTAGTGGTATCGTCCAATCGAGCGCGTCCGACGCACAGTCCCCGGTGGGCTATTACGTCGACGACATCCCATACGTCGATATCAGCACCCCCAACCCGCCGCCGATCGATACATTTGACCTCGAGCGAATCGAAATCCTGCGGGGACCGCAGGGTACGACCTACGGTCAAGACTCATCGGCAGGTAGCCTCATCATGCGCACCAACCCCGTCGATCTGCAGAACTTCGGGTACAAGGTGCGCGCCAGCTACTCACAAACTGAAGGCTCGCCCGGCTCAGGCTACCAAGTCGGGGCAGTAGTAAACCTGCCGATTGTTGAAGACGTTTTTGGTGTCCGCCTCTCCTACCAACGAAATGACGATCCTGGCTATGGTGAGGTATTTGGTGATCCGGATTTTGATGACCCTCTCGCCAACACTCGGGACACAATTCGCGCCAAAGTATACTGGCAAGTGAGTGACAACCTTAATCTTGAATTAACCCACTCCGAATGGAACACCGAGTACAACATGCTGCCGGGGACCCAGATACTGGATAGCACCGGCGGAAAAATGATTCACAGCCCGATTGAAACTCAGGTCATTTTGGAGCGTTTCCCGGACGGACGGGTTAAGAATGAATTCGAGATTTCCTGGACAACATTCCACGCAGAGATGGATCTCGGTTTCGCCGATCTGAGTTATTCGTTTGGATTCGTCGATACCCCGAAAAAAGAGACGTTTTCAGAGTTTATATTTGACGTCGGCTTGGGCCCGATGAAGAGCGGCGTAGTGTTTAACCAGCCCGCGGAGTCCATGACAAACGAGCTGCGATTGGTGTCGAAGGGCGATAGTAAGTTGCAGTGGCTGGGTGGCCTGTTTTACCTAGATGCGGAGAGTGACTCCGGTGGTACAGTTGATACCCCGGATTTCTTTTTCCGGGAGCGTACCTTCGACCCAATCGAGGCGGAGGCCATGGCGGTGTACGGCGAGGTCGAGTACGCGTTCACCGATGCGTTCAGCGCCTCCCTCGGGATGCGCTACCACGACGAAGACAGAACCAACACTAGCATTTACTCATCCACTTCGTTTTTTCCTGACTTCACTTATTTCTCCGATCCATACTTTGGACCACAAGGGAGTGGCGTGGCGACGACAGTAGAAGAGACCTCTTTCGACCACACGAGCTATCGAATCGGGCTGACGTGGACACCCAGTGATAACGGCATGGTCTACATTACCCAATCAACTGCCAATCGTGCTCCCATCATCCTCACGGCAAACGACCGTATCGCTTTAGCCAACGGCGGCGTAGAGCAAGTGGGTGACGTAGACGCGGCAGAGCTCTCTAACTTTGAGTTGGGTACCAAATGGACACTAGCCGACGGCCGCCTGCAGGTGGAGGCTGCATATGTAATCGGCGACTGGCAAGACATTCCCTTGTGGGCACAGGTTATGGTGCCAGGAAACCCCGTATCGATGCCGATTGGCGGAACAGATGCCGATGTAACGTCGACGGAGTTGGCGCTAACCTGGGCAATCAGTGACAGCTTGCAAATTGATTACGCCTACGCGTACACCGATACAGAGGTGACCGCAATACCAGACCCCGGTACGGTTTCGAACTACCCAGGCGCCATCAAAGTGGGAGGTAGCCTCTACAACTACTCTCCAGAGACGCACAATATCGGCGTTAATTGGAATCGTGAAAACGTAGTAAGTGGCTGGGACATGTACCTATCCGCAAACTATGTTTCGCGAGACAGGGTCGATGGCATCAACCCCTTCAGGGCACCGGAGGCTTATGTGCCTGCAAGCGCCCGGTACCAAAATCTGATGCTTAACCTCGGGGTTACGAAAGGCCCTTGGGACATCGTATTCTCTGTCAGAAATGCTGGTGGCCATGATGGCCAGTACTTACCACGAACGTCGCTGGGTGGCTCAGATGCACAGCTCTTTGGTCTGATTCAGCAGCCGACCACCTACACGCTCCAAGTTAGCTACGATGGTATGCCATAACGAAACGAGCTGAGGCGCGTAAAAAGGCGGCCATAAGGCCGCCTTTTTTATGAAAATTTGCGGGCGGGCTACTCTTCTTCGTGGATTACCACTGTCCCGGCGTCTCCATCAATAGAAATTGTTTGGCCGTGCTTAATCCGCTGCGTTCCGTTGCCGACACCCAGCACCGCCGGAATACCATACTCACGAGCCACTATAGAACCGTGGGCGAGAATGCTGCCGACATCGGTCACTAAACCCACAGCATTTGCAAATAATTGGGTCCACGCAGGTGTCGTCAGTGGGCTTACAAGGATGCTACCTGGCACCATATTGTCAAAGTCAGAGGGCCCTAAAACGACACTGGCTTTGGCTGTCACCGTTCCGGAGCTGACGGGAAAGCCACGCATCGTATCGCTGTCCGCGTCGTTCTTAATTTGGGTCTCTTTAAAAGACACTGCATCGAGCTCGCTTACCTCCGGCGGCAGTGTGCCCGGCGGGTGGTGACGCTTGCGTGCCTCGCGCAATTCTCTGCGCTCGGCAGCGAGCGCCGCGAAGTCCATATTGGTATCGCTGTTACCATAAGCGTGCACTGCGACCTGCAGTTCATCACCCGTTAAAAAGAAAACATCATCGCTCTGGTGAAATATTCTTGCCTCAACCAGACGATTTCCTAACTCGAACGCCATTGGCCGCAATATTGACCAAGTGTATCCGAAGCGAAATGCAACCTCTTCACGGATATAGTTGTACTTGAACGCCAGCCACCAACGAAAGCGGAACTGCCAGTACTGCAAACCCGTCAGTAGCTCCGATATCTCGGATAACTTCTGCTCACGAATAGCCTTAGTTTTCTTTGTCTGATTGTCCGGATGGTAGTTAGGGTCACGAACCATCCCCTTTAATGACGCAAACAGCGCGGAGGGGTCCTCAATTTGCGTGGGTTCAATGAAGTCCATGCTGTAGCCCTGATGACCATACTTGCCGAGGTAATCTTTTAACGCGGAAAGCACCTCAGCACCTTTTTCATGCTCATACAGGGCTCGAAATAAAAATGGGGAAGGCACCACTAAAACGGTATAAGTGAGTTCCTCGTCCGCCCGAACCAATTTGGCAATTTCGAAGAGGTCGGCATTCGCCTGCATGGCTTTAGATTCTATGCCCGTCAGAAACTGACCACTAATGAAATTGTGGTCAGGCAGTGTCTCTCTCAGAAAAGTTTGAAACTGATCATCAGTTGATTTTGCGACGCCAAAGGTGTGACTGGAGTCGTCAGTCCAGTATCTCCCCTCTTCTATCGCCATATCACAGATCGCATCGTAGAGCTCTTGAGCCGAGGCGCTCTTGTAATCCATAGCTCGATATTTTTCGGCGACACCCTCTAATCTAGGCTTCGTGTAATCAAACCACTTCTGAAGCACTGCGTCATTTTGCTCTGTGCGATTGAACGCAATAAAGGTGGGGTTCTCACTTTCTGGAATGGTGATCAATGCATCTATGTTTTGCGTTGTCTGCTCGGCATACCATTCTTCAAACATAGCTCGATCCGCCTCGTTAAGGCTCTCTCGGAATGGTTGGATATCGGCCACAGCCGCAGTGCGCGCGTCTTTCTTCCGCTGCATCAGCTCTTTTTCAAACGCTTGAAACTCAGCCGCCTCAATTTCTTCCTCGGTCACAGGCACGGCACCTTCATTCCGTTTCTTTCGCGCATCCATGTCCTTCACGATGTTGGGCCAGTCGAAGCGTTGATAACCGTATCCATTCACAGTCACAAACATGGGGCCGCCACCCACCATGCTTATAGCCTTCTTCGGGTTCTCTCTCCGCGGCGCCTCGAGGCCCTGAGTCAAGTACAGATCCTCAAACAACGGGCACAAAGGATCTGGCATGTTCTCAACAATTTGGCGCCGGCTCACGTTTTGCGCTGGCGGTGCAGGTGTCCAGTCGGGTTCAATGGGCTGGGCGGGAAGGTTGGTGATTGGTCTTGATTGCAGCAGGCGCAATCTGCCGTCGCGGAATGCCCACTCAATGTCCTGAGGCTGCCCACCATAAAGCGACTCTACTCTAGCGGCAGTCTCGCTGAGCTCTAGCAACATCGGATCCGACAGGGAGGAAGCAGTACGATCACTCTCAGCAACGTCCTCCATCCGGATGCCCTGGGTATCGTCACAGACGATTTGCTGTTCCTTAGGACCAAGCACAGCCTCTTTTAACGACATGTCGGTGCGATCAATGATGAATGTGTCGGGCGTCACTTGGCCGCCGACCACCGCTTCGCCAAGTCCAAAACTAGCATTAACGATCATTTCTGATCTCTCGCCCGTTGCGGGGTTAGCGGTGAACAGAATGCCGGACACATCCGATGGAATCATAATCTGCACCACCACAGCCATCGCCACGACGCCCTGATCGATCCCATTTTGATGCCGATAACTGATCGCTTGGGCCGTCCACAATGAAGCCCAACACTTTTGCACGGCCTCCACAACCTCTGCCCCACCACGGACGTTCAGAAAAGTTTCTTGTTGGCCAGCAAAGGAAAAGTCAGGCAAATCCTCTGCATTTGCAGAGGAGCGAACCGCGACCGGAATCTGCAGTTGATCCAGATTGGCATACGCCGCCTTGATATCGGCTGACATCGCATCGCCCATACACCCGCTCATAATTAAAGCTCGAATTTTTTCGGCACAACCGTCGAACGCTGGGTAGCCGTCACGCAACTCGGGCTGCGCGGATTCGAGTATCTGCGACTGCAAGTCATTTTCCGCAATGAATGCGCGATAGGTATCTGCAGTGACTAAAAATCCTCCCGGCACATCGAAGCCAGCGTTCGTCATTCGAGCTAATGATCGGCCTTTGCCTCCTACTAGCTCTAAGGAATCTTTAGTCGTATTGATTGGTTCTATAAACATCGCGGAGAGATTACTCCCAAAATCGATCTATTTTATTCCACGCCCGCACCGGGATAGCTTCACCGGTAATCATGTCGGCGGCTGGCGAGGCTAAGTAGCGACACAGAGCGGCCACATCTTCGGGGCCTGGCGCCCTTGACAGCCTTGGCGTCGGGTTTCCATCCCCATCGATCTCTGGCGGTGTCACGCCGTAAGCGATCATCGCCGGTGTTGCGACAAGCCCAGGAACGACAGCATTGACGCAAATGTTGTGCTCGGCCCACATATACGCCAAGTTATTGGTCAGACTCAAAACCCCCGCCTTCGCAGCGGAATAGTGAATCATGCCTGGGTTTCCCTTCGTGCCTGCGGTCGATGAGACATTAATGATCTTGCCGGACTGCTGTCGGATCATCTGTCGACCTGCCGCCAAACACCCATTGAAAACGCCGGTCAGATTTATATCGATTTGACTGACCCATTCTTCGTGACTTACCTCTTCCGGTTTTTTGGGGTGCGTTCCACTAGCCGCATTGTTAATCATTACGTCGACCCGACCGAAATGATCGACGCTACGGGCGATAAGGCTATCGACCGAGGAAGGGTCCCTCATGTCAGTTGGCACTATCAACGCTTCTTCGCCATCAACCTCCTCCGCCACGGCTTTTAAAGACCGTTCGGTACGGCCAGCCAATACCACTCGGGCTCCAGCGATCGCAAATTCCCTGGACAAGACACTACCGATGCCGCCCGCGGCACCAGTAATTACGGCGACTGTGTCGTTGAGATCGAAGCGGGCCATCTATGGCTCTAAAAAAAATCTAATTCCCAATTATGCATTTAATCATCCATTCGAGCATCGCACAGAGTTGGACACCGGGCCGAATCCCACCCAAAACAGTAAAATGGGTGACAGTTGCCGACGGTTCACCACCGATAGTTTATTCATTGGCTAAAAGACGTCACTCTGCTGTGAATAAAAGGAGACCAGAGCCTTGAGTTCCTACTCGGAATTGCACCGACCACAATTCCACTTTTCGGCGAAGAAGAACTGGATTAACGACCCTAACGGGCTCGTCTACCACGACGGTGTCTGGCATCTGTTCTTCCAGCACAATATTGAAGCTCCGACCTGGGGCCCGATGTGGTGGGGGCATGCAGTGAGCAATGATCTCCTGCACTGGCGGCAGTTGGACCACGCACTGCACCCAGATGAAATGGGGAGTATGTTTTCAGGTTCCGCGGTGATAGATCACAGCAATGCTGCAGGTTTTGGGAAGGACGCTATGCTGCTTTTTTATACAGCGGCGGGTAGTCATGCGACGCCAGCGCGACCATTTGTGCAATGTCTCGCATTTAGTGTTGACGGCGGGCAAACTTTTACCAAGTACGAGCACAATCCGATTGTAGATTGGATGCAGGCAGACAACAGAGATCCCAAGGTAGTGTGGGACGCGGCCTCGCAAAAATGGATTATGGCCCTGTACCTAGAAGACGAGCGTTACTGCTTATTAAGCTCGTCTGACCTCAAAGCGTGGTCTCATTTACAAGACATAGTCCTACCAGGAACATACGAGTGCCCTGATTTTTTCCCATTGGTTGACGAGGACGGTGTTAATCGCTGGGTCTTCTCCGGCGCAGGCAGCGGCTATCTGATCGGCCAGTTCGATGGGAATAAATTCGTTGCAGAGACAGAGCTGAGTCACTACGACGGGGGCCCGAATAATTATGCAGCACAAACATGGAGCAATGCGCCAGACGGGCGGTGCATACAAATCTCATGGATGGCGGGAGGCTTGTATCCAGAAATGCCATTTAACCAGCAATTGTCTATACCAGTCGAACTGTGCTTGCTTGGCACAGGGTCCAGCGCTCGGCTTGCTCGTCGACCAGTCTCGGAGCTGAGTGAACTCCGCGGCAGGAAAATTAAAATTGACCAAAAAGTGATCGCCAACGGCTCACCATTTTCAGTAAAAACCGATAGCAGGCTTCTCGATATCTCCTTCAAAATTGCGAGGAATACCACCAAAGGCCTGTATCTGCTGATACGTGGCCAGTTCCTCGCGTTCGATTGGGCAGAGAGCACCATGACGATGACACCCAGTGGCACCGTTAAGATGGTCGGTGATAAGCCGCCGGTGAAGATTCCAGATGCGCCCTCGCTGTTAGTCCGCATTCTCGTTGACGTAACCTCCGTGGAGGTGTTTTTAAATGACGGTGAGATTTCCGCTTCGTATTGCTTTCTTCCCGGGGGCTACGAGAATGCAATAGAGATGCACACCTACAGTGGTCCGCAGGTCATTGAGAACTTTGAGATGCATGAACTGAAATCTGTCTGGACAGAATAAGTAGATGGCATTATGAAAACTTTGATCATCAGCGATATCCATGGCAACGCCGACGCTCTGCGAGCAGTAGTCGACGCCGAGGACGCCATCGACCACACAATCTTCTTGGGAGACGCGCTCCTTGCAGGACCGCAAGCAAATGAAACCGCAGCTATTCTGCAGTCGCTGGATCCTGAAGTATGCGTCATGGGAAATCATGACGAAGAAGTACTGGATCGCAGTCTTTATGCGAGCTGGCCTGATGAATGGGTGGCACTTCACGATTGGATTCTAGATAGGCTAGACGCATCCGCTTACGAGTATATCCAAGGTTATTCACCGGCCGGCCGATACACGGTTGGCGGAGTGGACATGTACCTGCATCATGGCGAAATCGACAAGAGCCTTCCAAAGATCCTACCCAACGCGCCCAACGAAAGTTTCCTCGCGCTGGAGTCGGATCAACCTTTAACTTTGTTCGGTCATACCCATGTCCAGTTTGAGCGTCAAATTGGTGGTACTCGCTACATTAACCCTGGAAGCGTGGGTCAACCAAGGTGCGGAATCTTCCACGCCTGTTATGGAGTCATCGTCGATGGAGAGTACTCTCCTAAACAAGTCACCTACGACCCCTCCGCATGGCTCGATGCGCTAGCGAACCTAGAAGTACTTGAGGCTCATCCCAAGTTCCGCGAATGGTTAAAAGACAGTCTCCTCAGTGGTTACGGGATTGGCGAGCGGGAGCCTTGGACAAGCTTTGCCGCAGAGGGTTACTTTTGAGCGAGACTGCCGACGATCGTTCATTACGAGCCATATTTCGACTGGTCTGGCGCTGTTGGCCATATTACCGCCCTCAACTCAAGCATCTCATTACGATTGTTGCTCTGAACTCTCTGATAGGCGTTGCCTATTTCGGCGGGATAGTCGTTGTTACAGATCTTGTTGAGAACAAAATACTGCTTGGAAGTAAGTTAGAGCCAGTTCAAGCGACACTGCTATTTGTCGATGATGAATACATCACTAGTGGAATAGAGGGTGAGCCACTCCTCACCGATGAGCAGCGGAAGCGCGTTCGGCTGGGAGTGCTTGCGGCTGCTGCGGCGTTTTGGATTATCTTAACTGCCTACACCACGGCCGTTTGGTACTACATGGTATGGACCTTTCAACGGATCAATCAACAACTGCGCGTGGAAATGCTGTCGCGCGCCGAGTACCTTTCTTTACGCTACCACAACGATACCCGCACGGGTGACGCGATTTACCGCATCTACCAAG
>Ga0160423_10002900_pt1 | contig 14300 bp, 21 predicted proteins | sample CRUFie14St8metaG_FD_108191 | JGI IMG/M metagenome (GOLD analysis project Ga0160423, IMG submission 108191) | Marine microbial communities from the Costa Rica Dome - CRUD Field 142mm St8 metaG | ecosystem: Environmental > Aquatic > Marine > Oceanic > Photic zone | place: Costa Rica: the Eastern...
GAAAGCAATCGACAATGCATTTCGTAATTTTGCGAGTAGTTGGGGAGAGACTCTTACAGATGTTCTCTCTCCAATTCACTGGTTTCTAATATACCTAGAAAAATTTTTACTAATAATTCCATGGTATATATTTTTAGTTATAGTTGCTATATTGATATGGCGTGTAGCTAGAAACTATAAACTAGTAATAGGTTCTGTATTAAGTTTCATATGTATAGGTTTGCTAGGCATGTGGGACGATACTATGAGAACATTAAGCATCATTATTGTTGCTACAACTATTTGTGTTCTTATAGGCATACCTATTGGTGTATTGATGTATTATAAAAAGAAAGCAGAGAGAATAATAACTCCTGTTCTTGATTTAATGCAAACAATACCTAGTTTTGTATATCTAATACCTGTAGTAATGTTATTTGGTCTTGGAAAAATACCAGGACTTATAGCTATATGTGTATTCTCAATACCACCAGTTATTAGATTTACAAATCTAGGGCTTAAAGAAGTTGATAAACAATTAATAGAATCAGCAGATGCACTAGGATTAAAATGGCATCAAAAATTAATTACTATTGAATTGCCTTTAGCAAAGCCTACAATATTTGGTGGTATCAATCAAACAGTTATGATGTCATTAGCAATGGTTATCATTGCATCTATGATAGGAGTTAGAGGATTAGGTTCACAAGTAATGACAGCCGTAGGAAATGGTTATTTGGGATTAGGATTGATAAGTGGACTAAGTATAGTTGCACTAGCAATTATAATAGATAGAACGATACAAGAATATAATAAAAGAAAAGATTGGCGAAAGCATGATAGGTCTTGACATTTGTATCGAAAGGAAATATAATAAAAGAAACATATGAGAGAAACATGTCAGAAGTAAAAGATTATAGTTCAGATTTACAAAAATTGTTTGTACAATTTATGTTATCAGATCCAGAGTTATACTCCAGAGTTCGTAGCATCGTAAAGCCTAATTATTTTGATAGAAGTATAAGAAAAGTAGTTGACTTATTGGTTGAGCATTCAGAAGAATATTCAACTATTCCTACTCCTGAAATTATCAAAGCACAAACAGGACAAGAGATTGAAAAAGTAGATAACATAGAACAACATACAGATTGGTTCATTGATGAATTTGAAACTTTCTGTAGACATAAAGCAATCGAAAAAGCAATCATTGATAGTGCAGACTTACTTGAAACTGGCAAGTATGGTGAAGTAGAAACTAGAATTAAAGATGCAGTTCAGATTGGTCTTGCACGTTCTTTAGGTACAGATTACTTTGAAGATCCTAGAGCAAGACTTGAAAAACTAAAAGACAACAACGGACAGATATCTACAGGCTGGAAAGCATTAGATGATAAACTCTATGGTGGTATTAATCGTGGTGAAATATCAATCTTTGCAGGTGGTTCTGGTGCAGGTAAATCTTTGTTCATGCAAAACATGAGTTTGAATTGGGCAGAACTTGGAATGAATGTTGTTTACTTTACTCTTGAACTTTCAGAAGAATTATCAAGTATGCGTATGGACGCAATGCTTACAGACAGAAGTACGAAAAGAATTTTTAAAGAATTAGATGATGTTGAATTAGCAGTTAAGACTAAAGGTAAAAAGTCTGGTATGTTGAGAGTGAAATATCTTCCATCAGGCTCTACAGTTAATGATTTACGTTCATATCTAAAAGAATTACAAATACAAACAGGCAAAAAAGTAGATTGTATGTGTATCGATTATCTTGATTTGTTGATGCCTGCAACAAAGAAAGTTCCAGCTGGCGACTTGTTTATCAAAGACAAATATGTTACAGAAGAAATTCGTAACTTTGCAATGGAAACAGAGACAGTTATGGTAACTGCATCGCAGTTAAACAGAAGTGCAGTTGAAGAAATTGAGTTTGACCATTCGCATATTGCAGGTGGTATATCAAAAATTCAAACTGCGGATAATGTTATTGGTATTTTCACAAGCCAAGCAATGCGTGAACGTGGACAATATCAGTTACAATTACTTAAAACTCGTTCATCAAGTGGTGTAGGAAGTAAGATTAATCTACTATTTGATAGAGATAGTTTGAAGATTACAGATGATAATTCAGAAGGTTTTGACGATGGTGATGGCGCACAGATATCATCTACGTTAAATATCATGGATAATTTAAGAAAAAAGACTACAGTAGTTGCAGAAACCCAAGAAAAATCCGAAGAACAGACAGACGTTGCAAAGAATTTAAGAGCAATGTTAAAGACCAAGACACGTTCTCCTTTTGACGAAAACTGATAAATACAGTAGAACGGAGAAATACCAATGGATAAACCTAGAAAAAGTCTCTTTGAAGAACTAAATTCTTTAGCGTATTCTAATGAACGTGAAAGATTTGTAGAACAAAAAGGCGAAAATCTAATTTCTGGTGCTATCAATCTTATTGAATTCATTAATCGTGAATTCGATGAAGATGTTGCGTTAGATTTACAGAAACGACTTGTTAATAGCATTCGTTCTGGTGATATTAGAAAGTTTAAACGTGGTATAAACAGTGTTAAGGCTAAGAAGTAATGGATTTTGAAAAACAATTACAACAATTAAAGATACTAGCAGGCATATACAAGCCATATCTTCCTGAGGAAACTCAGCAAGAGAACATATCCTACACTGGTACAGAAAAATCTAGACTCCAAAAGAAACATAATATACAACCTGGCACAGACGAATGGTTTAGACTTTGGTTTGCTAAGCCTCATCTAACTGGCGAAAAACCTATTGGGGACAAAAAATGAAAATAAAAGATATTTTAGGTAAAGGCAGACAGCGTAGATTTAGAGGTCCAAGAAAACCACGTCAGAAACAAGTTGGCTTTCATAAAAAGATGAAAGGCTTATTAGATTCAGACCTACAAGAAGAAGATAAGAATACACACTTAGACCATGCAGAAGAACTTGTGTTTATACAAGGTTCTGAAGGTATAAAAAGAGTAGTAGGTACATTTACTAAACTACTAAACACACTAGATGGTCAAGGTGGCGGTGATGCAGTAACTACAAAATGGGACGGATCGCCGGCTGTGTTTGCTGGTACTGATCCAGAAGATGGCAAATTCTTTGTAGGCACAAAAGGCGTGTTTGCAAAAACACCAAAACTAAATAAATCTCCAGAAGATATTGAAACAAATCATCCTGATGTAACTAAAAATGGCGAACTAGATAGTAAAGCTGGTTTACGTGGTAAATTAAATTCATCACTAGAGCATTTAAAAGATTTAGGTATTGAAGGTGTATTACAAGGTGACTTGTTATTCACTAAAGGTGACTTGAAACAAGTTAATATTGAGGGCAAACCTCATATTGCATTTAAACCAAATACAATCACTTATGTTGTTCCTGCTGATAGCAAAACAGCAAAAGAAATGATGGCGGCTGATATTGGTATTGTTTTCCATACAAGTTATTCAGGCAATAGTATGGAAGAAATGAAAGCAACATTCGGATTTGATGCTAGTAAACTAAGACCATCTTCAAAAGTTTGGTTTACAGATGCAAGAATTAAAGATGTTACAGGTCAAGTACAGTTATCTAAAGAAAATAGTGCAAAGATACGTTCAGCAATTAAAGAATTAAGTTCAATGTCAGTTGATGCTAATACATTCAAAGCATTAAATCAAAAAATTGGAGGTATTGAACTAGTAGATGCAATTAAGGCACATGCAAATAAACCAATTCGTTCAGGTCAGGCACTAGAACAAGACGCAGATAAATTTGCACAAGACTTTTTAGTTGCATTAGAACAAAAATTTGATGATGCAGTTGCTAAATTAAAAACAGGACCAGAAGGTAAAGCAGGTCAGGCAAAATTAGCGGCTAAATCACAAGTATCAGAAATTATAAATAATAATAAGAAGCAAATCGCTGATATGTACAAAGCATATCTAAAAACTGAGGCAGTTAAGATGATGTTTCAGCAAAAGATGAAAAACATAAAAGCGATTGATAGTTTTATTGAACAGCCAGATGGTTCACTTAAAGTTACAGATCCAGAAGGCTTTGTCATTGTTGACCATATTGGTAGAGCAATGAAGATTGTAGATAGATTAGAGTTTAGTGCGGCAAATTTTGCACCGAGAGATTAAGATGTTAAGTAAAAAATGCAAATTACACCTAGAAGAAGTCGGCGAAACACGTTGGCAACATTTTAAACATGCTATGTGGGTATCATGGCAATTAGAAAAAGCCGCTTATGCATGTTTTCTTCATGCGTTTGCACCAAGATGGTTTCAATCTTACGCAAGTGATAAGTGTAAAGAAGTATTGGATTCAAGGAACAGAAGATGAGCGAGTTAAAATTAATTAATACACTTACAGAAAGTAGATTATTCAGAACGAAACAGAATATGAATAGTCTTAACGTATCAGATGCAGGTGAACTAGCATTTGCTTATCTAATGCAGTTAAACATGTTTAACAAAGATTATGAATTTGCTCCATTGGCAAAAGAATATGCTAACAGAACGATAGCATATCGTAACTTTGATTACTTTAGAACAAGTGGAACTGACTTATATGCAACACTACATCGTTTAATGGGTAAAGGCATAGAATATACTGACCCAAGAGATAGTATTGCTATTCAAAGAATTAACTTAAAGAAACAAGACCTATTGAGATACTTAGGACATATTGGTGCAGGTAAATCAGATGCAGGTTTTGAACAAAGAATGTTATTAAGATTTCAACGTGATTTAAATGTACAAGATGGCATGTTGAAATCAATGAGAAGACTTATTGGTGATTGGGATAATCTAAATCAGAACCAAAAAGCATTGGTTACTACAAGAATGATGCAATATACACGTGCAAAAGCAATGCGTAGTGAGTTAATGCCAGCGTTAAAATCGTTCCAAAAGCGTGGAAATTATATGTATAAAGACACAAAATCGACAAAATCTGTTGTAAAAAGCATTTGGGACAAGCCAATCACTAAAGTAGCGGCATTTGGAGCCGCGGCCGTAGCCGCAAATAAGGCTGGTAGGTTTTTAGGTAAAACTTCCTATCAAAGTGGTGAAAGAAACAAGGGAAGAGACTTATCTCCAAGATATAAGAAGTCCTCGTAACACCCGTTTTTTAGCAAAAAATGATAAATAAAAGCATAGAGCAGTATAAATATGCTCAAGTAAATTCTATTTAGGAGAACTAAAATGGCAAAAGTACATGAATCATATGACGCAGGTCAGTTTTTAACAGGTAACTTAAATCACTACACAGTTACAAAAACTGGTATGGCGGCAAGCGACATGAAAGCAATCATTGAAGGTGCAGGAACACGTGCAACAGTAGTACTAGTTGGTGCTATCGACGGTAACGATGTAAGAATCGCAGTAGAAAACAACGGCGCATGGGATGCCGCTGGTTTAGATGCGGCTCTAGGTGCTGACTTCTCAGTGGCTGATTTCACATACTAATTTTTACCCCCCTGGACGTAAGTCCAACCCCACACTTTGCGTGTATTAAAAGGCTCACTTTATAGTGGGCCTTTTTTATTATAAATACTTCTCATAGATAAATACATATATAATTAAAATATTGGAGAAAACAATATGGCAAAGATACATGGTGCCGCTAGTGCAGGAGAGACTTTAGGCGGTAATATAAATTTTTATACATTGTACGTCAGTGGTTTAGATATCACTGCAACAGGAAATGTAGCAGACCAAACACAGCAAAACTTTGATGATTGTGTAAATTTAATTTCACTAGTAGCACAACCGATTATCATGAATAATCCAATCGGCGTTAACCTAGGAGGTCTAGCACCATCATTAACAGGTGCAGGGTTTTTATTTAAATTTGCAGTCGAGCATGGTAGAGTTTTCGAAAGAAACGGTGACTCAGTATCAGTTCTAAAAGAATTGTTTGAAGGCATCACAATCGATGGCGTAACGCTATCACATCCAGCTAACATTGAATTTGTAATGTCTGACTTGTTGTAGTAATTGAGTTTATCATGGATTGGGAAACACTGATAAACGAAAGAGTACAAACAACAACATGGGACATGGATAAAGAAGTATCCAAAGACATTGTTGAAGAAATAATGTCTGAGGTACATAAACGTTCTTCCTCAAAACAAAACTTAGTTAGATATAACATACATATATTTGATTGGTCAGATACAGAATTTAGAAATCATTTCAATGAATTTTGTATCAGAGAACCATACAAAACACCAGTAGAATATAACACACAGGTTCTAGCACCTTATTTAATAATTTTTACAAGAAGAAATGTGTACTGGAATAGAGAAGGTGATCCTTCGACACTAGGACATCCAGAGACAGATTTTGAAACACAAGTCTACAATACACATTTTATAAGTTCTATGGAAACAGGGATAGCATCATCTAATATAATTCTATCAGCAAAAGCAAAAGGATTAGATACAGGGTATTGTCAGTGTTTTAACTGGAATTATGAACATGTTAATGCTATTACAGACAAGCTAGAAGTAGATAATATCAAAGATATTTACTTGTCTTTGGGTCTTGGATATGGTTCATCGTTAAAAAGAACACTTAATTTACATACAAATCAATGGGTCAATACATTTGCTCATGTTGGAAAAATGTGGGAAATAGAGCGTAAACCAGAGAAAGATGAATATATTAAGTTTAGATAGTATATAAAATTTCTGATTATAAATGATAAATACAAACAATGGGACAAGACTTCCCAAGTAGGAGTATATCATGTCAGAAATTGACACAAAACTAGCACAGCTAGAAACAGAAAGTTTAGAAACTCATGTTGCAGTTGCACATGAACGTTTTAAAAATTTAGATACAAGCATCAATAGACTTGAAGGTCTTATTGAAAAAAATGCCTCTGAAACAAAAGAAGGACTATCTGAACTTAAAAAGATTATTATCTGGGCAAGTTCTACGTTATTCGCAACAATGCTTTTAGCATTATTAACAACTGTTTTTGGAGGATTGAATTAATGCAATTATCGGAAGTTTACGATGATGTATTTGAAGCAAAACTTGTTTATGCTCGTAAGGGCAAACAAATTGTGCGTAAATATCGTTGTGGTAGCGGAAGATTAAAAGGCAAAACAGTTTCTAATCCAAGTAATTGTTTTAAGCCAGTTGACATTAAGAAAAGATTTACTCTTGCTAGAACAAAAGCAAAAATGGGTGCAAGATTGGCACGTAAGTCAAAAATGACAAGACGTATGAACCCAGCAAGTAAAAGATTAAAAACTTTGAATAGACGATGAGGGTACTAACATGGAACTAAAAAAAGATATTATTGAATCAATGAACGAAGATATTTCTAACAAGATTGCCGACATAGCAGATTTAGTTGGTGAGAAAGAAGAAGTTGTCAGAGACAGATTAAAAACTTTGAACTTCCGTGATTACATCGAACTATCAAAAGCAGTTAAACAAGTAGAAATGGAAAGAGCAAGAAAGATATTGGGTCTTGGTCTTGAAGAAACAAAGTATCATTACGATGGTAACGTTGTACACATTTCTAAAGACGAATTTGAAAAAGTTAGCAATGATTTTAAAAACGATAAACCAGGCGAAGAACGTATGGTTATATTAGATCCAGAATCAGGTGCAACTATTTCAGTACCAGTTAAAATCACTAATGAAGAAGTCGCAGAAGAAGTAAATGAAGATGAAAAACAAATTGCGGCAGATATTAAAGATTATGTTGATGACCACAAAAAACATTTTGATGCGTATCCAATGGACGTAGAAGTTGACGATAAAGTTTATGACTACGAAGAATACTGGAAAATGCTAGATAAGTATTATCCAGTTAATGAATACAATACAGGCGGAACAATGTCTCCAGGCGAGATGAGAGCATCTCAGCAAGGTCAAGCAATGGCTCAGGCGCAATCACAAGGTGATAATAATCCTCAAAACAAAACTAAAAAAGCACAAGCAATGATGCGTTTAGGTAAAAAGAATTTAGGGGGTGCAACTGCACAACAGGCCGCGGATGCACTTGATAAAGCTGGACAAGGAAAACCACTAACACCAATTCAACGTAAAGCAATGGCGCAACAAGCGGCATCAGTTGACCAGTTAGCAGGAGATCCAAAGACAGCAACACAGTTTAGAAACTTGTTAAATAAGTTGAACAAAGGACAGTAAATGAGATTAACAGAAGTTTTAGGCGGTATTTACGTAATGATTACTGAGGAAGAAAACGACTTAGTTGTTAAATACTTCTCAGAAAATGAATATGTAAATGAAACTCAACTATCAGAAAGAGAACATGTAATCGCTGATAGATTGACACACAAAGGTGTTCTTATGCCTACCCTAAGAGGCTATAGAACAGTATAACGGAGGACATTATGACGGGACCAACAAGAGAAGATGTAGGTGCAATGGCAAACATACTCAAAGCAATGAGCGGAGATAAGAGTGGTTTGCGTGAATCTGCACAGTCTTCTAATACACAGGGAGGGGCTGTTGATTTATCACCTGGACCAAAACAGGCTGATATCAAAGCAATGGAAAATATCATGAGAAACTTTTCTAGTGCAACATCAAACGTTGCTAAAAAAGTTTCAACCACACTAAATGAAGCTACAAAAAAAACCGAAAAAGGTGTTGATGTAGGGTTTTATTCAGTAATTAAAACAGAAGATGGTGCGTATGATATACTAGATAGTAGAACAAAAGACACATTATTCGAAGGATTGCGTATGTATAAATCTGCATATGTAATCGTATCTCATTTAAATGAAGGTAAAAAGATTAATTCAGATGAGATTACTAAAATTATTTCAGCAAATGCAGTGTTTGAAAGAAACTATTATGATGCTTTACAATACAAATATTCATATAAAGTAGCTAAAAAACGTCAAGATTATGGAAAAATGGATATAGCAGAAGCTAGATTTAGTAGATCCAAAGCAGAGGCGGATAAAGCAAAAGATAAAATCTACGATATATTTGAAGAAGTAGAATCCAAAAAAACACGAATTTAATTTAAAAAGATAAATACATAATATAACTATTATGTAATGGGGCAAATACCATGAGAAGTACAAACTTTTTTAAAACAGATACTATATCAGTATCATCACGATTAAATGACTATCTAAAGTCAAATTTCGGCTATGAAGTTGAAGGCGACTTAGATTCATTACGTGAGGCTAAAGCAAACTTAGAAGCGAAAAAGCGTGACATGACTCCTGACTATCAAAGTAAGGATTATGTTGAAACTATGCTTATGCTAGAAACTGTCAAATCTTTGCTAAAAGTTCACGGTGAACAAGATTTAGCAGAAGGTGGCAAACACAAGTATGTTTCAGACGCACAACGTAAAGCAGTTCATGCCAAGAAAGCCGAAGAAACAAAGGAACCAAAGATGAAAAAAGAAGAATCTAAAATCGAAGAAAAAGCAGTCGAGGCTCCTAAAGAAGAAAATTTAGAAGAATCACTTTTAGACCAGTTGAATAAACTATTAGAAGGTGATGCGGCTGAGGCTGAAATTACAATGGCGGCACGTGGCATCGTAGATGAACTACAAGACGTTGTTGAAAAATTAGGTAAAATTCAAAACGACCAGTTAGGTCCACTAGCAGATGAAATGGCTTACACACATGGGCCAGAGCAGGCAGAAACATTTAAATCTTCTGTTGACCAAGCGATTGCAGGTCTTTTAGACTCTGCACGTTCAACAAAAGATGCAGTTAACAATGCGGCTCTAGTTCTTTCAGGTGAAGCACCGGCAGGTGATATGGAACCAGCAACAGCAGAAGTTGGCGGTGACATGCAAGACGATATGGAAGATGATATCGCGGCAGACCTAGGCGGTGATGAAGCATCATCTGGCGAAGTTGATGAACCACTTGGCCGTGCGAAAAGAGACTAATTATGAAAGTTGCTAGTCTTTTAAATGAAGACAAGAACTATCAAGCACAACTACGCAATGACTTAAATGCGTATCTTGTTCGCTTGAAAGCAAATGATATTGGTTCCGTTGGCACCGATATGATGGTTGATGAATTAACTAAAATGGGTTACAGTGTAACTCCAGAAAGTTTAGTTGATATGTTAGCTAATAGCAAATACATAAGCAAAGTTACTGTAGATACTATTGACTTAAAAGGCGCCCCACCTAGTCAAGGTCAAGATGCAGATAAAGACAAAGAGAAGATTAGTAAACTAGCAGTGAAAACTGCACAGAAGAGGATAAAGTAATGCCATTAATTGTAAAAGGAAATACAAACATTGTATCTAAACATGATGCTAACAAAAAGGCCGTTGATACGTCTGAAAAAGCAAAAGCTAATGGTCTAGAGAAATTATCAGATTCACAAAAAGAAATTCGTCAAGAAATTCTAAATGCAAAAAGACACCGTGAGTTTATGCTTAGAGTTCAAAAACAAAAAGCAAAATCTAAAGAACATCAGACAGAAGTTGAAAAAGTATTAGCAACACCAGAAGTTGTAGTAGAAGCAAGAGCCGAAAAAGCTAAAGTTATCGAAGCAACAAAATCTGTAGCTTTAGGTGATAGACCAGTGTTTGAATCAATGACTAAAAAAGAATTAGACATTTGGGCAGAAGAAAACTTAGGTATGGCGCTAGACCGTAGAAAAACTAAGTCTGCAATGATTGAAGAAATCGAAAAGAATCTCTAATTAACTATTGCAATTTATAATAAAGTGTAGTATACTAATACTATGCTAACAGAACGTTATAATTACCAACCCCTAGAAAGAGTCAGTATAGAAGGAAGTAGACACTATCAAACTCCTAATGGCGAACCATTGCCGAGTGTCACAACTGTACTAGACGCATTAAAAGATAAAACATCATTATATGAATGGAGAAAAAGAGTAGGCGATGAAGAAGCAAATCGCATTACTAAATTAGCAACTGGTATTGGTACACAAGTACACTTACATATTGAAAAGTATATTCTTGAAGAAGATAGACCAGGTGGTACAAATCTCATTCATCAGATGTCTAAAGAATTATCAGACATTGTTATTGAAAAGGGTCTCTCAAATGTAGATGAAGTTTGGGGTACAGAAGTTCCTCTGTATTATCCCGGATTATATGCAGGTACGACAGATTGTGTCGGAGTATGGAAAGGTAAGCCTGCTATCATCGACTTTAAGACTACTCGTAAACCAAAGAAACGTGAATGGATTGATGATTACTTTTTACAAGGTGCCGCTTATTCAGCCGCACATAATGAATTACATGGAACAGATATTAAAACTATTGTAATTATGATGATTGGCTGGGATGCAGAAGCAGACAATTTAGGCAATTATCAAGAATTTGTTGTAGAAAAAGATGAATTTGACAAGTATAGTCTTGCGTGGGCAGGCAAGGTTAAAGAGTATTTTGATAAATACATGTAAGTAATTAGGAGTTTTACATGTCCACAACCAATGTTAAAATATTATTAAGACGCGGCTTTAGAAAAGATATTAGTGCCGGTACTCTTGAAACTGGAGAAATGGGTTTTACGACCGATACTAACCAATTATATGTTGGTATTGACCCAGCTATCAACGAAGTACAATTTGATCCTTTTGCAAACGCACAAGCAGTAGTTCAATCTTGGTTAAACTCAGAAGATAACCCAGAGCCAGGACTTACTATCGATGAAGATTTAGTTATTAGAAACGTAACAGATGTTAATGGATTGATGGACGCCATGAACTTCTTTGCACAGATAGTTACATTTGATACAACTACACAGACATTTACTCCTGGAGATACTTTAACTCAAGAATATAATAAAAATTTAGATGGTACATTTGAAACAAGAACTACCGCAGAAATTGTATCAGCGACAGTAGGAGCGTCAAGCACCGAAGTAACACTTAAGATAAATGAAACTCAGCCTGCTTTAAGAGAAGAAGAAGATTTTTCAGTAGTATTAACTAATACAAATACAGGTGGAACTGCTTTGAGTAGTGTAACAGTAACAGATACAAAACTAAAAGACAAATGGCATTCGCCAATCTCTATAGACGTTGATAACGGTGTTGATGCAGTTTATCAATTAACTTTAGCAAATAGTGATTATTCATATACTTTCAATGAAACAACTAAAGAAGGTACAATTAATTTCACGACACCTATTGCAGACGGACAAACAACTACAGAACAAGTAGGTTCTACAGAAACTATAACGGCAGACGGAGCAGAAACGCAATTTAATCTTTTAAGTTTTCCTGCAACTGCACCTACAAGTATAGAAATTTCAGATGCAAATGGTAATGTCTTAACATCACCAGCAGATTATGAAATATACGACCAAAGTCATCCAAATTATAATGGAACAGTTGAAGAAATTAAATTTGTTACAGCACCAACAGTTGATATAACAGTTTCATATAAAGAAAATGTAACTGGTGACCAAAACGATTTAATTGAATCTCTAACAGTTAATTTCTCTGATGATGATAACTTTTATTTTAGAATAGTTGATGCAACAGATACAGTAATAGATTTATCTTCTATGCCAGTTTCTAATATTACTGGTGGATCAGAATTTGGTGTAAGTCAGTACGCAGTTCCTAGAACGAATGTTGAGGTAGTAACAGAAAACACTTTTAATCAAATGTTTGCAGACCAGCATCTTACAATTTTTGATGTAACTGATGGCAAGCGTTCAAGTCTTTTTAGAAAATCACTAGCAGGAACAAGCGGCAACTTTTTAAGTTATGAAAAAAATGAATGTACATCGTTTTTTATTGACTATTCATTAAAGCAATCAGATACAACAGATACTTTTGTTCGTGTTGGTACTCTTAAAGTTATTAATGGTGTGCCTCAAGGTATAAGCAAGATTAAGATTACAGATGATAATACAGAAATTTGGCAAGATTTAAATTCAGATACTATTGCTGATACTGATGAATTTTCAAATATAGAATTTCAGTCAAAAATTGAAGATGTTATAAGAGTAGATTCAACTACAATCGCAGATGTAAAAGAATGGCTTGCTCCATCAGATATAACAGAAACTTTTAATGCGTTGGCAGGAGATACTGTATTTACAATAGCACAAACTTTAGATGTTAATGGTTACGGAATAGATAGTGTTGTTGTAGACGGTACTGTATATAATGAAACTACAGATTGGACAGTATCAGGACAAGATATTACTTTTACAAATCCAACTATGGCTGGTGGTGAAGTAATAGAAGTTAAATTAATACACTCTCTAACATCTCCTAATAAACCTTATGCATTAGCATATGCACAAGGATTAATTAAGATTGATGATGAAGCAGGTGCTACTGGAAACGTTATTATAAGACACAAACTTCCTGTATGGGACAATGCTACTATCGTTACAGAAATGACAAACGATGTTGCTTTTACTCCAACTGCTACGTCTATTGAAGGTAATAATATTTTAATTTATTATACACAAGATACTGGATATAACTCAGAGATAAGCTATACTGTTAAAAGATGGACGATGTAAATGCGTGACAAAGCTACTTTGCTTTATGAGTGGCGACAACTTAGACTAGAACTACAAAAAGAATTCTCTCAAAAGCAACTACAAAATATAATGGATTGGTTTGAAAAACTAGATCCAAATCCACACGGCTTCAATTTTGATGATATTACTACTTGGCCAGATATCTGGGAGTATATAAATGAAGGATATTATACAAGAAGTGGTAACGGATTAGGCTGTCTTTATACTTTACATCATTCAGTTCCAGAAAAAGATAATCAATTATGGCTAGTACATGATATGTATTATGGTGATATGTATCTAGTAGTGTATTCTGAAGGCTATATCTTAAACAGAGCAAATGGTAAGATATGCGAATATGATGAAGTTAATAAAAAAGACTTGGATATTCTCAAAAAGTATGATATAAATGAAGTTATTTCCACACTCAAATACAGGAAATAAATACATATATAATTAACGATATAAATACGGGAAGAAAGATGTTACAAAACAAAAGAAGATACGACAAAGACGATATTGTTACACTTGTACTAACAGGTGGACAAGAATTGTTAGGTAAGTTTGTAGAAGAAAGTGGAGATTATTTTGTTATCAGAAAACCACTAACATTAGTATATGGTCAGCAAATTTCATTTCAACCATTTACTGTTACTGGAGATAGTGAAGGCGAAGTTGTTTTACACCGTGATAAAATAGTTTCAGTTTTACAAACAAACAAAGAAACAACAAAAGCATATACCGCCGCAACAAGTGGTATTATTGCACCAGAGAAAAAAGGATTGATTACATAATGCCTTTAACTGCTAGAAC
>Ga0160423_10002901_pt1 | contig 14292 bp, 10 predicted proteins | sample CRUFie14St8metaG_FD_108191 | JGI IMG/M metagenome (GOLD analysis project Ga0160423, IMG submission 108191) | Marine microbial communities from the Costa Rica Dome - CRUD Field 142mm St8 metaG | ecosystem: Environmental > Aquatic > Marine > Oceanic > Photic zone | place: Costa Rica: the Eastern...
CGGTTGTTCCCAATTGCAATGGACGGGGGGTACCGAGCGATGGATGAGTTGCGCCGCAGCGGTCGAGTGAGTGCGATTGGGCTCGGCGTCAATGAGTTCGAGGTCTGCGAGCGAGCAATGGAGTACGGGGATTGGGATTGCTTTTTACTTGCGGGACGCTACACGATGCTCGAGCAGTTACCGCTGGATACGTTCTTTCCAAAGTGTATTGGCAGAGGTGCTTCAGTAATCATTGGAGGCCCATACAACTCAGGCATCCTCGCCACTGGTGTGCAGGAAAAACGTGCCGCGAACTATGATTATGGCCCAGCCCCGGAAAATATCGTCAACAAGGTGGCTTCAATTGAGGCCCTCTGCCAAGAATTCAACATCCCAATGGCGGCCGCTGCGCTTCAGTTTCCCCTCGCTCATCCAGCGGTCGCGTCTGTGATTCCGGGCATTGGCAAAGCCAGTCGGGTTAATCAGACGCTAAAACTCTTCAGGACCGAGATTCCAGATGAATTCTGGAAAATGCTGAAGGACCGCGGGCTAATTCACGATGATGCACCCATCCCTGATGGCAATACAGGAAACTAATGCAATGCGCATCGATGGACATCAACACTTTTGGACACTGCAAAGAGACGACTACACCTGGCTAACGCCCGATCTGAAAGCGCTTTACAGAGACTTCCTGCCAGACGATTTACAGCCACTACTAATTCAGGCGAATGTCGACCATACCGTCCTTGTTCAAGCAGCTGCGACGACAGACGAAACCCGCTATCTATTGGAAATCGCTAAACGCCAGCCGATAGTCGCGGGCGTCGTGGGTTGGGTCGACATGAATTCGCCCGAGGGTGCAATCAATACGCTGGACGAGTTCACCTGCCACTCCAAATTCGTCGGGATTCGGCCGATGATCCAAGAAATCAATGATCCCGCCTGGATAAATCAGCCCAAACTCGGTGCTGTACTCAACGCACTGATAGAACGTGACTTATGCTTTGATGCGCTGGTTCGGTCCGCGCACCTACCCTACCTTTTAAAGTGCCTGACTCGGCACCCCGACCTGCGTGCTGTTGTTGACCATGGCGCTAAGCCCAACGTTGCGAATGGTGAATGGCAGCCCTGGGCCGACAGTATCGCTGCGATTGCGAGTCAGACCTCAGCTTATTGCAAGGTTTCGGGGCTGATTACTGAGGTGAGTGACATGCAGACCTATGACGACATAATGCCCTACCTTAATCACCTTCTCGATATTTTTGGCCCGGAGCGACTGATATGGGGAAGCGACTGGCCCGTCCTAAATCTTGCTGGTGATTACAAAAGCTGGCACGACGCCGCGGTTAACCGACTAGTCGTATTATCGGAAGCAGATCAAAATAGAATTTTCGGTAGTAATGCGATCGAATTTTACGGGCTAAAAAAATGAACCGATACGAGAACAAGACGGTGTTAGTAACCGGAGGCGGTAGTGGTATTGGCCGCAGCATTTGTATGCGACTCGCCAGCGAGGGCGCGAATGTAAAGGTGGTGGACATCGATCTCAAAACCGCCGAATCAGCTGTGTACGCCATCGAATCTGCCCATGGCAAGGCCACAGCACACGCTTGCGACGTGGCCGACCTCGATAAAGTCAATGCCGTAGTGTCTGATATTTTGGCGACAACCAAAATCGATGTCCTGATAAATAATGCGGGCATAGCGCATGTGGGCAAACTGGAAGATACGAGCGAGGCCGATTTCGATCAACTCATCGCCGTAAATGTAAAGGGTGTCTATAACATGATGTTCGCTGTCATCCCTGCGATGAAAGCTCGTCGCAGCGGTGCCATCTTAAACATGGCCTCTGTCGCGTCGTCAGTTGGAATAGCTGACCGTTTCGCCTACTCAGCGACGAAAGGTGCCGTCTTGACGATGACCTATTCAGTGGCTAAAGACTATGTCGACTGGGGCATACGCTGTAATTGTGTCGCGCCGGGGCGCGTCCACACACCTTTTGTCGACAAGTACCTCGAGGAAAACTATCCGAATAATCGTGACGAAATGTTCGCTAAGTTGGCAAAAACCCAGCCCATGGGGCGCATGGGAACGCCAGACGAAATCGCTGCCCTGGTGGCATATCTGTGTTCTGACGAAGCTGCTTTTGTAACGGGATCAAACTTCCCGATCGATGGCGGCTTTGTCTCGATGAATAACTAATCTGGACTAAAAAATGAAGCTACTTCGGTACGGCATTGCTGGAAATGAGAAGCCGGGGCTACTGGACCATGACGGAAAAGTACGAAGCCTTGTGGATCACGTTGATGATATTGACGGATCGACACTATCCGAGAAGGTGTTGGCATCGTTGCGCGAGCTAGAACCTGCCGAGCTACCTGAAGTACAGGGCGATGTGCGTTTCGGTCCATGTGTCGGCAACGTCGGTAAGTTTTTGTGCATTGGACTCAACTATTCAGACCACGCCGCTGAATCTGGTATGCCGCTTCCAAGTGAGCCTGAGGTGTTCACCAAGGCAACGAGCTCAATCTGTGGTCCTGACGATGACATTATTCAACCACGAAACAGCGATAAACTTGATTGGGAAGTCGAGCTGGCAATAGTCATCGGAAAATATACATCTTATGTGACTGAGGAGGAGGCGACGGGTCATATAGCCGGCTTCTGCATTTGCAATGACGTCTCTGAGCGCACGTTTCAGTTGGAAAAAGGTAGCCAGTGGGACAAGGGCAAAGGTTGCGACACATTTGGACCGATAGGCCCATGGCTAGTGACGGCAGATGAAGTGCATGATCCACTAAATCTCAATATGTGGCTTGACGTCAATGGGCGCCGCTACCAGGATGGCAACACACGTACCATGGTTTTTTCGCCAGCCTTTATCGTAAGTTACCTTAGCCAATTCATGAGTCTTCAACCAGGTGACATCATATCTTCAGGAACTCCCCCTGGTGTTGGTCTTGGGCAGAAGCCCCCCGTCTACTTAAAGGTGGGGGACAAAATCAAATTAGGGATCGATGGTCTCGGCACACAAACTCAAACTGTCGTGCGCTGGATCGACAAATCAGAAGATCCACAAATTCTCAAAAATTGATGATCTAAATTATTAGGCGCCCAATCTTTGGTAGGCCCTTTCCTTTTCATGCTCTATTGACAATGAACAGTGCATCGAATTTAGGCAGCTCAAAAATCAGCTCCCTACTTCAAGTAAGCATCAAACCAATTTAATGTCCTTAGAGTAATGTCTTTCTCGTTCGGAAATTTCCATCCACCATGGTGCTCATCGGGATAAACAACTAACTGGGTCTCGATCCCAACTCGGCGCATGACTTGATACAACTGCTCTGAACCCTGTATCGGTACGTTCCAGTCCTTTTCTCCGCCATAAAATAGAGTTGGTGTCTTGGCTAGATGGATCTTATTGAAAGGCGAGAGCCTCTCCCAAAGTTCACGATTTTCCCATGGAAGACCCAACTCTGACTCATACCAGAACCGATATTCATCATGGCCGTAGCTCGCCAAATAGTGGCCCGAACCTGCGCCGCTTACAGCCGCTTTAAAACGATCGCTATGTCCGAGAATATAATTCGTAAGTATGCCACCGTAGGAATAACCGCCCACGCCCAAACGGTCAGCGTCGATCAACCCAAGTTCGATCACATAATCGATGCCGGCAATGACATCGAGATAATCCTTCTCCCCCCAGCCTTGCCAAAGTGCGGATGAAAAAGCCTCTCCGTAGCCCGATGAGCCGCGAGGATTAGTTCTAACCACTGCATACCCATTCGCCGCAAGGAACTGCGCCTCAAACGAGAAACTATGGTCATACTGACTAACCGGCCCGCCGTGGATTAGTAAAATAGCAGGGTAACGCTGCTGAGCCTGATAATTTGGTGGCAGCGTGAGGAAACCATGTAACCATATTCCATCATGTGATTTGAAACGCAATTCCCGTGTGTCGCCCAACTGCAACTTGGCAAGGTGCGACGTATTAATGTGACTTAATTGCCTCACCGTGCCATCAGCTAGGTGAAATACCTCCTGAGGCTTATCGCTCGTGGTAGAGACAAAAACAATCTGACCGTCACTAGTAACGTCGAAATCGGAAACCACCTGAGGATCGTCTGTGAGTCTAATGATATCTTTACTATTAGAACCAATCCTCGCGAGTTGTTGCTGGCCACTGTCCTCTAAAATAAAATAAACACTTGCCTCCTTCCCCCTGACAACGGGCTTAAAGACGTTTCTATCAAGATCTTCCGTGAGCCAGGTTTGCTCGCCCGACTTCACGTCAACTTCGCTCAGATGCCTTACTGCATAATTATCGTAGCTGTCAGGCTTCGCTGAACGCGTGTAGATGATTTTTCCATCGGGATGCCACAGTGGTGAACTGTCAGCGCCTCGGTTTACTGTTATTTTCTCGAGCTCACGGGACATGTCTACTTGAGCAACCCATACGTCCGTATCGTAGGTACCGTCGATATTACGATTACTTACGAATGCCACGCGCTGATCATCAGGGGACCAAGCAGGTTCACTGTCATCATAGTCACCAAAGGTAAGTTGACGCATTTTTTGCGTGCGAATTTCGTATACATAGATATGCTCGCGTTGATCTAAGACATATCCCTCATAGTCACGCTTAAAACTCAAGCGATCGATCACCCATGGCCGACTGCCTTGGACAAGCAGTGGGCGAACGTGTTGGTCTTTTCTAACTAATAAAAGCTTCGCCTGATCAGATGAAAAATTTATGTCATCAATACCGCCATCTATCGCTGTGACTTGCACCGGCTGCGCATCTTCGTTTAGTTTTTTTTCCCAGAGTTGTGCCTCGCCACCTACCCTATCAGACAAGAAAAATAGCGAGCGGCCATCTGTACTTAAAGTAGGTCGCCACGAATCGTAATCACGAGCGGTGAAATGTGTGGGCACACCATCGGGAAGCATTTGCCGCATTATCTGAAAACGAGAGTGGCCCGCCTCGTAATCCATTTGCTCCACCACGAAAAATACAGAGTTGCCGTCGGGAGCGAGTACAGGGCTGCCTATGTTAGAGAACTCAAACTGGTCGTCAATTTCTATCGTCCGACCCAAATTCCCAATTGCACTGCCTGACGAGGACAATGCGCCAGTGACAGTGAATACCGTAATTACCAAACAAATAATACGTCTCATTTTTTTTACCTGAGCTGAGCGGGAATTTGTGATCCCGTTAAGTCATTTTCGGACCCTCGGTCGGTCCCACGTCAACAAATCTAGATACCAAAAAAAAACATTCAAATCACTGACTACTAAAATCAATTTTCTACGGTTAAAACGTCAGTTGATATGATATTGTTTCTGTAATTATGCAATTAAATGAGTAACGAGGTTCCTTCATGAAAGGTCGACTATTTAAGGCTACTAAGTTTTCCGTCACTCCTCTTGCCGCCGCTGTGGCCTCCGTATTCTATCCCGCACAGGCGCTCGCCCAAGATTCGAACGGAATCGAGGAAGTTGTCGTAACAGCGACGAAACGAGAACTCGATCTACAAGATGTTGCCCAAAGCATCAGCGCATTTACTGAAGAGGACTTGGAGAGACTTCGCTTGGACTCCATGGAAGACTACGTGAGGGCGCTGCCCAGTGTTTACATGCAAGCGACTAAACCGGGCCGAAATCAATTGGTAATGCGAGGTATATCGACAGGCTCTAATCAGTTCCGTACTGATGCCCAGGTTGCGGTCTATCTTGATGAGCAACCTATGACCAGTATTTCACAGCAGGTTGGGCCGAATTCAGTGGATATGGAACGCATCGAGTCACTGCCCGGGCCTCAAGGAACACTATTCGGATCGAGCTCGCAAACCGGCACGATGCGTATGATCACGAACAAACCGGATTTCGACGGGGTCTATGGAAATTTAGAGGCATCTGTCGCAAGTACCAGTGGCGGTGACGATAGCTATGAGGGATCTGCAGTACTCAATGTACCCCTCATTGATGATGTTTTGTCAATGCGCTTGGTGGGCTACAGCAAAAGCCATGGTGGCTTTGTCGATAACGTACTCGGTAGCAGCCTTAAAGGTAATTTCGACAACGCCGACGTTGTCGAGGAAGACTTTAATACTTGGGATTTGCAAGGCGGTCGTGCTGCACTTAAATGGAATATCAATGAAAATTGGCAGGCACTGTTCTCTGTCATTACGGAGCGCAACGAGAGCGATGGCAGTTGGGAATCAGACCCCTACCTCGGTGATTTTAAAATCACTAGATTCGTTGATGAGTATCGTGACGAAGACTGGTACTCCAGTGCCATAACCATCGACGGTGATTTGGGCTTCGCTGACCTCTCTATGACTTATGCCCACTTTGATAGGGAAATTGCTTACGAATTAGACCGAAATACCTATTCGCAGCAACGCGACCGCTACAACTATGGTCTGTATCAAGAGCTGTACAACGCATACGACCCAAACTATGCGAATTACAATAATTTCCCTCTGTATTACAACAACTATCTACCCGCCAGTATTATTAATGATCAAAGCCAGGAACGCGATTCCATAGAGATCCGACTGACGTCTAAAACCGATGGTGATGATCGCTTTCATTGGGTAGTAGGTGCGTATTACGAAGATGTATACGATGAGTGGTTCTACTATACCCACGTACCGGGCTTCGCAGGCACTACCGCTTTCGCGGCAGCAAATGCTTATGCCTACTACAACGCAGCCTACAATGAATCTATTCAATATCCGCTGGCGCCCACTGAGATCGGTTATTCAAATACCCTTGACCGCACTGTCGAGCAATTAGCAATTTTTGGTGAATTTGACTATGACATGACGGAAAAACTTACTCTGATGGCTGGCGCCCGATGGGCAAACTTCGAGCGTAATGAATTCGAAAGTTTCCAGTTCCCGCAAGGATTGCCCGGCTATGCAGGTGGCAACCCCCAAGGGTTTTCCACCGGCTTTGGAACCGATGGTACGTTTAATGGTGTTGGTGACAACAGTGACATGATCTACAAGCTCGGAGCTCGCTATCAGATAGATGACGATAAACTGCTGTACGCCTTGCATAGCCAGGGCTTCCGACTAGGTGGGCAAAATAGCCCCAGAGCGGCTGCGACAGGTCTAGTTCCTCAACAGTACGATCCTGATTTTCTTGATAACTACGAGATAGGCATCAAAAGTCAGTGGATGAACAATTCACTGCAGTTAAATGCCTCTGCCTTTTTAATGGAATGGTCCGATTATCAGTCAGAGACTTATGGCATCAACGGGACTTGGTGGTTAAACGGAAAAGTTAATGGTGAGGGCGCAGAGACGACCGGTGTAGAGTTCGCTGCTGAATGGGAGGCTTCCGACCAGCTCTACTTATCGATGTCTTTCTTCGCAGCCTCTCCAGAGTTCTCAGGTGATTTTTACGATCCTACGAATCCGGGCAGTATCGTAACGCGAGATGGCATGCCTATGCCTGGGTCTCCCAGACGAAAAGCATTCTTGGGTATCGACTACACTATTCCCAATACCGCAGGTGGAATGCTGTATCTTCACTATGATATTGCGTATCAGGCAGAGACCTGGAACTCAACGGGTTCGATTCTCTCAAATGATCGGACAGGCCTGGCAAAGGCATGGGACTACAGCAACTTATCATTGTCCTATGAACCAAATGATGGGAACTGGTGGGCGACGCTATTCGTAGAAAATTTATTTGACCAACGAACCTACAGCTGGGTGAATAATTTTGACAATGGGTCCGCTGATCTCTTCGGAGACCCGCGGTGGCATAACGTTAAGATCATTGACAGGCCACGCACGATTTGGTTCACCCTGAATTATTCATTTGGCGATAATTGAAGTTAGTTACTTCATCGGTAGTTCGCGGAAGCCAGCAGGGTGAGAGTCACGGCGGTCTATATCTGATCGACCTGCAGACCGAGCAGATCGATCAGGTTATTGATTGGAATACTGTTGATATCGATTGGACAGGCCGCGGAGCTGACAGAGGGCTTCGTGGCATAGCGTTTTTTGAAGATCGAGTTTATGTGGCTGCTAGCGATGAGCTCTTTGCCTACTCAAAAAGTTTTAAGCCGCTCGGATCTTGGCGCAACAAATACCTGAAGCATTGCCACGAAATCTCTATTTTCGACAGAACCTTGTTCCTAACCTCAACAGGCTTTGACTGCATTCTAGGATTTAACCTTGACACCGAGGTATTTGATTGGGGGATGCAGGTACAAGAAAGCGAGTATCGTTTTAGGGCCGCTCGCTTTGATCCCAGAGGTGATGACGGTCCGATGATGCTAAATCGTATGCATATTAATAACGTGCACTGCAATGCCGCCGGTATGTACATTAGTGGTCGCCGAACCGGCGGAATGCTTCACTACAACGGTAAAACAATTACCATGGCAGTGACATTGCCAGAAGGGACACACAATGCTCAACCTTTCAGAGACGGTGTCTTATTTAACGACAGTGAAGCAAATGTTGTTCGCTACACGGGGAGAGGAGATGGTGATGAAGACCGCGCCATCGAAGTACCAACGTATGCGGACAATGAAATGACTCACCTATGGTCAAACGACGGAAAAGTTGCGCGCCCCCGTTTCGCACGTGGCTTATGTCAAGTCACAGAGTCGGTTGTGGCTGGTGGTAGCTCACCGTCCACGGTCTCAATCTACGATCTACGGGATAATAAACGAGTCGTTGAGGTGTCAATCAGCCGCGATGTGAGAAACGCAATACACGGTCTGGAGGTATGGCCGTACTAACTTGTTGGTAGAATGTCACCGCTGGCTTTCATGCCGCTCACTTCGTGTCAATGTGGCTATCGTCCGCGCGGGAAGCGTGAGCTGACTATTTTTAGTGCGACCTACCCAGTTCAAGTCATAAGCCTCATTGGTGACATAAATATCCCATTCAACTGAAGAAGTTGGCGACACAGAACCCTTCGAGGTTAACATCGACTCAATGCGGACGACCTGCGGATCTTCCGATAGATTTACAAACACCGTAGCCCAATCAGAGCCACTCTTGCTGATATAACTGGAAACTAAAAGCTCTGAACCTGCACCAGCGCGAACCTCCCGAGATATAAAGTCTGTTTCAATACGTTGGAATCCGGGTCGGATAAATCGCGAAAAATTACCCAATGTCCACATCAATTTAGAAGCGCTTATGGAACCAGCTTGAAGCGATCTATCCACCTTAACGAGACCATCTTTGTAGTCATACGCCGTTACCGCCAGCCACCACATCCAGGCTGTCGCCTCCAAATCAACGAGATCATGGTGAATAATGCGGGCTATATGAAGCGCATAGTCCATATCGTTAACGTCAAACCCGATGCCATCAAATGGTCTGAGGCCAGTGGCGGGCCCCAGCACACATAGCTCGCTCATCCATATGCGCGCGTCGGGAGATGTTTCCTCAACTTCTCTTTTCACCAAACGCCTGAGATCAATAATTCGATCGGGGAGCGCATCCGACCAATAGCCGTGTAAGGATATTTTATTTCCAACAACTGGTTGGAGTTCGGCATCGCCTAGAACGAGATTAATGTAATTACGATAATCGCCCAATCCCTCGCCGTTGACCCCGGCCGAGTAAGGCTTGCCCGAGAACTGAGTCACGACCTGATCACTAAGCGCAGCGAGGTACTCGACGGATTCACCGCCATCAACTTCTACAATATCCTTTAATCCAGCCTCTACAAGGGCAGCATAAGTTGCTAGGTACACGTCGCGCACTTCGCGATTGTTGTAGCGATTTCCTTCTTGAGTTTGATCAGTCCAGTGCCAAGTGGGTTCGTTGATAGGACTCAAATATTTGATGGGCAAGCCCCTGACATCGCGGAGATAACGTACAACGTCCGCCTGAAACCGTGCAAAGAGTGAGCGCTTGGCAGGATCAAGATTGGTACTCCCGATGAGGGATACGTCGTCCGGTGAGCCTGGATGAGCGAGTCCATTTTTTGTCGCCCAGACAGGTGGGCTATTTACAAAGGCAATCATGTCATTGACTCCGCGTTTCGCGGCTGCCTGTGCAAATTCAATCTGACCTATCTGCTTTGAGTGGTTGACAATACCGCCCGGCTCACTAATTAATAACTCTGCGCGCCGCAGTGAATCAGGAATGCGACTCTCTGCACCTTGCTCCGCGCTACCCGCACCGATATTGAAACGCCACATTGAAAGCCCGATGCCGTCCTGTTTGTCAAAAAGCAAGTCCGCCAGTCTGTTGATCGCCTTTTCATTATTTTGCGCCGACCACTGTCGAATCATCGGATCGATGATCCAGGCGTCTGAGGCGCCAAACCCATCCATTACCTGCGCGCGCTGATCACTGCGAATACGAATAATATGCGACTCAGAATCGGTAGGACCACGCAGTTCCACTTTACTCGGCAGCTCGACACACGCTACCAAAACACCACTCAAACCAAGAAATAGTAGGGCTTCTAGAAACAATGTCATAAACCTACCCCCCTTTCGCGCAGTTGCACCTTATGCGCCTCAAAATCGATAGGCGCACAAGTGCCCCGCGTTACAGGCCTGCTTGCCCAACCGTTTCAGGCAAACTGTCTACTATGTAGCCTAGTTGATCCTGCCACAGTGCCAAGTGGGTCTCATAACGTCGCCATGTCCCGAGTGCACCCTTGTAAATAGGCTGTCTGACCTGCTCAGAGCTGGCCGTCTTCACTGCCCTATCATTGTCGAAGAAACGCAAACAAGATTCTTCAAAGGGCAGCCCACAGTGATCAAGGATTCTTCTAACTTGCCCCTCCAAGTCGGAAACCGTCTCTTCATAATGAACATCTAAAACCTTACCCGGTAGCACCTCGTGCCAATGACTCATCATTTCGTGGTATTGCTGGTAGTAATGGGCCAAATCCAGCATGTCATAGGTAAAGTTTTGCCCTTGCGCAAATAATTGCTTATAGCCACCAAGACAGGAATCGAAAGGATGTCGGCGCGCGTTGATAATCTTTGCGTTAGGTAGCATAAGGTGGATCAGCCCGACGAATGGATAATTATTAGGCAATTTATCAGTGAAAAGCGGTCGCTTTAACACGCGATGGCGCTCGGCCTCCTCGAGGTACTGCTGTCCGTACGCACGAAGATCCTTTGCTCTAAGGTCCTGAACCGCCTCTGGAAAAAATCTCCCATCCGTTCGATAGCGGCCTATTGATGCGCTGATACCACTGACAATCGGTAGCTCTGATGTACCTTCAACCTGCGAGTGGCTCGCTATGATTTGCTCGACGAGCGTACTACCAGAACGGGGTAATCCAACAATAAAAATGGGATCCTTCGCATTACATCCCTGATTCGCCCGCTCGCGCAAAAAATCGGCGGTGAAAGTCTCTTTTATCGCGTCGAAGCGCGACTGCATCTCCAGTGGCTCATGCTCTACGCTTTCACGTTTAAGCTGATTACCTGTGTGGTAATGGTGCCATGCCTTATCAAAGTCCTTCTTATCTTCGTAGGCTTTCCCCAACGCGAAGTGAAAATGCACGGTGGCTGATTCCGAAATATCGTCCCGGTCAACCTGTGTAAGCATCTTATCAACCTCTTCCTCTTCGAAATTGAAGATTTTGAGATTGGCCATGCTCCAATACACTTCACCAAAGTCCGACCGACCCGCAATTGCTGCACGATAAGCTTTGAGCGCTTCCTCTTGCTTACCGATGGTTTTGAGCACATGCCCGTAACCCATCTGAACACCCGGAACATTCGGATTTAGCGCCAGAGACCGCTTGTACGCCTCGGTCGACTCTTCGGGGTACATGGCCACTGCAAGCGCATTCGCCAAACCAGCCCAAGACTCCGAGTTGTTAGGCTCAAGACGTGTCACTTCCTTATAGGCCTTAATCGCCTCAATCGTATTACTCTTTTCTAACAACACTGATGCCAACGTCATCCAAGCACCAGCGAAGCCAGGCGCCAACTGCGTTGCACGTCGAACGAGTGCTTCAGCATCCTCTAACTGTACCTTTTTACCAAGATAGCAACTCGCCAAGTGCCTCATGGCGTTAACCGAGCTCGGGTACTGCCGAAGAATCACCTTAAACGACTCGATGGCGGACTCAGCATCTCCATTGCGAAGGCACTCAACTGCCTCGAATACCAACCTGCGCTCTTCATCACTTCCCATATAGGTCGAGAGCGCCTCACCAGCCTCTGATTGACGGCCAAGCGCATGTAACGCTTGTGCTAGCTTTTTGTGGACCAAAGGCAAAGCGGGCTGGAGCGCGATAGCATGCTCAAATGATGCTACCGCGGCTTCCATATGCCCCTGCATAGCAAGAACACTGCCCAAGTCTTCATGTAACTGGGGAAATTCGGGCTCTATCGACAGACCAAACCTTAATTGCTCCTCGGCCTCCGTAAGCCTTTTTTGCCGGGTAAGTGCATTGGCTAGCAACCTGATATGGTCTGTACAGCCCGGTGACTCGACTAAAAAATCACGGCACTGCTCTTCAGCTCTTAGCGGTCTGTTTTCCCGCATGTAACCCAACGCAATAGAAAGACTTTTTTGTTTTGTCATTCTAAGCTTCGCTACGGATGCTGAGGAGGCACGTAATCAAAAATAAAATTAATCCGATCCTCTCGTCCAAGGTTCATGACTGAATGCCTGCACTGATTATTGATTTCATAGACATTTCCCATCTCCAATCGACAGGGCTTACCACCAATGTTGAATTGAACTCCACTGTTGGTGGTAACGGGGATATGTATTCTGTGTCCCATACAAAACGAGGGTAACGTGTCACGATGAGGAACAATGCGTCCACCTGCTTTCAGTTTCGCGGCCATCGCTCTTATGATCGTGCCTCCGGGCGGATAGTGCATGTCTAGTATCGACTGCATAAGTGGCAATGCCACTTCGCTAAGTCGATCCCAGCCTTTTTCCTGGTAAACCTCTCCATCTGGCCAAGCTTCGTCGCAAAATAAAAGAACAATTGATTCTGTATCTCGGTGTACCTCATAGCTCTGTTGCCTAAGGGGCTGCTCCTTCCAAGCTACATCAGGTTGCGCCAATATCGCATCGCGCAACGCCGCCTCATCAATCGCCATTAAATGTTTGTATTCAACACCGATATCCAAAATAACATCTCCTACCCACTTCGTGCAGACAGAGTCTTGAGGTTTATTCGATAACGATCAAAGAAACGCCAGACGAGATCAACACCCCAGTCAGTGTTGACAGTGGCCGATGCTGACATACATTCTGGCTGTTCGGGAAAGAATTTGCGCTGAAGTGAAGTCACGCAAACAGCGCTCATGTTACCCGCGCGAGCGCCAGGCCATTGGTGCGTTCCGTCTGGGTCAGAGCATCCTACGACCTCGTGTGAAGGCACATCACAATCCCTCCACACACTACAATTCAAGTTGTCTGCGCGTGGGTCTTCCGATCGCCAACTGGTTTTCTTGCGGCAGCCTAATCCAGTTGCCCATAACGCTTGGGTTTTTTCCGCTGTCTCGTAAATAAAGCCATCGCTCGCAGGCTTTCCATCTTCACGCACCACGTCATCAAGCGCTCCCGTCAAATGCATAAGCGGTAACTTTGTAGATGGCTGGCAAGCAAATCCCGGGGCAAGCTGACCAATTATCGAGGCTACAGCGGCAAAGTGTTCGCTGCTATTACAAGCCCACCGCAACGCCATCATTGCTCCATTGCTCACACCCAATACATAGTATCGGCTGGGATCTGTCTGGTATCGCGCCTTTATGTCGGCAAGCACTTCATTGAGATATCCCAGATCATCACCGCAAGATGTCCACATGCAACGACCGCATGATTCACAATTTGGCGGGCAGGGGTACGCGAAACTCTCTGCTAAGCAGTGAAGAAAACCCTCTTTTTCGGCAAGGTTTGCCGCCATATCATTCCATGATGTTATGAGCTGGGGGTCCGGTGTTTCCGCATCACCGGTAGTAAAGGAAGACCCCTGAGGAAACACCGCAATGTAGGCGTGCTTCTCCGCATTACGGTCCAAGCCATGCGCAGTGGCAAATCCAGTAGCCGTACTGGTATATCCATGAAGACCAAAAACAACAGGCAAAGGCTTGTGGCTGTCGTATGAAGAAGGCACGAAAACAAAATAATTCCTCAACTCGCCTGCAAAAACGAGTTCATGAGAAACCATGCTTGCCCTTACCGGTTGAGTGAAAACGACACATAGCGCCAGCAAAGCCAGCATGCTCAAAATTTTCAAATTAAGTTGGTTACATTTGTCCTCGCGAGACATGCCTTTAATTTTGGATATTTTCATTCTTTGTTCTCAAAGCGGGGCGGCGCAATGCAAAAG
>Ga0160423_10002902_pt1 | contig 14284 bp, 7 predicted proteins | sample CRUFie14St8metaG_FD_108191 | JGI IMG/M metagenome (GOLD analysis project Ga0160423, IMG submission 108191) | Marine microbial communities from the Costa Rica Dome - CRUD Field 142mm St8 metaG | ecosystem: Environmental > Aquatic > Marine > Oceanic > Photic zone | place: Costa Rica: the Eastern...
CTTTGATGAGAAATCATTATTGTTAATTGTTGACGGACCTGCTGGTGCTGATAGACATGTTGAGATTCCACGTGCAATTAACGTTGGAGCTTTCTCAATGGCTCATCAAAAAGCACCTCAAAAGGTTGTTATTGGTGTAGAGTTTAAGGTCTTAAGACCAAAATCTGTTGCACAGTACACAGAATTATTCAGAATCATTGATAATACAAATGACTCTGACGTATTCGACATTAACTAAGATAGTTAAATTAAATAATAATGATACGATTAGGAGGTCGGCGTGGCTGACAAAAGATATAAAGACTTCGATGCGGCTCAAAAAGAAAATGAGTCTCAGAAGATAACTGTAAAATTAAATGGGGAAATATATGAATTTCCACCAGCATTACCAGCAAGAACCGTGCTTGCACAAATGCGTTGGATGGACGAATCAGGTGCTATGCCAACCGCAGCAGTTCCAGAATGGCTAGCTTCATTAGTAGGAGATGAAGTCATGGAGGAAATACTTGAAAAAGGTGCAACATGGAATCAACTAGAAGAATTGTTAGAATACTTATTAGTTGAATACAACGTTCAAGATGTTAATGACACTGAAGAGAAAGCTGTTGAAGAGGGCGAAGACGATTCCCCAAAATAGATTTCGCTGTCAGCGATATAATATACAGCTGGCGGCAAGTTGAAGCAGATTTTCAAAGACATTATTTCATAGAAGACCCTGGTACTATAAGCTGGAGAAGGTTCATGGTTCTCCTTACAGGGCTTCCTTTTGATTCTTCCAATTTCTTTGCACCATATTATAAAGCCTATGTAGAAGGTGAAGAATATACAGGCAGAGAATCCGAACCACCAAAAGGTTGGTGGAAAAAGGAAATGGACAGAATGAGAGGTCGAGGCAATAGAACTAGGGAGACTGTCTCCTTAGACGAATTTATGGACGATATGAAGAAGAAGAGATAATGCCAGCAGGTAACAAAAAAGACGCTTCAATAAAGGTACTGTTACAGTTTCAAGCTGATAACTCATCATTAGGTAATGCAACTCGTGGCATATCTACACAATTAACACAACTTCAAAAAAGGACTGCTCGTGTAGGTCAAGCAATGACTTCTATGGTTCCTGCATTCGGTGCTGTAGGTGCTGGTGCTTTTGCCGCTTTTAGTTTTGCTGCTAAAGCCGCTGTACAGTTTGAAGATTCATTCGCAGGTATAAAGAAAACAGTTAACTTTACTGGTAGAGCAGTTGCCAACTCAGACAAAAACTTTGAAAGATTATCACAATCAATTATTGACCTTTCTAAAAATACACCTATTGCTGTAAATGAATTAAACAGAATTGGTGAAATAGGTGGTCAGTTAGGTATAACTGCTGCCAACATGACTTCTTTTATAGATACAATATCTAAATTAACAGTAGCTACAACTATGTCAGCAGAAGATGCTTCATTTGCATTAGCTAGATTAGGTGCTGTAACAAGAACCCCAGAAGAAAACTTAGACAACTTAGCGTCTGTATTAGTTAGATTAGGTAACGAATTTGCTGCTACAGAATCTGAAATATCTCAAACAGCTATAAGAATTGCTTCAGCTATGGAGCTACTGGAATCACCAATATCTAATGCTGGTGCTGACGCTTTAGCTTTATCAGCTTCTTTGAAAGCCGTAGGTCAACAATCACAATCTGGTGCTACAGCAGTAGCTAGAGCTTTAGATATAATGTCACAAGCAGTAACTGCTGGTGGTAGAGAGCTATCTTTATTTGCTAAGTTAGCAGACATGACTCAAGCTGAGTTCCAGGAATTAGCTGAATTAGACCCAGCTAGAGCATTCTTAGCATTTATTAGAGGTTTAGAGCAAGTTGGTAATGCTGGTGGTCAAACAGCTCAAATATTAGATGAGTTAGGTTTAGGCCAACAAAGAACTCTTAGAGCATTACGTTCATTAGCTCTTGCATCTGATGATATGGAAAGAGCCCTCAGTATGGCTAACGAAGAGTTTACAGCAAACAATGCTTTACAGAGCGAGGCCGAAAAAAGATTCGAGACTGTTACATCTCAAATAGGAATACTTAAAAATAATGTAACTGCTTTAGGTGTAGCTTACGGTAACGAATTATTACCTCAAGTTAACAGTGTTGTTCAAGGATTTACTAACTTTGTTGATATACAAGAAACAGGAGTACTAGAGTCTTTATTTAAAACAGTTTCTGCTGTTGCATTACTAGCACAAGGTTTAAGAAGTGCTAGAAAAGTTGCTGAGTCATTCCAAATGGAAATGGGAATTGAAGGTACTGGTCTTGGTGGAAAAATATCAACTAGAGGAGATATATTTTCTGGAAAAGAACAAAGACAAGCACAAAGACTAGCAAATAAGATTAGAGAAGGCGATATATCTCCTGAGTTTAATCAAAAAAATATGGAAGCATTAATGGCATCTCAAGGCATGAATGTTCAAGCTTCAAGAAATTTAGCTGACAATCTAAAAATGGAAGGTATTGATATATTCGACCAAAAAGCTAATGATGACTTAAGAGAACGTATTGACATAATGAAGAAGCAAGGACTTACTCAAGATGAAATTATGGGTAACTTAAATAATGCTGACCAAACAAGACTGCAAGGTCAAGAAGAGTATGTAAATCTTATAAAATCTGAAATACCTGAATATGAAAAAATTGAATCTCTTAGAAACAAAAAACTATTTATAGACCAAGAAATTGCACAAACACAAAAAGCTATAAATGCTGAATCTAAAAAGACAGGTGTAGAACTTCAAACTCAAAGAGAACAAGCATCGAGATTAAAAAATACATTTGCATCTTTAACAGACAATATAGATGTAGGTAAAGCAGGCTTGAAACCAATTGATAAAGAAGTGGGTTTACAAGGTAATACATTAGTAGAACTACAGAATGCTTTAAAAGGTGATGATGGAGTAGTTGCATCAATAGATAAATTAAAAGAAAACTTTACAGCTGTTGCAGGAGCTGGAGATGACTTAGATAAAAAATTACGTAAAATAGACAATAATTTCTTAGCAGTATCTAAAGCATCTAAAAAATTAACTACACAGTCTGCTGAGCTAAATGCAAACATAAGTAAGTTTGAAGACATGAGAGTCAATAAACAATTTGGTAAAGACTTAGACAGTATTGAAAAAACTTTATCAGTAATAGACGACATGGCTGGCAAAGATGACTTTATGGGTATTAAGGGCTCTGGAGAATTTCAAATAACTAAAGACTTTGAAAGAAGAATTACTGAACAATTTGGTGCAGATGCAACAAAGGTATTAAAACCAATCATTGAATTAAGAAAAGGTGTAGACGACCAATTAAAAAAATTAACTTCAAAGAGAAACCAACTAGCAGAAACAATTCAATCTTTAAGAGGTGACTTAACAAGTAATTTAATAAAAGATTTTGAATTACAAGGTCTAGGTAAAGAAGGAGCAATTGCTGCAGCAAATACTCAAACTGAACAAATACTTGCTCCTGCTAAACAGGCTTTAGATAATTTTGATGATTCTTTAGGTGAATTTGCTCAAGGAACTGTTGACTATCAAAACTTAGATGACTTAAATACAAAACTAGATGACCTTAAAGAACTAGGAAAAGTTACTGATAAGGAAATTAAAAATATTACTGGAAGTAATGAAGAATTAGTAGATAGTGTAAATAAAGTTACAGGTGCATTTGAAGATGAAAATATTGCATTAGAAGACTTTGGAGATAATACTAAGAACTCTGCTAAAACAAGTCGTCAAGCACTAAGGACAGTAGCAAATCAATTAAAATCAAACGCTTTTGAAACAACTAAAAATAAGAATGCAAACAGGTTATTAGAACTACAAAATAAAAAAACTGATATAAGTTTTAAAAAGTTAAGAATAGCTATGAGAGGAACAGCTGTTCAAGCTTCAAAAGGTGCACAAGCTGTTGCGACTGTTGGTAAAACATTAAAAATGTTGTTACTCCCTACCAGGAAAGCAACATTAGAACTTCAAAGATTTAACGCTCAACTTCAAAACTCAACAATACTTTCTGATAACTTTAAGAGAGCTGCTGGAGGTATGATTACTAAGATAGCTGGTGCAAAAGCAGCTATAAATGGTTTTGTTGTTGCTATAGCTGGTATGGTTGCATTACAAGCAGTCTTTACATTATTTACTAAATTTACATCGGAACTTGCTAAGACCAAACAAGCTGTTGACGCTGTAGCTGAATCTTATCAATCATTTATAGACATAGACCAAGATATAGAAGTCAGTGAATTAAAACTAGCAGAATTATTTAAGATAAGAGATGAAGAATTAGCTAAATCTAATCCAAACTCTGAATTATTAAAAGCTGTCAATCAAAGGATTAAAGACGAAGAAAAAGCTTTAGCAGCAGCAGGAGTCAAACAACAAGAAGCTATACAAGAATTTGGTAACCAATTATTATTTGACACTACTTCTGAGTCTAATGTAGATGAAAGAATGGAAGCACTAGCTGAGTTCTTTGAGGTAGACCCTGAATTATTTAAAGCTAAATTAAATGAAAAATTAGGTGAGCAAGTAATTGATTTTCAAAATGCAACATCTGAGTCAATATTAAATACATTATTTGATGTTGGATTAACAGATTCTGCTGGAAATGTAATTGATGTAATTGAACAAGATACAGAAGACTTTTTTAACGCAGTAATAGATAAATACGGTGAAGGATTAGAAGGTGGTGTAGCAAAGCTTAATCAAGGTTTAGGCCTAAATGCACTTGCAGATAATTTTGCAATAAACGTTGCTAGTGGTGGTAAAGACCCATTTGATGGCATACGTAAGATGATAGAGTCAGGTGCTAATTTAACATTTGATGAGCTAGACAATGGTGACATAGTATTAACTAACAAACTTGCACAAATAAATGAAACATTTACTGTTGCAGGAGTAGAAATAGAAACATCTGCTAATAACTATGCACAAAATATGTATGGCGTATCACAAGATTTAATTGATGAGACAATAGCAACATTTAGTAGAGACGAATTAGAAAAACTAGGTTTTAATGTAGATGACTTATTGAGTGACGACAACATGGAAAAACTTCATGAGTTTACAGCTACTTTGGTCGGTCTTGAAACTATAAGACGACAAGCTAGAGGTAAAGGCTCTGGAATATTTGATAAAGATGAAATAGGAGAGATGAGTACGTTTGTTCGTGTACAAAATGAAGCCTTACGTGAACAAGCTAGATACCTCAAAATGCAAGGTGTTCTTGCTGAAGATGTTGATGTAATAAACAATAGAGGTAAAGCAATTGTAGCTATTACTGCTGCTGAAGAAGTTTTATTTCAACAAAGATTAGCTGAAGCTCAAGCATTAAGACAAGAATTAGAATTAGAAGAGTTTCAACTTACTGCTCTACAAAAAGCTCTTAAGAAATCCTTGCAATCTGCTGCTGACCAGGCATTAAGTTTATTTAGCGATATGCCACAGAAAATGAAAAAATCTGTAGCACAGATTGTTGAAGAGATGACAATTAAAGAAGTACAAGTAAGAAATTTTGAAACACAAATTAAAAAGCTTGCAGCTTCTTTCCCATTCTTAGCAGCAGAATTAGCTAAGACTGGCCCTGGTGCTATTGACCAAGTAAATGGTTTCTTAAATGACATGACTGCTGCTTTATCTGTTGAATCTACATTAATGAGAGGTAGAGAACAAGGTGCGGTAGATTTAGGTATTAGCCAAGAGGAAATAGACAAAGCTAAACAACAAGGTCTACAAATAGGTCAGGCCTCAGCAGATGGTATTCTTGTTGGATTACAAAATCGTAAAACACAATTACAAACTGTATTTGTAAGTGTTATGAAAGATGCTGTTGATGTAGTCAAACAATGGTTGCAAGAAAACTCTCCTTCACGAAGATTAAGAGACCAAGTCGGTAAGCCAATGATAGACGGTATTATTGTTGGTATTGAGGACAAGGAGAAAGAACTTCACACACAAGCAGTTGAAACTACTGAAGTAGCAGTAGATGGAATACTAGACACACTTGGTGAGGGAAGGTCTTTTATAGAAAAAGAAATAGACGATATATTCTTGATGATGACTCATCAACAAGCTACAAGTGAATTAGAGATGGCATTTAATGCATATCAAAACTTTAGAGAGGCATTTAGAGGATTAAACGAAGCTGCATTTGCACAACAAAAAGCTGAACAGAATTTAATGAGAACTAGAAGAGAGCAAGCTAAGTTTGCTGAAGACTTCCTAAAACTACAACAAGAATTACAGAAAATGGAGGTTCTAGGTAGAAAAGGAAATGTAATTGCTTCTGAAGAATTAAATATATTAAAACAAAAAGTAGCTCTTGAGGAAATGCGTAGAAAAGAACGTCAACAATTTACAGCTACCGAAAAGTTAGCTATACAAAATGCTAAAGAAGAATTAGAGAAATTAGAGTTAGCAGCTGAAGCAGGAATTGTTTCTGGATTAGAAGTTGAAGCGGCACAAGAAAGACTTGACGAATTAACTGGTAATAATAAATCCAAAGATGAGCAAAGAATTGCTGTTTTAGAATTAGCTGAAGCTGAAAGAAGATATAACGAAACTGTTCAAGAAGCTAAAGAAACTGATAAAGAATTAGTAAGACTTAGAGAGCAAAATGCTCAAGCATTAGACACTTTAGCTAATGAATCATTCGAGCTTCAAGGAGCATATAATCAATTAGAAAGAGCTATAGAGGGAACTGTAAAAGCAGACTTAGAATACGAAAAAACTAGAAAAGTATTTAGTGACTTTGTAGATAATTCACCTCAACTATTTGGTCAATTAATGGACGCTTATGGCGGAGTAGACTCTTCAATTGGAACTCTTATAACAAGTACAGTCAATCTTGCAGACACTACTGAAACACAAATGGCTAGAGCTATAAAGTCCGTTAGAGAGTTCGTAACAGAATTAATTATTGCACAACAAACAGAAGCAGATTTACAAGCATTTGGTGGAACTACTACAATGGACCCAGATAGTGCTGTTTATCAAAGTGTATTTAAGAAACGTGGTACAGCTGAAGAAGTATTAGACGCACAAAAACTTACATCAGCTGGAAGTCCTTTTGCTGCATTGTTGAGTGCTGCAATTGCATCAGGCCAAACTGCTTTTGACAAAGACCCTAATCTTGCATCTAACAAAAATGTATTTGCAAATCAACTTGAAGCAGATTCTACCAAAGCACAAACAGATGCTATGTTACGTGACTTAGCAGACCCTAACATAAGTAGACAGTACAACGTTGCACAAGTTGCTAAATTTATAGAAGGTATGCTTGGAATACCTGTAGTTATTGACTCATCAGGAAACATGGCATTTAATGCAGAATCATTAAGAGGCCTTGGTATGAGTGACGACCAGATAGATATGTTAAATAGAAACTTTGGTAACACAGCAGGTTTAGCAAACATTAACGTTTTAGAAGGTGAACAAAGTTCTTTTGTTACCTCTACTAAAGATAAAGACTATTCATCAGCAGAAGGTGAAAGAGTCATGAATAATCGTAATCGTAATTTTAATTACAATGCTAACCCTACTAGCATTTCTCAATTTTTAAATTACTTAAAACAAACAGGTGCATTAGTTGGTGGTAACGCAAGTAGTCTAAATACTATATATGATTTAATTGATGCATCTAACATGAGTAGAAAAACTTATGCAGATGCTGTGGCTGGAAAAGGTAGATTTGCTGATAATGCAATAAGAGACCAATATTTACAAACACTTCAAAATAATTTCAATAGAGTTCTTAAACCATTTATGGGTAGTCGTAACTTAGTCCTTAAAGGATATAAGTATGGTGGTTTGATGAAACCTTTCCAAAGAGCACTTGTTGGAGAGTATGGACCAGAAATGGTTACTGCTACTCCTAACGGTGGACTAAGAGTTCAACCACAATATGGTGAATCAGGAGCTAGTATTAATGTAGAAAATGTTAATGTAAATGTGACTGGAGTTCCTTCAGACCCAATGCAAGCTAGAAAAGCAGCAATACAAATACAAAATGCTTTAGTTAAGCTAGGTAAAGAAGGTTCATACGGCGGAGGATTGAGAAGAGCATAATGGCAAATCAAGTACACATAGGAAGACTAGATATAACATCACCAGGAACTTTAAATTTCCAATCTAGTGATGGTGGTAGAGGTTTAGCAATACAAGGAAGAATTGGTGGTGTTGAAGCAACACTAGACCACGTTAAATACATAAGAGATGAACTTGTATCATTAGCAGCTTATGGATTGGTTGTTCCTTTTAGATATGATGGTGATAGCTCTTATGATGGATATGTAAGAATAAACTCTAGTTCTGTATCTACAAATAGATATACAAGAGCTGGTTTTAGTTACAGCGTAGACTTTGAATACTTAGGAAGAAGTGGTGAAATACAATTTGAATCTAGATTTACTGGTGCTTTACTAGATAATGATTTAGACATAACAAGTACAAGCAATCAACATCATGCACCTCCTGGTAACAGTTATAATTACTTTCACGCTGGACAACCAACTGATGGTACTAGAGTTGCATCAGACCTAACTAGCACGGCTACAGGAGCAACTACAACTTTAAGATTAAAGACTGATAGTGACGTTAGGGATTTTAATGCTACTTATCATGTAGAGCCTGCTGATTACTATAAAGGTTCATGTCGTGTTTCTACAGGAACATATAGTACTGGTACTGGTACTACTGCATTAGAAGTTAAAAATGGATTATTTTCTTCCAACAAGCCTGGTCAATTAGTTTTAGAAAATGGATTGATTAAATTAATATTTTCAAGTTCAAGCACAAGAGCTGGGTTTACATCCTATATCTTTGATGTTTCTGATTACCAATCTAGTAAAGACTGGGCATTCAGTCGAGGAGAACCTACAGGTTCAGCACAATTAGGTGATGATTGGCAGGGTTGGCAAACAATGCAAATCCTAAAAAATCACCCTGAATGTGCTACCGTTAGACTTACAACTTATTTGAATTCAGACTCTAAAGATGGAAGGCTAGTGGTGGATTTTAGTTTAAGAAGAGGTTCTCATCATGTATCTATAGTTGCTAATCAATTTACAGCAAGTAGATTTAATTTGTCTTTAGAAACTGCTTCAGGTACAAATGCAAGTTCAGGCACTGGTTATATTTATGATGGTAGCAGTAGTCCTGAAGATGGTAATAAGTGGATATTAGGAAGCCCAGAAAGTGCTTCTAGTTCTTTAAATTTTGATGCTACAAGGGAAATGATGTATAAGAGCGGTGCTCAAATGAAAGCTTTTCTTGGCTACCAATTAGCACAAGAAGATGCAAGTATAAACACTGGTGACACACTTGATTCAGTCCGTGACCAGTATTTAGACAATGTATATGAGTATCAAAAAATAATTAAAGCATAATGCCTTACAGAATAATAAAAAGAGAGAATCAATTTTGTGTACAGAAAACTGTAGACGATAAAAAAATTATTGCTTGTCATAATAATGAAGATGACGCATACGCACAAATGAGAGCACTATACGCTGCTGAAGGGGATAAATAATGAGTGTAACTGAGAAGTTAATGGCACCTGGTTCTTTTGACGTACAATTGGACTATAACAAATTGCCTAACTCTGTATTAAATAAAATAGACGCTTGGGACCAAATTGTTATAACTCCTACACGATTAGAAGAAACTGATTTAGATGATAAGTCTATGCTTAATACAGCAGAGTATGTTGGTGTTATTAAATCTTTAGCTTTAGGTGATGACTCTGTTCAAATATCTGGTGCAGGTCCTATAACCTATTTAGGAGATAGTGAAGCTAGAGGTATGCCTGTATCTGACCAGGGTGGTGTTTCTAATATGAGAACATTTCAGAACAAATCATTGTCATTCGTATTAGATAATGTAACTGACGGTACACCTTATGGATTATTAAGAGATGGTAGAAGCGGTAAGTTAAGAAGCATTAGAACAGGCACTATTACTAACCCTGTTAAGGAAGGTACAGATTTACTTTTAAATTTTGAAGGAACTAATGGTGCTAAAACTACCACTGATGCTACAGATAAAGACCATACAATAAAGTTTTACGGCAATGCTCAAATAAGTTCAACACAAGCTAAACATGGAAGTACAAGTTTATATTTAGATGGTCAAAGGTCTTATATAGAGGTTGACTACTCATATCACTTTCAATTTGAAAGTCAAGACTTTACGGTTGAATGGTGGGAATATAGGACTGCATAATGCCATTATTTGATTTAGCAAACGCATCATTATCTTCTGCTGGTTTACAGTACATAAAAGATAGAGTAGGATTTGTTCCTTACGTTTATGACACAGCATATCCTGTTATGGGTAACTATATAGATAATGACCCTGTTCCTACTGGTTCTACAATTTTTGCTGAAAGTGTTGGTGGCCGTGTTCCCTTTGACCCTGAATTTGCTGATGGTGTAAGAGGTAGCTTATGTGTTGGTTATGGCCACACTTATCAAAATGAAGGTGCAATGCATAGAGGTGCTGAATCTCTTTATTGGCAGTTTTATGATACAACTGGTGGTTTTAATATAAATGGAACTTTTTATAAGTTTCCAATAAGTAAAGGAGATAATATTGCTACTGGTGGTACAGGTGGTAATTATTTAGATTCAACTAGCACGGCACAGGAAACTGGTGTAAGAATTAGATATACTGGTGATGATAGTGATGATGAAAATATGAGATTTTCTGAATCATTAGCTAGTACATTATTACAACAAGATTTAGTAGGACATGTATTAAATGTAAAAGATGTACTAGAAGACTATGCTGGTGCATTTCCCTACCATGCTGCCTCTGCACAAAAACATTTTGACTTAATGGTTTCTTTATCATTTCAATTAGGAAAGAAAGCATTTGAAGATTCATACTTTATATATTTATACAAATTAGTTACAGGAAGTGGTGTAACAAGCACATCTGACTTAAATGATTACAATGATGTTGCTTATGCACTGATGTTTCATGGTACTAAAGCTAAACCATCTGATTATCCTTCAGGTGAAGACCCAGTTAAAAAACAAGTATTCAATCCATTACTTATAAATGGTGTAAATGTTACTTGGGAAAATAAAAGAATTTGGGACAGCTCAATGATAAAACAAAGACAGGAAGATATTGATTATCTATTGGGTACTCCAAATGATTTACAAACTGCTACAGATAAAATTGACCCAATAACTGATTCTCAGTGGTTTCAAGGACCTAACATACCTGCTGACAAATTTCCAGATATTTCGCAAATGCCTGGTTGGATAGATGTTATTACTTCTACACTACCAGCTGGTACAGTATCAAATACCTTAAATACTTTAATAGCACAAGGAAGAATAGACCAGATACCTTTGTACTACACAGGAGATGCTTCTGTATATGACACCGAACCAGGTGACGAAGATTATTACGAAGAAGACCCATTTTATATAAAAGCATATTCTGAAATCTGGCAGATTAACAATAGATGGTATAAAGGTGCTCAAACATTTTTAAGTGCTAGGCAATCAACTACTAATGGCCCTGCAATAGCAGCTCAAGGTGATGGTTCTATACCGCCATACATATTTGGTTTAGATAATGGTTCTGGAGAACTACAAGTCTTTATGACTTCTACTTATGCTAGTGCTGACATTGATGGTATAACTGGTGTAGATAGCACAAGCTGGGATATTGCTAATGGTTTAAAGTTAGGTGATAAATCTTTAAATCAATGGGTACATAGAGCAGTTACTAGAAAAGGTAACAAGTTTACTACTTGGGAAAATGGAACAAAGGTAACTGAATGGACTTCAGATAAAGTTGTTAAAAGGAATACAAGAGATGCTAAAACAGGTGGAGAAGAAAACAAAGTATCTTTAAATTTATCTATTGGAAGAAGTCAGCAAGCAGATTATTTTAAAGGATATATTGATGGTATTAAAATTACTAAAGGTGAAGCTATTTATACATCTGCATTCACACCATCTTCAAGTGCTCCAACAATAGATAGTACTACAAACCTATATACAGGAAACCATAACTTAGAGTCTGCATACAATGCAATTAAGAAAGTAAGTACACAGTTAGATACAGAATTTAGAGTAAACAATAATGGAACTATTGACGCAGGCCCTAAAGAAAATTTATTTGAAGGTCATGATGTGGACCCACTTGCAATAATTGTTAGAGACAGCTCTGGAGAAGACCCAGGAATTATTGGTTTAAATCCTGATGCTCTTACTACACAGTTTGAAGCTGAGGATTGGGTATCTGGTGTTGAATACTTAGATAGTGTTGGTTCTGATGGAGACAACATTGACTTATATGAAAGATTTTTAACAGATATTCCTTATTACGATTTACATGGAAACAAACTAGAAAGAGTAAGTTACGTATCAGAAACAGACGTAAACTCTATTATGGCACCAAGAAGAGCTGAGGCTTTCTTAGAAGAATTTACAAGAATTAAAAAATCATTGTCATTATCCCTAGAATATTATGACGTTAAAGGTGACTTTGAAGTAGGGGATATGATATTTGTATATGACCCTGAAGTTGGTTTTGTTGATACAGTAGATAAAGCATTGGCTGATGGTAGAACAGAACCTTATGAAACTATTTGGCAAGGTCAATATATTAATCCTGAAAAGATAAGAATTGTAGGCCTTACATATCCTATAGAAGATTACTACGGAGTATATCTTAGAAAAGTTGTGAGTACTGCACCATATAAGGTTGAATACACAGACTTAACAGATTACATGATATTTGAACAAGGTAATACTCAGCTTGACATTGGTGACTTAGGGAAACAGATAGGTGACGATTTAAGATTTTCTGCACAACTCAGTGGTACAGTAACTGGTTCTAAGTTGTATAAACCAGCTAAGGTTATTGACCCTGATGATTTAGATTCTGAAGGAATTAGAACGACTTCAAGTTTTTATACAGATGCTTTAGGTACACAACAAGCGATTATATTTGTTGAATGGAGAACTCCAAGAAACCAAGACGGAACTTTAATACAAAATGGTATGCATTATGAAATAACTGTAGAACCTGTAAATCCTGACCTAGGTGATGCAGTCCACTACTTTGTCCAATGGGGTAATGAAACATTTACTGTTGAAGGTTTGCAAAAAGCTACAGATTATAAAGTCGGTGTACAAGCAGTTACTACAGGTGCAGCTTCTGGTTTTGTTTACGAGACAATTACAACAGCAGTAGATACAGGAACACCAAATACACCTGACCAGGCTGCGACTATAGCTACATTGCAGGGTGCAGTACAAATTGTACATAATTTAGGTGCAGCTACCGATAATAGTGGTAATCCTGTTCAGACTGTAGTTGACTTTACACTACCTAATGACTTAGCTTTCTTAAATGTATATGGTTCTACTACAAGCGGATTTACAGTAAACGCTCAATCATTTTTAGGTCAAATAAAAGCAGACGCATCTATGTTAAGAAATAGTGTTCCTGCTGTTGCAACTCTAAAAGGTGATTCGCTTGAAAGTTCAGATACTATGCACTTTAGATTTACTGCTGTTGATAATGCAGGAAATGAATCTGGTGCGTCTACTGAGCAAACTGGTAACGCTCAATTAGTAGCTACTGAAAATATTGATAATGCAGCTATTACAGAAGCTAAAATACGAAACCTTGCAGTAACAAATGCAAAGGTAGCAAACGCTGCAATTACTAATGCAAAGATTGGTAATTTAATTGAATCTGATAATTATGCTACAGGAGTTTCAGGCTGGTCTATACAGAAATCAAATGCTACATATACTGATGGTTTTATTGAAATAAATGATGCTTTAATAAGAGGTAATATTACTGCCGATACAGGAAACATTGGTGGTTGGACTATTGCTAATGATAAATTAACAGCAGGAAACCTAGAACTTGATGGTGGTAATACTACAATAAAAGGTAACTACACACAAGGTTCAGCAGGTTTTAGTTTAAATAATGATGGAACTGTTGAATTTAATAGTGGTACATTTAGAGGAGACTTGGTTGCAGGAACAATAGATATTGGTTCTAATGCTTTCCAAGTAGATAGTCAAGGAAGGTTATTTATGGGAGCAGCTAACTTCGGTAACGCTAACTTTAGTGTTGACGCTAGCGGTACTTTGGTTGCATCAGGTGCAACTATAGCTGGTACTTTAAATATAAACGCAGGTTCAATACATATAGGATAATATGGCAAATTTTAATGTAGACACAAATGGTAATCTCTGGATAGGAACTAATGTATCAGA
>Ga0160423_10002903_pt1 | contig 14282 bp, 21 predicted proteins | sample CRUFie14St8metaG_FD_108191 | JGI IMG/M metagenome (GOLD analysis project Ga0160423, IMG submission 108191) | Marine microbial communities from the Costa Rica Dome - CRUD Field 142mm St8 metaG | ecosystem: Environmental > Aquatic > Marine > Oceanic > Photic zone | place: Costa Rica: the Eastern...
AAGGCACCCAAGTAAGCTTGATCGTCTTTTTGAGCACCAGCTCTGCCTTCAGAAGTATGAAGGTCTAGTCTTTTTAGAGTTTCTTTGAATTTTTTGAAAATTTCATTTTCAAGATATTTGCTATCATCTTCTTTTGGTTCTTCTTTTGGTTCTTCTTTTGGTTCTTCTTTTGGTTCTTCTTTTGGTTCTTCGGGTTCTTCAGGTTTTGTAGCTCCCTCCATATAGCCATCTACAACTTTTCCACCGAGTTCGTATAGTTTGATATAAGCATTTGCATGATTTGCTAGATTTCCAGAAGTTTGCTTTGTCCCGTCTTCTTTCTCATGGCTAGTTTTCAAATTGATCATTTGTTGTGTAGCTTTTTTTAGTGCTATAAGACACAACCTGGCTGCTTCTCCAAAATCTTTTTTAGACAGAAGATTCTCAATCTGCTTTCTCCTATGTTTTAGTCCTTCTTGAAGATCTTTATTACTAAGAGTTTCATATGCATCAAAGCCTATCTCTAGAGCATCTTCTTCACTTTCAGAAGCCAAATCTTCTTGTTCTTCAAAAAATTCCTTAATAGCTAAATATGCCTTCTTTTTGTTGTCAAGATATCTGTCTAATTTTAGAACATCTTCATTCTGGACATCTTGGTCCTCATCTTTTTCAATGTCATCTACACTAAATTCTTTCTCTGGATTTGATTTTTCAGCTAATAAATTTAGCCTGTCTTCGAACACTTTCTCAATTTCTTGAATTTGTATTTGATTTGCTTTTAGTTGTTTCGCGATATCTTGAACCATTTGCCGAACCGCTTTTTGTAGGGCAGTTTTATCAAAGTCTCCACCATTCTTATTGATCCAATTCTGAAGGACTCTTTGTAAACTAGAACCTCCTTCTTTGGCTCCTTTACCTTTTATATTTTTGAAAACAGGAACAGGCCCGTCATCTTCGGATGTTGGAGGTTTACCAGGACCCTCTTCACCTCCGCCACCACCGCGACCATCACGACCATCTTGTCCGTCTCGGCCACCACCACCGTCACGGCCATCGCGACCATCACGACCATCTTGGCCGCCACCACCGTTGTCGTTACCACCGCCACCGTTGTCGTTACCACCACCACCAGCAAGTGCACGACATCGAGGTGTATCGTCTAATTTGGAAATAGCGTATGATGTCAGAGCAGCTGTTCTCATTCTTGTTTCGCTACCTCTATCATAAGCCCCTGCCATACTAAATTTCATATATGTCTTTGCACAAATAAGCTCATCTTCATTTGAGAGATCTACTTTTACGATGTTTCCATCACTTTGAGCAAAATATCCAACTTGTCCATCGTCGGGCGGCTTTCCCTTTGGTTCGATCCAGCCATAAATGCCTTCTGGATTTTCTGGTCTAGGCTTGACTTGTCCGGCGACAGAGCCGCCCGCTCTTACGAGTTCGTTCGCATCATCAATAATTTCTTCTGCTTCGGGGGAAGGCTCCGGTGGACTCACCTCAAATAGTGTTTGCCCTTTTGTTTCTAGGCTCTCTTTCAGAGTTTTTTTGAAATCATAAATTTTGTAACTCATACTGTTTAATTCTCCTCGAACAGCTTTATTCAACCTATAATTAGTCGCTAACTTTATAAAGAAGTGTCAAATTTGATAACATAACTAGTTCCTTCTTGTCATACCCCATTACATAAACTTTTGCATGAGGAAAATTTCCATCAATAATATTAACGCTAAAAATATCAAGAATTATTCCCGTTTTTATTTCCACACAGTCGTGAAATGTTTCTCCACAATATCGAACTATGTCTCCGACATCAAAGTGGTCTATAAATTCAAGACCTATAATAGATGCGTCCTTTTCTTTCATTTCGAATGCTTATCAGCAATTGAGCTAGAAGCCCAAGCATCTGGCTTTATCTTGCATTTGAAGCCAGCTCCTTTTGCGTAACCAACAAGCATATCTGAAAATCTACCTGTAGCCTCTTCTTTTTTTGCGTTTGCATCAATGTGAATTTCTATGTCTGCATTTGGATATTTATCTAATATCTTGAATCCCACTTCTACTGAAAGTTCTACTTCTTTCAATAGGCGATTGATCATAGTGGGAAACTTATCTTTATTTTTATTTTCTCGTCGAAAAAAATAATATCCTCCGCTTTGATAATCCGCACCATGTAAGCAGATTACAGTAGAAAATGTGCATTTATCTTTTGTTACTTGACTATCACACCCTATAAAAATAGGGCCTGATTTCTTCATGTGAGAGGAAATTTCATTCATTATAGATTCTAGTGTAGTTTCCTTACCGGATCCTGCGTGCCACACCTTTTACCCCCACTTATTGTTTACTTATAATTAGTGATGCAATCTTGTAATATTTATCAAATTTGTAAGAAGAATTTCCATCCTAACATCATCCCCCATAACATATACTTCAGCACAAGGAAACTCTCGATCTCCAGATTCTTTTGTAAAAATTTTCAAAATAATTCCAGTTTTATCTTCAATAAGCCTCTTCCATCTAACGAGGTCTCCAACAGAAAATCTACCGAAAAGATCTTTTCCGATTATTGGAAGACTCTCACTCATCATAAAAATCGTAAGAAGATCCGGATTTGATTCCTGAATTTTTTACTGCATCAAGAGATGCGCATGCATAATTAAGTGCATCTTGCATTCTAATTTTTAGCTGGTCGTCAATCAAATAATCAATGTCCGCATCACTAAGATTATCGGTTTTATAGTCGGCAGAAACTTCTTTTATCATCTGTTCAAGGAGATTTGTTGTTTGCTCAACAAAATGAGAATAAGTTCTTAGCCTTTCTTTTCTCGCGTCAGATTCATCATTGGCGATATATGTATATTGTTCACCAACCAGATCCTTATTTGACTTCTTTACAATGTCTTCAATTTCTTTTTTTGTTAAGTCTTTCATTTCTTTTTCCTTTCGGGAATTAGACCCCCCGGCCCTCTTTGTCCTATTTTTCTAGAAGCTTGAGGTTTTGGTTTTGTAAAGACATTCACACTTGATTTCTCACTGTTTGGACCAAGAGCGGAGCCTTTTATTTCTATTTCGGCATCATGAGAAATTTGATTGATTGTAAAAAACCTAACTCTTGATAGATCCGATAGTCTTTCTTTAGCATTCTGCATATCTTTGATATTTTTCTGTGAGTCATCATAGAAATGGATGACTTGAATGGTGGGATTTCTTCTTACTAAGTCTTCTACATATTTGCCTTTGTCACAACCGGAGCAGCCGACGATATACAAATCATCGGTTGGAATACCGATACTATCAAGATACATCTGTATCTCACCTTCGGCGTTTCCTGCCCTTGCGGTAAGGATCATAACTTGCATCTTTTCATTGTTTACGTCCGCCCTCAAGCGATTGGTTACGGGTACTATTTCTGTTGGATCAGTTATATATTCAAGGTTGGAAAAATCAAAATTATATTCGCCAGTTTCGGCTAATTTATCATATTCTGCTTGAGTAGTTATTCTTTTGTAAAGCTTATCAGTATCCTTGAAATAAACATCGATATGCCCCTCTGATTTCGCAATTGTTTCGTCAAAATCGTAAACAGAAATAGATGTTTTATTTATGTCGGTTGGCACAACCAATTCTTCAGTCAAGAATTTGCGCCAATTTTCAAGTAGAAGTTTCATCTTCACCCTCCTCTTCTCCGCTTTTGCCTCTTTGCCACAATAACTTTGGTTCGTCATCAAGGGCATTTGAATCCCAAATACATCCAGATGCGACATCCCATGTATAATACCAACGGCTAGTACTGTTTCTAAATTCTTTAAGATATGGACAAATTTCTATTCCGTCATATTGGCCAACTAAAACATCCCACTCAATCCTTTCATATTGTCCATCGGGCGGCCCTGTTTCAGTCCAACCTCCCCTTCCTTGCCATGGCGCCCTGCCCCAATATTCTCGTTCGAATCTTTTGAACTGTTCTTCGTTGGTAATAGTGAGTATAAATTCTTGGGCTAGTTCAAGTTCATAAATATAATTGACCGCATCGAGCCATTCTGGCTTCCATTTGGACATCCATTTAAGCCAAGAATCGCCACAACCATACCAAACGCCTTTTGGCTTCAATCCTGTTTCCTGTTTTTTTTTGTTATTGAGGCCCTTTGGAAAACCATCCCATGGCTCTCGGAGTGCTAGAATTTTCTGATCTGGATTAAGTTTCAGGTCAAGAAAAAAAGGAGCGCTTTCTTCTTCAGTTAAGAATTTGCGCCAATTTTCAAGTAGGAGTTTCATAACAATAATTAGTTAGTTGAAACCAATATCCCTAATATAATCTATTGGAACATATAAGAACTCACCGCTAGAAGACCTGACTATGACTTTTCCATCTGCATCTGGCGTGGAAATTTGAACAACCTCTGTATTATGTTTTGCCCACACCATCTTTTTCTTAACAGGATCAAAAATATACCTATGTTTGCCGTCAGGAAAGTCCAAAATTTGATAGGGAAGAGATTCTTTTTCTTCATCGTGAGAGTCTAATTGAGTACCTACGATTTCATCAAATAAATCTAATAGTTTATTTAGCTGGTCATCTTCTTCTGGCGAAATAAAACACCTCCACTGTGTTTATAACTAGTCAATTGCTTCGAAAAAAGAAGCCAAGTGCCAATCGTCCGTTAAATATTCCCACTCATCTATAATAATATTGGGATCAAACAAATTTTGCTGTGCATGTTCACTACAATTATGATCTCCCATGATAGATATTTTTGCAGTTTCTGGCGTCATGGAGGGAGAATTTAGCCAATAAATTTTTACGAGAGGTTCTTTTATGAGTTCTTTTTTGTCAGACCATGATTTTCTCAAATGATATCCGGGTAGGTATTCCAAAACAATACCCAAACTCTCATAACCTACGTAGCTTTCAATATATCTCACCAAACTTCCTTTCATTCATTCTTTTCCTCTCTGGGTGTGGAAAAATATAAACCAACAACACAATAGAGTACCATTATAACACAATACCAATAGTTTGTCAAGTCTTCGATGTACCAAGAAGAAAGCATAGTAATAGAGTTTATGATTATTAGGAAGCCCCAAAACGCTTGCCAAAAATCTATTTTTAGTCTATCTTTGTTCATATGAACTCCTAAAGGTAAAAAACGCTTCTAAAACGTCCCTAGGGGTATTTTATGATAAAATAGTATGAATACTTGTTATTATTTATAAAACACCTTCTAGGGCCAAATACGCCCCCTAGAGGCCCGTATCTTTCTGTTCCAATAGTGCTCTCGTTTTCTGCTCAAGAATAGTTGGACTAAATCCAGTCATGACATCCCTCATTACCATATCTCTATCAATAAAATAGAATGTTGGCCATCCGGTAATATTATAACTCGTAGTATTTAGAAATTCCCTACTGCCAGCCAAAACTGGATTGATTTCGATACCAAGAGAAGTCGCCCAGCCTTGCAAGTCTTTTTTCGAAGGATCTTTACCAGATAAATTTTCTATCAACACTGTGATATAAACAACTTTATCTGGGCCACCCAGCCTTTTTACCATTGGATCTGCATCCAGTGCGGCGAGTTGACAAGGGCCACACCACATAACACTAAAATCTAAAACAATAACTTTGCCATGATGATCATATAAGCTGGTCTCATTACCGCCCTGATCCATCAATTTAAAATCACAAACATGATCTCCAAAACTTTCTGAACAAGATTCCCAAGAAGAATCATCTGATTCGATTTTTGGAGCACAACCCCAGACACTAGATAACACCAACCACGTCAAAGTGGCAATTAGAATAATACGAATTACAATACGAGCTTTCATTACATAAGCACCCCCGTATAAATAAATATGATATCAATTTTGAAAATTGTATTTATTTGAAACTATTTATAGACAAAGGGGAAATAATGAAGTCACCAAATAAATTTTTATTAATTACCATTTCTTTCGCGTTAGCGTTGGGAGTGTTTTTCTTTGCAGCACACAGTACAAATAAAGTGATAGATAGATCCATTAGTGCCATTGAAAGAGCAAAATGTAATTGTGATTGTGGGGAATAGTTTTCTATTTTATTTTTGACCTTTGTGATGAATCCCTTTCAGAAGACGAACACTCTTTACTTCGCTTTCTAAAAAGGATTCATAACAGAGATCATATGGCATAAGTGCTACTTTTGAAGCCCCTACCCAAAAAGAGAACCAATGCCGTATCCGACAAACCAAATACCAGCAGCCAAAATATATAACTCAGCTGGTGATCTTAAAGTTCCGAACTCTTTAGTTAGTTCGATTGTTGCTTTGATAATACTAATCATTTATTAGCTCCTTTATTGAAAGTGATTTATTTTATATAATTTTAAGTAGCGAAGGCAAATCTAAACCTGCGCAATCTATTTTTCTGTCAACCATATTATAATGGTTACAAAAGCCTTCAAAAGATGCTGTACGACAACCCTGATGGACTGTCGTACAAAACTCTCCGTTTTCATCTTTTGGATAATCCAAAGGAATATTATGTTGTTCGTGGGTTGCCATCCATAAGGCCTTTAGGGCTTGAATCTGTGCATCATAAAACCACGTAAATCTTTTTAGCGTTCTGCCATGAACTAGTCCATTTTCTTGAATTGGTCTTTCCCCGAGACCTTGTTTTACATATTCTTTTTGATACTTCAAGTAATAGGCATTATTGATTTCTACACCTATACTTTCACGATTTACTTTATTTAGACTTGCGTGCCATGCACCATGCTGGGTGTCTAGGATTTGATAAATCGTCCCGTCCCCATCAATACAAAAATGAACGGAGACTTTTCTACGATTTAATACATTGGCGCAATCTTCGGCGGACAAACAAACATCCCAGTGATTTACAAAGAGCGATGGTTTTCTTTCAGATTTAGAGGAATAATCCCAATAACATCCAGGATTTGATTTCAATCCTCCGACCTCATTCCAGAGTACCACACGGTCCCATTTGATGGGGTGTGGCTTTCCATTGTGAATAATATATTTTTGTTCAACATCTGTGCAAAAATTAGGAAGCTTCAAAAGTGACTCCCAAGTTTTTTGCCCAACAATTCCGTCTGATTTTAGGCCATTGTCTTTTTGAAATTCTTTGACTTTACTCTCTGTTGATGGACCAAAATCAGCATCAACACTAGTTTTGTAGCCTTTTTCGGATAACATCCTTTGGCATCTTGCCGCTTGGTGTCCTTTACTTCCTTTTTTTATCATTTTTTTAGATATTCCTTAGCGTAGCCTTCGTTAATTAGTTTCTCGTTAATATTGTCACCATCAATAATAATGATACCTAGGCACCTGCCGTATTTACCAACCCCTTCGGATTTTATAATAAAAAGCCCGTTATTGCCATCTAGAAGCTCTTGCAACCTTTGTTTGGTCTCGATACCTTTCTTTTTTTCTTGAAGGTCTCTAGTGCGAGTTTCCGGGGCGTCTATACCATATAATCTTACCCTTTTCTTTACCCACACATCAAATCCTAAGTCAATCGAGGCATCAACCGTATCTCCGTCGATTACACGAATCAATTTGGCATTATATTTATACATTCTTGATGATTTCTAAAACAAGATTAGAGTCGCCTTTCCAAATCCTATGAAAAGTGTATTTTGGAATATAATATTTATTTCCAGGCTTCATGTCTTTTGGTATCTCGTTATCCATTTGCAATTTCCAACCGGTACCTTCAATTATGATGATCTCTCTATCTTCCCTATCTTGGTGCCAAACCAGCTCGCCTGATTCAACATCTTTACTGAATTCTCTTATAAGCCTATTGTCTTTGCTATATTCTTTAAATGGAAAGTCGGACATTTACCAAAACCTACCAGGAACGTTTTTACCGAAATCTTTATGTGCCCTGCATGCCCAATATCCTGCTTTTGTCCTATCTTTTTTGTTTTTACAATCATGCCTAGCAGCGAAAGACTTTCTAGCTTCGGGATTATTCCAATTCCCCTTTAGACCGCCTTTTGAATCTCCATAGGTAATTTTTTTGATTCTTCCTGTTTTTTTATTTCTAACATAAACTTTATATTTTTTACCACCACCGGAATTTTTGGTTGGCTTTCCAACTGGCGGGTCTTTCTTTTTCTTCTTTTTCTTCTTTTCGTCAAGAATTTCTTCATTTAACATTGGAAAATCCAAAGGAATCTTCTCTCCATCGATGATAACAACCTCTCCCAAATCAAAATTTTCAAGAATATCTCTCTCTTCTTCGTTGATAGGAGTATATTGACCTTCATTATATAAAGTTCTCGCCTCTCGAATGATGGCAAAGAAGGCATCTGATCCTGGTCTAAAAAAGTTTCTATCTACCGAAACGCCCTCTTTGATATGCATTTTTAGAGCTTTGCTTTTGGTATTGTCTTTTTTTTGTGTTTTTTCAACAATTTTGGTAATAATATTTTTTAGCTTTTGTTCTGTTAGAATCATTTTTTCTTTCCTTTAGCCGATTTCTTTCCCCAACTTTTGCCTCTGCCTTTTTCGCCACATGCACCGGGTGTTGGCCTACATGATGGATACTTTGCTCTCTTCTCGCCTTTTTGTCTTCCACAAGATTTACATGTTTTACGACCAGTCTTTTTATCTTTGCGGCAAGTGTTACAATCTACCCATCCACCTTTTTTACCTTTAGCACCCTTGCGACCAAACCAATCTCTTAGAGAAGATTCTTTGCTTGATTCAGTTCCAGCTTTCTTTTTTTTTGACTTCTTCTTTTTCTTCTTCTTTTTCTTCTTCTTTTCGTCGAGAACCGCTGCGAACTCTTCTTCTATGATTTTGGACAATTCAGATTCTTTGAGGCCTTTCCAAATTTTTCCTTGGCGGCATCTGACGACTGCGCCAGAAGCATAAGCAGAAGGCCATACATCGTACTTTCTTTTGGCGATCCTGGTACAGCGATCGCCCTTTTTTGCTTTAGTTTTCTTTTTCTTTTTTCTCTTAGCTGTCTTAGCGGCTCTTTTTTTACCTTTCTGTTGCTTCTTTTTCTTCTTTTCATCAAGAGATTCTTTATTCTTTTCTTGCCACTCTTCTGATATTTCATCATCTGAAATAGGACCTCCCGCTGCCCACGTATAGCATGTCCTAGCGGAGTGACATTTGAAGTGGTGCATCCAGCAATACCCCAATTCTCCATCCTCTTGGATAGAGCCTGGCATACATTCCTTCATACGTGGAGATATATCGAAAGCTGCACAATTTGAACAATTAGATTCTTTCGCGACTTCGGGAGTCGTATTCCAATGTTCGGCAAGATCTTCCCAATAAGCTTCATCTTTGAGGTTGATTGGTCCATACTGAATATGTTCGGATTCTATCGCAGAATTTCTATTTTCAGTATTTAGTTCAAGATCTCTTGTCGGCTCTGGACAAACTGGCCTCTTGATTGATTTTCTAGTTTTTACAAATACTTTTATACTCATGTGTATAAATAGTTCGAATTTTATTAGATTTATGCTTAATTTTCAAAGTATTTAGAATATCAGCTCGATATTTGAGAAATCCGGTATAACCAAGCCCGCCTCTCACTAAGTCTAACTCTTCCAAGGTTAGTTCTATAACTTTGTTTTGCATTATTTTTTCTCTAAAAAATGGTGGAGGTGGCGGGAGTCGAACCCGCGTCCGCAATAATTTCCAGATCAAGTCATCCACAGGTTTGGTTTATTTTTCTAAATAAACAAACTGCTTGGTTTTGGGGATCCCGTTACTTTCACAAGCTTTAGTAACTCGGGTGTTTATTTTTAGGCTGTACCATCAGCTTATTCGCTATTGGGTAACAAGGTCAGCGAAAACCCAGCCAGCTATGCTGCTAGAGCGACAGCTTGGAAGTGATTATTGTTATTGGCAATTATCAAGTTTTCAACAAGTTTAAGGTCGTTTGTTGAGGTCGACCACCTGCACTATCCGCCTTCTAATACCACGTCGATACCTAGACACCCCCGTTTTAGCTAATTTACTGACAGCACTTGCATTTATCGCAATTGCAACCACAGCATCCACAACCACAGCATTTACATTTTTGTTCAACAATTTTCATATCATTGCCTCCTCGTTACTGTATTTAGTACGCCTTTCTGGGAATAGAAAATATTTCTTTATAAACACCCATTCATATCGAGAGATATCAACAACAATATCCCGAAAAACAATATCATTATAGCACTTGATGCAGCAAATGTCAAGTAATCTTTTGCAGGAATCTTTATTTTTTTAGGCTCTTCTTCGGTTTCGTCGTCTTTTACCAGTCTCAAAGTCATAAATTCATATCTCCTTCGTCATACCACATACAAAAAAGTATTGATCCAAGAAGACCGAATGCAATAATTAAAAGGACCGTCAACGAAAAGTCATCAAACATAAAATCATTCAGACCTTTTGTTTGCGTCTTCCATGGCTTGCTTGATAGATTCTTCCTCTGTTGAGCCGTCCTTTAGGTATTTTATAGCGTCTCCCAATACCGTAGCTAGACCTCCAGATAAAATCAGTGGCACCCAAATGCTAAGCATTTTTGCTCCGCCCTCACCAAGCGCTTTCCAGACCTCGGGATCTGCAAGATGAGAGAGGTCTTCCTCAAGAGAATGGTTTACGGAGTGATTTACTGTGGTATGTTTGTCGACATTGCCTTCAATATTTCCATAATTCCTTTCGGATTCTTTTCGTCTTTCTTCGTCTTTTTTCTCCGCTTGTCGACGATGATACTCATCTTTCGCGACAGAATGATCGATGGTCAGCCCTTTTTGATTGCTCTCTTTCAGAGGCTCCTCCAGCTTCTCATTCATGAAGTAGCGAGGGTCAAATCTTTTTTTATTTTTTCTAATAGGCATTATATAAGCTCCGTTTTATTTATTCACGATCATCCTGATCGTCCCAAGGTACTCAACCTTCGTCCTCGTCGTCTACGACTGGTCCTAAACCTTTTTTCTTGGCATTTTCTCTGGCTTCTTTTGCTCTTTCTTTAGCTTTTGCCATCCCAACCTCTTTTGGAGTCATGGGATTGACATCTCTAGTCATTCTTGGCTCGCCGCCTAGTTGAAGTTCTTCGAGATCTTCTACAGCCTCATTTTTCATGGCAGCTTTATCTTTTGCAGCGTCAGAAATGCATTCTTCCTTGTCGTTATTGTTATTTAAGTCGGGATAATCAGGCTTGCAATCAGCTTCTTCAAGTTCTACATCCTCGTTGCGCGCGCCCGATGCGCAACTAGATTCTTGAATTTCTTCTTTATTCCAAGAATCGAAAGCATCAAAGCTGAAATTATTTGATTTTAGTTTTTCTTGTTGAACAGAATTTTCGATGTTTTGCTCTTTGTCCTCAATTCTTTCGTTCAAAAAATAGCGAGCATCAAATCTTCTCTTATTTTTTCTATGATATCCCATTTAAAGATCTCCCTTCTTTACAACATAAATAGTTCCTAAAAAAAAAGAAAACACCTTATTATGGCCCATTATATTCGCAAGGACACAAATCTGCATTGATAACATTATTTGCGTAAGTTATTTGGACATCGTAGCACCCATCACCGACAGATCCATAGATTCTCATGTCGATAACGTCTCCGGTGCTCTCGTTTGTGATGTACATTGTATTTTCATTGGCACATTTCCAATAAAAATCATAATTGTAATAACCATATTGCTCATCGAGGTTCCAAAAGAATACATAATCTTCTTCAGCATAGGTGCAATAATCCTTATATGCTGGAACTAAGGTGTTAACAATTATATTATCGGTCTCAATTTGCCACCATAGGCCTAAAAAATTATCTTCATCGCATGTTTTGACGATATTGTCATCTCCAGGGTAGCTTGGACCGGCTTTGAATCCAGTTGGTCTGGATTCTCCTTTGCATCCTAGAGAAAATATAAAAAATAGTAATAGAAAATATCTTTCCACATTAGTAACTATGTTGTTAAAAATGAAAAGATATTTTATTTATTGTTCGATATCTGTTCCGATAGCTGCAACATCCGGACCAATTGCGTCAAAAACTTGCTGAAACGAGTTTAGGGGGGCTGTACAAGCTCCTCTCATAGCACCATCAGATAATCCGGAGACCAAATGGGCAAGCCCTTGAATGGTTTTTTGGATTTGTTGGATAATCATTTCATCTGAACTGTTGTTGACGGCATCATTTTGTTCATTAGCTTGCATTGTGACCAGCTGAACTTCTTCGTTTTTTACTTCATTTAGCAGATCAAGCTCTTCCGAGATAATTTGCTTCAGCCTTTTTCTTGTAATATTCATGGGCGCGCCCCCTTTTGGTATAAATAGTCGCGGCCCCAGTTTGAAACCGGGATTTTTTTTCGCAAATTTTTCTCAAAAACAGGCTAATAGTGTGTAATTGTCCTAAAAACATCGTAATTGCCTTGGTAATCATAGGCGACAAACTCCACTTCATAATAATCTCCGCACCATAAATGAGTGTTATAAGACTCGATCCACGAGGAAGTCCAGAATTTTTCTCGATCTCGATACAACGGGAAAGTGTCGACAAGATACCCATCCTCGAAAATATCGACAAAAACATCAGTTACGTCGCTAAAATCGTATCTTGGGTAGTGAACCCAGGCATCAAAATACCAAACATAGTCATCATACGAGTAATTATAGACACAAGAGGCCTTGACGGCCTCAATCATAGGTCCTCGATCCGGATTTGTATTGTTTCGATCATAATATACGTGATCGGGAACATAGCAAGCACTTAGAGAGAGCGCCAAGAACAAGACCATGGCCAAGACAGAGACTAAACTCAATGGAGCGATTGCGTGTGAAAGGGTAAAGTTTTTGTTTTGATTCATTTTTCCTCCATTATAAATATAACATATAATAGAGGTTATGTCAAGCGTTATTTATCAAATTTATTGAGTAGAAAAGGGTCAAAGATAATATCCATAAACCAAAACAAAAATGCCATAAGATAATGGACAATTGTTACCACAATGATGGTAAGAAGGACAAAAATGGGAAAAACAAGCAAATAAGCTAAAAATTCAATCATTCTTCTCGATTTGTTGCTCTATTTTCAGAGATATCTCCCATATCGGCCTTTGAGCCTCCATCAATATTGATATCAAATTCTTTGGGTTGTGGATCGCCAAGTTCGGAATAATTCTCATTCATGTCTTCAAATTCTTCATCAAGAAGAACATCGAGAGAATAAAAATCACCAAATTCGTCTTGCTTGCCATAGAAAACATCAAGAGGAACTTCAATTGTTTCAAGAATCTCTCTTTTTGCAGCTTCTTTTGTGAACCCCGGTCGTCCTTTGTAGTGATCAATAACTTGAAGAGAGACTACATGCAACATGTGCCCAATGGTCTTGATTTGATCATCCCATGGCATATACATTTCATCATCGTCGAGATATGCTTTCATTTTTGCGTCGACTTCTTGTCCACCTTGTCCGGAAAGCCAAGATAGTTGCTCGTCGCCAGAATCTTCTTCCTCTTCTCTCATGAGCTTGATTTTTTCGATTCTTTCTTCAATATAAAGCTTGATTAGTTCGTTTAGTCTTTTTCTTCTTTCGTCGCTCATTGCTTATTTCCCTTAAGTGTGACTGTGATTTTTCTTTTATTGCTTTCCTGCAAAGAAACTTCTTCTTCCGAGCCGCCTCGCGCCATGGCGATGTCTGTGCCCAATGGGGCGCCTGGAACTTGCTTTATATCGGCAATAATGCTGTCTAAATTTACAAAAAGATCTTCCAGATCTGCGATAGATTGCGCTAGGTTACGGGACTCTTCCGCTTCTTCCAGGTTTTCGCTGTTTTCGCTAACTTGTTTTGCTTTCTTGCCTTTGGCAAGCACAGTTCTAATCATCTGACCTACATCATATCTTTTTCTATCTAGATTAGTTGCAAGTGGTGTTACTAATTGAGCTGCGACCCACGCGCCCACGGCTGGAATATTCAATTGTCTACCGTCTTGGGTTTTTACTTTTACAAATCTTCCCTTGGAATCCCGAACAAATGCGGAAGCTGACCCCATGTCTTGTGCGAGATGTTCGCGTGTAAATGGGTTTCTTCCTGCCGCTTCTCGGCCGGCGTCAAATCGATCTCTTACTTTCTCACTGATTTCGTCGCTAACTTTTTTATTTGTACCATCGGACGAATCATAATATTCCCCGACTCCTGTCCACGTTTGCGGCCAAAGCCCACCTTCTGGATCATTGATTCTTTTTAGGAATTCATCAATTGCCTTATTGACGTCTTTTTCTTCCTCTTCGGACATTGTGATTTGGCCTGGTCCGGGTGCACTGGTTTCTCCTTCAACACC
>Ga0160423_10002904_pt1 | contig 14282 bp, 13 predicted proteins | sample CRUFie14St8metaG_FD_108191 | JGI IMG/M metagenome (GOLD analysis project Ga0160423, IMG submission 108191) | Marine microbial communities from the Costa Rica Dome - CRUD Field 142mm St8 metaG | ecosystem: Environmental > Aquatic > Marine > Oceanic > Photic zone | place: Costa Rica: the Eastern...
AACATTTTATTCATTGCGGATGAGGTTATTTCCTTCAGAGCAGGATATTCTGGTTGCCAAAAAGAAAGAGGAATTAAGGCAGATTTAACTGCTTTGGGCAAAATAATTGGAGGTGGTTTTCCAATTGGTGCTGTCGCTGGAAATGAAAAGGTTATGGATATGTTTTCAGCTTCAAATGGTAGAGCAAAAGTGCCTCATGGTGGTACTTTTAATGCAAACCCAGTCAGTATGGTCGCAGGCATGAAAGCCATGGAAATGCTGAAAAAAAATGACTTTAAAAAACTTAACTTTTTAGGTAAAAAGTTTCGTGAAGGCATTAATGAAGTCTTTGAATTGGTCAATATTGAGGGTTATGCAGAAGGGCAGTTTTCTATCTTTGGTATCAAAGTCTTTGATAAAAATCTGACTGACAACACTGAAAGAGGCATGACCTACAAAAGTAAAGGTCTGCACCGGTATATGCTAGAACATGGATATTGGTTAACCCCTGGTCTGACGGGTGTATGTTCCACTGTCATGGATCAATCAGATATTGATCCATTTTGTGAAACATTGCTATCAGGTATAAGAGACCTCTTAGGTTAATTTTTTCACTCATCCCACTTGCCCAGTATTTTGCCATTTTCAAATCTAGCCCCAACAAAAAGACCAGCAGGTGATCCATCAAGCATTGGATTGAACTTTATTTGAATATTGTCACCCGGAGCGAATGAGTTTGGCCGCCAACCTCTTCTGAATAATGTATTTATGCCAATCCCTTCAATACTCCATTCTTTCTCATTGTTCGCCTCATCTTTAATGATAATTTGTATCCAAACATGCGGATTGGCCCATTGAAATTCTCTAACAGTAGCTTCTACGACCAGAACATTATTTTTATCAAACATCGCGCTGGAATGGTGCGCATTCAGGGAGCTGCAAAAGAATAAGACTGGAATAATTGCTAGATAGCTTAGTTTATTTGGGATGTCTTTTTTTTTAATCTTTTTCAATTTATTTAATTTCCCTATCAATTGGCTTACCGTCTGGACCAAGAGTCAGAGTTTGACCTGAGGCAGTGATTGGATTTCTATTATTTTCTGCACAAGCATAGTCAAAGACGCGAGTATTTGCTGGCAGTTTCCTAAAATGACGAGTCACATGCCACGGTTCATGCAGTGCGATAGGGTCAGTAATTTTTAATTCGGCGCGTAATAAACCCTCATTGGTTTTAAAAATTTTAGTCGTTATTTCAGCTTGTTCACTCAAAGTAAGTCCACTCCTATCCAAGACAGTATTTTTATTGCCAATCATGCTAACTGTCTTAAAAGTCAACGTATCATCTTGCCATTTCCCTACTGATTCTCCTGTGTATGTATTCCATCTCTCATTTTCTGCCGGTAATTCTCTTCCGTCCGTATAGATCCGCATTATATTTGGTCCATTTTCTGTAATTATCCAGGTTGTCTCGGGTCGGACTATAAATTCATAAACATCAGGTAGAGCCAGAAGTCTAGGAAATCCGGCGGGTGTTCCGCAGTAAGATATTGGGTCGGGCAGTCGATCTTTCTCGACTAATAATAAATTTTCTTTGTATTTTTTTTCCCATTCAACAGTCAGAGGTGGAAATTGCCGCACTCCTGGACTTCCAGCCATTCCATCAGATGGTTCTGTAGTTGATACATCAAACATTCCTCCATTACCTTCGTATCTCTCCCAGACACCACTCCAATCAGGCAGTTTATTTTCCTCGGCAAATACAAAAAAACACTGCAAATTAAGAGTTACGAAAAATAAAAAAGAGTATTTTTTGAACTTTAATAAAGTAATCATAGAATTAGTTATGTTAGCTAAGGAATTTAATTTTATTTAGAATATTTGAAACTGTTTTCATTAGCCACCCTGTAGATACAATTTCGCACTCTCTATTGTGCAAGGAGCCTGAATTACTTCTCTGTCTGCAATTTTTTTCCAGCGATGATAAAAAGTATGAGGTTCAGTTAGATAAACAGGATCATCCACAGTGATTTCTGCGTAAAGAAATAATCCATCTTTTGAGAGGGAAAATTTCTCTGTTAAAATTTTTTCTTTACTGGAATCAATTCCCGTATGTGATCCCCAGGGATCATCAATAAAGTTATTCGTTCTTACGATGAGAGATTCATCTTCAAACCAACCTATCGAATGACCAAGTTTCGATGGCGCTTTTTTTGGTTGGGTGTGATCTAAATGAATAATTCTTCTGTCCTGCATAAGCTCTCTTTCAAAAACAATGGTCTTATTATTGGGGCGAGTGATCATAACCGGATAGGGCACAATCATGGCTTTTGGAGGTCCTGGATTTCCACAGTTTACCATCGGATTTTGATCTTCATGGAAAGCATTGACTAATTCTTTTCCTTTCTCCGATAGAGGCCAATCAATAGGTGGCTTGTAGTGCGGATTGAACTTTGCTTTGCCGGTTTTTGGATCATAGTCTGATCTTTTCCATAATCCAGAAAAATCCTGTGAGGGCAAGATTTCTCCTTCCTCTTTTTCAGTCATGTTGAGTCTACTTCCGTCACTTTTTTCTGCCCAGTTGAGTCCTGTATAATTTCTCGATGGATTGAAATCATGAGCACCTTGCCAAACTATAAAATCGCCTTTTCTTAAACTAGTTTTTTTCCAACCTCTTTTTGCCATAGCGGGCGGATGAAGCATTTCGATGCTATATTCAACTACTTTACCTTCCTTGTTTGGCGCTCTTACTTTCAGAAAAACATGCGGCATTGTCCAACTGTACCTTGTAACAATTCCACTGAATGTTCTGACATCGTCCTTATTGAGGTTTGCATGAGAATGATGTGCAGAAATATTGGGTATATGAAATAGCAGTAAAACACAAAATAATGCGATTTTGTTATTATTAGCTTTTATAATTTTTTGCATTTTTATTCTTTTCTACATTCCAGGAAGAAGCGCATTATCCGCAGCAAAGCAATTTGCTTCTCTGATGTCTGCACGCAATGCACGATCTCTGAATTTCGTATGTTTCCACTCTCCCACCCAATGCTCAGGATCAGTCATGGTAAAATCAATTTTGAGTGTATTGCCATCATTATGCATTGAGATTCTCTCAATAATTCTTAATTGATCGCCTGTGAATATCCCTTGTTGTATTAGATGGTTTTCATCGGTAAATCCGGTCGTTTCAACCACCAATGTGTCCCCTTCCCAATGTCCAATGGATTCGCCATTCCAATTATTGTCTCTACTATCTTCAGGCTCTCGATCTCTTTCATCTAACCATATCACTCTATATTCATTATTTAATCTCGATACCATGAAGATAGCTGTAGGATATTGAAGCATCATTAATGAACCATACCTGGTCATGATTCTTGGCATTCCAGCAGGATAGCATTGCGCAGTTGGTTCATAGTATCGCTTACCAGCACGAGCATAACTCAAATATTCATCCAGTGTTTCTTGTCCTTTTTCTGTGAATTCAGGATGTGGTTTGAATTCGTAAGACCCATACATGGAGCTATAATTTGTTTCTCCTCTATCTTCCCCTCTAAAAAACCATGTTCCAGTTAAATCAAATGGTGCTGCTGGTCTCTCTTTGTAGAGATTTTCAGGATCGAGTGCCCCAGGACCAGTCTGTCTTGCACCACCTGCAATTATAGGTAATTGCTCTGGTCTCGTTTTTCTCTCTCTTTCTTGCCAGGTTTCTCCTTCAGGGGGAGGTGTCCATTCTACGAGTGAAGGAATTATTCTTTCTTGTTCACCTTCAGAGGGATCTTGATATTCTTCTCCAACTCGATAGAAGTCACCACTAGCTAGTGTGATACCTTGAAGAAGACCACCAGGTTTACCTGATCGAAGTGGATGGACAACTACCGTGATTTCTTCTTTATTTTTTGTCGCATCCATTAATATTTTTTTGTTAAAACCCTGTCCAGAAAGAATCGTTGTTCCCGGACCTTCTATCTTCCATAGTATTTTATTGCCATCGGCATCTTCTGCATTCATATTGATTGCCATGTGAGGATTTCGCCAAACCGAGCGCGTAATAACACCCGAAACAGTTACTGTTTTTGATTTATCAAATGCAATTGCTGAATGGTGAGCCATCAGAGGATTAATAACCAAAATTGAGCTCAGTATTATTGAAAAAGTTATTTTTTCGAGTTTCATTATTCTTTCCTATTTGAGTTATCTAGCATTTCCTTAAAAGCCGGAATTTCCTCCAGTCGAGGAGGATTATCTTTAAATGTTTTTATGTAAGTATAAATCTGTTTTGCTTCTGAATCATCGATCACATTTTTACTGTAGTTAGGCATACTATTTGATGGGCTCACTGGATTTAGATCAGCCCGGAGTCTCAGAAACATTGTAAAAAGCTCTTCACTTGTCATAATTCCGCTAATGTCGTTTGCAAGTGGATATCTTCCAGTTCCATTATATCCATGACAACTATAGCAACCATGAGATAAATACAGTATCTCTCCCTGACTGGAATCTTCCGATAAAACATTAGTGCACAGTAAAGAGAAGCAGAATGTATATTTAAGAGCTCTGTAGGTTTTAATGATTAAGCTATTCATCTAGGCTCTGTTATTACATCAATGAGATAAGGTTCTCCGTCTAAGACTGATTTGATACCTCGACTGTAGGCAGCTTTTAAATCATCAGGATTTTCTAGTGGACCCTCACTATTCATCCCATAAGCTTCGGCCAATTTAGCATAGTCAATAAATGGATTCCTCAATGTTGTTCCAATATGCATTCGATCAGTTCCTCTGCCTCTTACTCCAGCCATATAGTGAAGATACATTACCTCTTGGTGATAACCTCGATTGTTATGCATGATAGTGAGCACAGGTAATTTGTGATGCGCTGCAGTCCATAATGATCCTGGTGTGTAGTTTAAGTCTCCATCACATTGAATATTAATAACAATCCTATTCCTTTTTTTTGCGGCAAGACCAGCCCCGGCTGAGGCGCCAATACAATAACCAATTCCACCAGCACCATGCATCCCAAGATAGCTATAGGGTTTATTGTGATCCCACATGCCAACATGATGTCTGCTAGAAAAAACGGTAGGTGATGAAAGGCACCAATCTAAATCTTTGATCATTGGCCAAAGTTCAGAATACAATCTTGCAAGACTTACTGGTGAGGAGTTCCATCCTTTTCTTTTCTTCTCTAATGTCTTCTTTAGTTCATCTTGGTAGATACTTATATTTTCTTTTGTATATGACTTAATTCTCTCTGATATTGCCTCACTGGATCTACTGGATTTTATAGCCTCGAACTCACTGATTAAGAGCGGGAGACTAGACTCTGCGTCGCCAGTTATGTCGTTCTTTCCGGAAAGATCTCTTCTTGGTGGAACGACTGGTTCTCTTATGAAGCCAAATCCAATGTCCGTCAGGTCTCTCTTTGCAGCATTTGAAAGTAATGTCGGCCCTTGAATTGAGGAATCTTTTCCATCACTTTCCAATCCAAGTATATAATCATGATCAATTTTTCCTCCATTACCACACAATGGGTGTCTTTCAGGAAAACTCATAGGACCGGAGGTTGCTGATGTTCTGACTGATGATCCAGTTAATTCTGCCAGTCGAATTGCATATGAAATGCCTTTTGGTGTTCTCAATCTTCCAACATGGAGCCTCGGATTTTCAGCGTCAAATAAATCTCTTGCTATTTTTCTGGCTTGATTTTTGCTGATTTTTTTATAAACGGGTGACTGATAATTCGGAATAACTAAATCACCAGCTTCTTCTTTTTGAATATGTGTATCAATCACTACGATGGTCGGTCCCATTGGAGGCGTGATAGCCTCATTGAAAGCCCTTTGAATGTCGGATAATGCTGATTTTAAGGATTCTGGTTGCGAGTCCCATTTCGTGAATGCCCTAGTTAGGCCTGCAATATCGTTTGCTGTTTGCTCTTGGCGAAAAAATGTATCATCCCTACCTACAATTATCAAAACTGGGGTTTTGTCCTGATAGCATTGATAAATTGCCATGGCAGCATGTTGTAAGCCAACAGTTCCATGGAGCATTACTGCCATAGGGTGCCCCTGAGATTTGGCGTAACCGTGAGCCATATCTACAGCGGATTCCTCGTGAAGTGCGGTGATCAATTCGGGGTGGGAATTTGGTGGAGAACCATAATTCACAATGGATTCTTGCAAGGCTTCAAAGCTTGAGGCTGGGTTTGCTGCAATGTACTCAATTTTGAGATCCTTCAATACCTGTACCATTAGATCAGAGCCAGGTCTTTTTGCAGCCCTCTCTATCTTATTTGGAGGTCTACTATCTCCTACATCTCTATCTAATGCTGATTTTGAGCGCAAACCGTAAGTTGCATTCCCTGGCCCTGTTTTATTTGAGCCAGGTTTTGCCTCGATAGTATTGCCCAGAAGTGTTGCTGCTCCTGCTGAGCTTCCGATGAATACTCGTCTAGAAAATTTTTTCGAGTTATTTTTTTTTGGTTTTTTTTTAATTACTTTGCCTCAGTTATAATTCGCTTCTAACCTCCTTATTAGAAATCATACAGATCCAAAGTATCAAATTTTTTTCATTAATAGTAGTTTTTATAAAATCCTTGCGAATTTAAACATCCACTTATTTAGTATCAAGATACGAAGTATTTGATGGATAATAGGCGAGTGATTTCTCATAAGGCTACTTAAAAAATTCAGTTAATCAGAATCTTTTTTCTCGTACTGCTCGATTAGGAGGTTAATTTCATGAAATAGCTCTTTTCTTAATCCTAGAAAACCAAACACCTCAACTACGACAAAAAATGGTGCTGCTATATTTGCTTGAATCGGGTGTTTGACAAGAACAGGGACTGATTTTTCTATTGCGTGACCAATAAATTGAAGTATGTAGCCACCAAAAAAAGCGATTGATGCGATCGTAACGGCATTCGCTGATGAGCCAAGAAAAATTGCGAGTTCATTAATAAAAAAACTAAGTACTAAAAAAACGGCTGCAAAGATTGCATCTAAAGTCCAATAAAATAAAAAAAGTGAGAGCAATATAATATGTGCTGGTGTAAAAGAAATATCAATAACATTGAATTTCAACCAACTCAATGGGATACAGATGCCAAGTATTATTGTTGGAATCCCAATAAAATGTAGCAGAACATTTATCTTGTTTTGATGAGAAGACGCATATTGGACCAACATAGATTTTAATTTATTGGGTTCATCCATCAGTATCTCCTGTTTATTCTTAATCAATAATCTAACATGACAGAATAAAAAATCACAGATACTGGATTTTAAGCAATCTAATTGGAGATTCTCTTGAACTCTATTAGCGCATTATCCCTTGACTCTTTCAGGTCAACTATTGGTTGTGGATAATTTTCTCCAAGCTTAACATTGGCATCTTCTAATATTTCAGTAGTGGCCTCCCATGGTTTGTGAATATATTTCTTGGGCAATCTACTCAATTCAGGCACATACTTTTTGACATAAACACCATCTGGATCAAATTTCTCACCCTGTATGACGGGGTTAAAGATTCTGAAGTATGGGGCAGCATCCGCACCGCACCCAGACACCCACTGCCAGGACGCACTGTTGTTCGCTAAATCTGCATCAACTAGCGTATCCCAGAACCAGTTTTCTCCATGATGCCAATGTATAAGTAAATTTTTAACTAGAAATGAAGCTGTAATCATTCTAGATCTATTATGCATATAACCAGTCGTCCACAACTCTCGCATACCGGCATCCACAATTGGATATCCTGTCAATCCTTTTTGCCAGGCCCTCAGTTTAATTTTGTCAGATGACCAATTGAAATCATTAAATTTATCTTGCAGATTTTTCCTCGGCAAATCATTCCAGTGATAAAGGAGATTATTGGAGAACTCTCTCCAGCCCAGTTCGCTGAGGAAATGATCAATATCTTTGTTATTATTTTTATCTTTCTCTAATTTACCTATTTCATTCCAGATAACATGAGGTGAAATTTCTCCCCAATGAATGTGAGGTGATAGCATAGATACATATTTTTGATCAGGACGATTTCGCCCAATTTTGTAGTTTTTGATGCCACTTTCAATGAATTCCTCAAGTTTTATTTTTGCTCCTTTCTCACCTGGTGACCACTCCTCACTGATTGAGTTATACCAGTCTTTGGATGGAAGAAGCTCTAGATCAGAGATATCCAGATTTGACTTTACATCTGTATCGTACTCAATTCTCCAGTCAAATACTGAGGGTTTTCTTGGTAATGCATCCTCACTGAGGCAACCTTTTCTGTAAAATGGCGTAAAAACTTTATATGGAGTACCATCCTGTTTTTTTATCGAGGGGGGCTCAAACAATAGTGAGCCATTGAAGCTTCTTACATCAACGTCATTTAGTTTCAATTCTGATTTAATTAACTTATCTCTCTCCATCCTCCAAGGTTCATAACAGCGATTCCAATACACAGCGTCTGCGGAAGAATTTTTTATGAGCTCAATAATTATTTTTTCTGCTTTACCTCTATAAACTCTCAGATTCTTCTCGAGTGAGGTATTTAATGAGTTAAGACTACAGTGAAGCCACCATCGACTTGCTGAGCCCATTTTCCACTCACCAGCATTTTCATCATCTAAAATATAAATTGGTAGAATCTTAGATCCATTTTTTGATGCCTCAATAAGTGCAGGGTTATCTTCGATTCTGAGGTCCTGTCTAAACCAGACGATGTTAGTAGTGCTCATAATTTTTTCTGTAAAAAACGAGGAAATGACAATAAAATAAGTAGTTTAAATAATACATTATTAATTGGGTCAGAAATGCGAATTGCAATCTTCGGCGGCACAGGTTTCGTTGGGTTTCATTTACTGAAATTTCTCTGTGAAGAAAATATCCATGTAAACGCACTGGTGAGGTCTGGCAGTGAGGCCAAGTTATGGAAAAATGATAAAATTAGCTGTATATCTGGTGACATTTCTTCTGAAGCATCAGTTTCACAGACAGTTGAGGGCTGCGAATATGTCATATATAGCATAGGAATATTAGAAGAATCATATAAGGATGGATCAACTTTTCAATCATTGCAGTATGAAGGCCTAAAAAAAGTTGTCGATACTTGCTCTGGTCGAAATATAAAAAAATTTATTTTAATGAGTGCAAATGGCGTTGATAATAATGTAACTGAATATCAAAAAACAAAGTTATCTGCAGAGAAGTATCTTCAAAATAGCAAGCTTGATCATACTATATTCAGACCTTCTGTAATTTTTGGTAACCCAAAAGGAAGAATGGAATTTGCCACTCAGCTGAATAATGAAATGATCAAGTTACCAATTCCAGCAGTAAATTTTTTTAGTAGCCTCAATCCAAAATTAAATACTGTCAAGATGTCTCCAGTTCATGTCGATGATGTGGTAAGTGCAATACATGTAGCCTTAGTTTCAGATAAAACACATAACAAAATTTACGAACTTGGTGGACCAGATGATCTATCATGGATTCAGATAATAAATACAATTATGCTTGCAACAAGCAAGAAAAAATTAGTGATACCAATGCCGATAAATATCATGAAAATATTCACAAAGTTTTTCTCATGGGTTCCGGGTCTTCCTGTAACATATGATCAAATTACAATGCTTGAACAAGGAAATACGGTTTCTTCAGTATGCTTGAGAGAACTAATTGGAAAAGAATTGCAGTCTTTTAGTACCAAGAATCTAGAATACTTATCAGCCAAATGAATCTACTAAATTCCTTCGGTAATAATATCCGTGTCTGTGTCATAGGATCATCAGGTGGCCTGGGAAATGCCTTCGTACAGACACTTGAAAAAGAGGACAATATCGAATCTATTTTCGCAATGTCTAGAAAAAGATCTGCTATCTATGGACATAAGGTTGAGCATATTAACATCGATCTTGAAGATGAGGAGTCTATCATTAGTGCATCAGAGCAAATTGATCCTAAAACAATCGATTTAGTTATTGTGGCAACTGGAATACTTCAGAATAGTGATGTAACAGCTGAAAAACGAATTTCTCAAATAGATTCTGATGCGATACTTAAGGTATTTAAAATCAATGCTGTTGGACCCATGCTGGTTATGAAACATTTTCTTAAACTTATAAATCCAAGTAGCAGAAGCATATTTGCATTTCTTTCAGCAAAAGTTGGTTCAATTTCGGATAATCAACTCGGTGGCTGGGCATCATACAGAACTTCAAAAGCCGCTCTCAATATGTTAATCAAAACGGCTTCGATAGAAACGAAAAGGACACATCCGAATTGTATAACTGTCACTCTTCATCCTGGCACGGTAAATACAAATCTCTCAAAGCCATTTCAACGGGGGGTTCCATCAGATAAACTATTTTCACCTGAATATGCTGTTGAGAATCTCCTCAATGTAATTGATAATTTAAGTGAAGAAAATATCGGTCAATTTATCTCTTGGGATGGAGAGCTATTGAAATTTTAAAGACTAGGCAATTTATGCTATGCAAACAATCAAATTTTATAAGTACATTTTATTTATTTTTATTTTCATGGGTACGAATTTGAGCGCACTTGAAGAGCCAAAATACACAGTTCTCAAGACATATGAAAATTTCGAGATTAGAAACTACGACTCATATTTAGTTGCTGAGGTAGACATAGAGGGATCCTATAATGAAACTGGCAATGAAGCATTTAGAATTCTTGCAGGATATATTTTTGGCGATAATCAATCCTCAATGAAGATGAATATGACTGCTCCTGTCGAATCTGAAGTTTATCCTTCCTCTGAGAAAATGAATATGACAGCACCAGTTTTTTCTAATGAAAACATTAATGGATACACATACAGATTTGTAATGGAGAGTAAATACACGAAGGAAACACTTCCTGTGCCGAATAATTCAAAAATTAGAATTACTGAAATTGAGGATAGAGTTATGGCTGTTATAAGCTTCTCTGGAAGATGGTCTCAAAAAAATTTCAAAAAACATGAGCAAATTTTAAATAAAGACCTTACAGATATGGGAATTGGAACTGTAAGTGAAGCAATCTATGCTCGATATAATGCTCCATTCACTCCTTGGTTTTTGAGGAGAAATGAAATTATGTATGAAATAGATTACAGAAATTAAGAGCCAAATCTGTATCTTAACTTTAAGATAATTTCATCACTAAGGGGTCTATCAATAGTATCCTCAGCCAAATCACCAAACGAAGTATATTTTGCCGTGTTTGATCCTGATTTAGTTGCGACAAAGTAAACATCGGATAATGGAGCGATTTGCCATCGGTAGCGAAGCTGAACACTCAAGTCTGAAATGCTAAAATCATCGCTATCCTCATAGGGTTTGTTGATTTCATTCAATATGTAGTTTTCAGCATCAATTTCATAAAATTTATTTTCATGCGCTTGAATTCCGACCCATTGAAGATTAACGCTCAATTGTTGCTTAGCATTTATAAAGTAATTAAATTTGAACTCAGTTTCCCATTTTTGATGAAAGAACGAAGTAAAATCTTTTTCTTGCTGGTGAAGAAGCCAGCCTCCGCTGCCATCTACATATTTTAATTCTGTCTCAAAACTGATGTTGCTTTGAGGGTACCAAGTAAATTCAAGCTCACCCTCGGCTTTCCTACCTTTCATATCCTCTGCTTGATATGTTAATGTTCCTCCATATGCGAATGTTTCGGAAGGATTGGTCCTATATTCAAATCTGAGTCTTTGTCTTGGTCTGAGCCTGTAAGTTCCATTACCATAACTTTCTCTATCTTCGAAACGTCTTGGCCAGTGAGAGATTGAGGCTTGTATTTGACTGAGATTATTGAGAGTGATGTCTACATTCCCTCCAATTGCGTTAGATATTCGATGACCACTGAAATTTTCGCCGTATCTCATATACGCTCCAATCTGTGTATTTCGAAATCTCTTTAAATCTGAGTTAATGGAAGTAAAATTATATTGAATATCTTTAACATTTTTTCTTTGATTAAATCCAAGATCATTTATTTCCATATTTTCATCAAAAACACTCATTTTGAGTTGATTTCTAATTCCTTGTTCTGGTGCATACACAATATCAAAGAATCCACCCTTTCCTGAGCCATATTCATCAGTGTTGGTATGAATATATTGCCCATCAGCCTTCCACACGCCAGTTTCGCTCAGATAATGAATATCAGCTGCATTTACGACCGAATCTTTTCCTGGCTTGGATACTGTTGTTGAGATGAAGCCCAGCCCTCTGGTGTCGCCATTATCTGTATTTTCATAGAGCAATCTAAAAGCACCAAAGTCCCGACCAGCCTGATTATAAATTTGATTATCGTCTGCCAATAGATCAGTCTCATCTTCTGATGCTAAAAGAACACCATAGCGGAACTTTTCGATTTGTCCTGTTGTCTTTAGTGCTCCGATGAGATCAGCTTTTGTAGTCTTTTTTATTCTTTTTGAAAAACTCACCCCCTCAGGAAGGTCTGGAAGATCAGGTCTGCTTCCAATACGCCTAGTATTTATGACGGTAACTTTGTTTCTTCCGCCCCAGACATAATCGCTGGCTCTTGGTGTAGCAATAAATATCTCGTTGCCTTCCTGAAAAAAAAGTCTTTTTTCAGGAAAAAATGTTTCATTCGCTGATAAATTAACCACAACATTGTCAGCTTCAACAGCACCAAAATCAGGATTTACCGTGGCAGTGAACTGAGCATTCGTTGAAGGGCGCCAAAAGAAGTCAGCCCCCGCTTTTGTGAGTGATTCATTATCAATTCTATCGTATGAGGATGATGCATAAGGGAACACACTCCACTGCTGTTTAAGATTAACATTATTCACTCTGGCTGGTTGAAATAGACTAATGAATTGTGGAACTGAATCTGGCACGGGAGGCCACGACCATTCCTCATTAAGATGGGCAACTTCTCTGATGCTATGAATATTAATTATTCTATCATCAGCATCTTTTGGCATAGCCACCTGTGACCATGGTATGTAATATTCTGCTGACCATCCATCATCTGAATCGGATGTCGCGCCATACCATGCACCATCCCAATCTGAAGAATATATTTTTTCTGGCATCAGTGTCCCGTCGCCTTCAGAATCTCCAAGACCCAGTGAAAACCAATATCCATATTTCCCGTCACCGGAAGTATCAATAGTTAGGCCGACTTTGTCTGATTTGGTTTGCCAGTCATCCCTTGATAAATACCGTTTTACGTGAGTATTCCTTGGCTGCTCCATTTCCATGGAAACATATAAACCTTCAGAGGTATAAAAAAAACGGGTTTTCGTTTCATATTTCGTTTCTTCTAATGTATCCGGATTGGTCACTTTGTAAGGATCATATATATTCAGTTCTTTCCATGCGATTTCATCAATTTTTCCATCAATTTTAATATCGACATCATCTGGCATCTTTTTGACTTCTATTGGTTTTGAATCATCCACAACTACTAGAATTTTGTTACTACTATTTTGTGCGAAAGATTTTCCCGCTCCTATTAGAAAAATAATTAACATCATGATGCTACTAAGAAGCATCCTTTCTCTACTTTGGAAATGGATATTATTCATTTGTATATAAGATTTCATGAAAATTGAGAGAGAGAATTATGCCTGAATTTGACTAATTTGTTAATTTTAATGCGTGATATATATATAATTTAATCATTATTAACATCAAATACACACAATAATGAATCAATTTAAAGTTAATCAATGTCGAGGTAAAAGAATATTTTCAATTCAGATCGTATTTTTTCTAACATTCATTAGTTTAGACACAAAAGCGGAAAGTCTCGTGAGAGAATTTTCAGGAAGTCAGTCAATGACTACCTCAGAATTCGAAGTAAAAGCACCTTGGATACTTGACTGGCGGATAAACAGTAATTACCGCGAGAATATGGGGTTAGAGATTTCTCTGGTAGATGCAAAAACAGGATTTATGATTGGTAGGATTTTCAAGACAAAATATGCCGGTAATGGTGTTAAGTTATTTAGTCAGAGCGGAAGATACCGCCTAAGAATCAGCTCATCTTTTACTAATTGGAATTTTAAAGTCTCGCAAATTAGTCCGAGCGAAGCAGAACTCTATTCACCAAAGGCAAGATAAATTAAGTCTTGTAGACTTCTGAAAAAACCTTCCTAAATTTCATAAGATCTTCAATTTTTCCTAAGCTGACTCTGAGATAGTTTGGATAAAGAGGATAGGCACGATGTACTTGAATATTTCTTTCGCGAAGTTTTGGCTCAAACATATTCACAGATCTTCCAATATCGGCAAAAACAAAATTTGTTTCAGAAGGGAGGGGTTTAATGTCA
>Ga0160423_10002905_pt1 | contig 14278 bp, 11 predicted proteins | sample CRUFie14St8metaG_FD_108191 | JGI IMG/M metagenome (GOLD analysis project Ga0160423, IMG submission 108191) | Marine microbial communities from the Costa Rica Dome - CRUD Field 142mm St8 metaG | ecosystem: Environmental > Aquatic > Marine > Oceanic > Photic zone | place: Costa Rica: the Eastern...
AAAACCATGGCTAAATATAGAGAGGGTTTAGTCAGCAGTATAGAGCTATCGCAGTCAGGGGCTGATTACAGTCAGGCTCAAGCCGACAATGCTCAAGCTATTTATAACCTTCTTGTCACAAAAACTAATTATAATCGTTCAGTTGGAAAATAATGAAAACACTAAAATTATTATCAGTATTAACTCTTTTTATCCTTATTGGTTGTGTTGAAGAAGTCAATGAAATAAGTCAAAAGAAAGAAACCCTAAAAGAGCTAAAGCAACAAATGGGGGATTTGAAATCTCAAATTTCTTCTTTAGAAAAGGAGATAGCTCTTTCCGACACCCTTGTTGAAGGTGGGGTGGTTGTATATACACAAGTTGTTGAACCCACCAACTTCACCCATTACATCAGTCAGCCGGGTATTGTTAGCTCTAAGGAAAATATACTTATTAGTGTTGAGATGGGTGGTATGGTTGTTAATCGCTTGGTTGAAGAAGGGCATTGGGTTAATAAAGGTGATGCTATTATTCAGCTCGATGCGAGTATTTTGTCCAATCAAGTGGAAGATGTAAGACAATCTACTGAATTAGCCAAGACTACCTACGAGCGTCAAACTAATTTATGGAAACAAGCTATCGGTTCAGAGATGCAATACCTACAAGCCAAAAACCAATACATGTCATTACAAAAAAAGTTAGCAGCTATGGAGGCTCAGCTCGATAAGTTGGAGTTGGTAGCACCAATTAGTGGTCGATTGGACGAGATTTACATAAATGTGGGGGAGTTTGCTGCTCCAGCAATGCCCGCCTTTCGTATTGTCAATTCGAAGAAGTTACAAGTTGAAGTAGATGTAGCAGAACGCTATTCGACAATTATTAAAAAGGGAGATCTGGTCAATCTTTCATTTAACGCGTTAGATATAAATCGACAAGAAAAAGTATCCTTTGTAGGGCAAGTTATAAACCCACAGAACAGAACATTCAAAGTAAAGATAAATCTCAACAACATCTCAGGTGATATTAAGCCTAATGCGATAGCTTCTGTAAAATTACAAGACTTCAGTCAAGAAGATGCTAAGGTTTTGCCGTCTGCTTGCATCAAAAAAGATATGCGTGGTTCTTTTGTCTTTGTAGCTGACAATAACAAAGCTGTAAAAAGATATGTAGAGACAGGACTTTCTGAAGACGACATGACACACATTACTTCAGGCTTAGACTTTGGACAAGAAGTAATAGTGATTGGCTATGACGGTGTAGTTAATGGGAGTAAAATTGATATCAAATAATTAGGTCGATGAGCAAAAGATATTTTAAAATTACTAACATATCACTGAGCAATAAAACCACTGTTTTTATTCTTACTGCACTTTTAACACTTTTCGGTATATTTTCTTACAAATCTATGCCTAAGTCCTTGTATCCAGATATTGTTATGCCAACGATAATGGTACAAACTATATATCCTGGCAATTCTCCTGCCGATATAGAAAACCTCATTACTCGACCCTTAGAAAAAGAGATTAAGTCGGTCAAAGGGCTAAAAAAATTAACCTCTAATTCTGTACAAGATAATTCCTCGGTTATTGTAGAATTTAATACTGATATAGAATTAAAAGCTGCCTTACAGGATGTCAAAGATGCGGTTGACAAAGCTAAAAGTGGTTTGCCATCTGACTTAGATATGGATCCTTTGGTTTTGGACATTGACTTCTCTGAATTCCCTATTTTAAATATCAATCTTTCAGGTGACTTTAGTTTAGATGAGTTAAAAATTCATGCTGAATACTTACAAGATGAGATAGAGGCCTTTTCCGAGATTTCTAAAGTTGACATAACAGGCTTATTAAATAAAGAAATAAAAGTTGAAGTTGACTTACATAGTATGGAAATGTGTAAAGTTAGCTTTAGAGACATAGAAGATGCTATTACTTTTGAAAACATCTCCATTGCAGGTGGAGATGTGCTTATTGGAAATGCTAGAAGAATGGTACGTACTTCAGCTGAATTTACTTCAGCCGAAGAAATCGCCGATATCATAGTCAAGCACGAGAAGGGTAATATTGTTTATTTGAAAGATATTGCTTTGGTTACTGATGGTTACGAAGATAGAGAAACTTATGCAAGGCTAGATAATCAGCCTGTTGTATCCCTAAATGTGGTTAAAAAAAGTGGTGAGAATCTTCTTGAGGCTACGGACAAAATCATGTCTTTATTAGCGACCGCCAAACAAAACAAGATAATTCCTGAAAATTTAAATGTTTCTATTACTAACGACCAGTCTCAGCAAACAAGAGATCAGCTTAGTAACTTAGAAAATAGCATCATTTTTGGCGTCATTTTGGTAGTTTTAGTACTCCTCTTTTTCTTAGGTTTGCGTAACGCTTTGTTTGTTGGTATAGCTATACCCCTATCTATGTTTATCAGCTTTGTAGTGCTAGGCGGTATGGGTACAACTATGAATATGGTGGTTCTATTTGCTCTTATTTTGGCCTTAGGGATGTTGGTAGATAATGCCATTGTGGTTATTGAAAATATCGACCGATTGTATAAGCAAGAAGGACTTAGCAGATTGGAGGCTGCCAAACAAGGCGTTGGTGAAATAGCAGTCGCTATAATTTCTTCAACGCTAACGACTCTAGCAGCCTTTTTTCCACTCTTGTTTTGGGAGGATTTAATGGGGGAGTTCATGGGCTATATCCCCATGACTTTAATAATAGTTTTAGGTTCATCTTTATTTGTGGCATTAGTCATAAACCCTGTCTTCGCTTCTAAGTTTGTGAAAAAAGATGAGCGTGCTACACCGAACAAAAACAATCTTAAAAAGATCTCTATTTACACAGCTATATTAGCAATTGTGTTTTATCTTACAGGATTCAGAATTTTAGGTTCTTTATCCCTATTTTTTGCTTTATTGAACTTGCTAAATGGCTTATACCTAACGCCTTTATCACATACTTTCCAAGATAAATTTTTAGTGCGTTTAGAAAGACAATACTCTAAAATTTTAAATTGGGCTCTTATGGGTAGACAACCATTAAAGTTATTAGCTGGAACATTTGGATTATTGATTTTTTCAATTGTTTTCTTTGCTTTAATGAAACCTAATATTGAATTTTTTCCCGTAAATGATCCAAAGTATATTAATGTATTTTTAGAAATGCCTGAGGGAACAGATGTTGCAACAACCGATTCTTTAGCTCGAGTTGTTGAGCAAAAAGTCACCACTATTTTGAAGCCTTATCAGGAGGCTGTTTCTTCGGTATTGACTAATGTAGGAGCTGGAACTTCCGACCCTAACGAAATGGGGGGAGCTAAAGGTAATACCCCCAATAAGGCAAGAATAACAATCAATTTTGTAGAATTTAAATATAGAAAAGGGGTCATGACGGGAGATGTGATGAAAGAACTTTCGGCTTCTTTGGTAGGTGTTCCAGGGGTAGATATTAGCGTAGATAAAAATAGAGATGGGCCTCCTATGGGACGTCCTATTAACATGGAAATTACGGGAGATAATTTTGACCAATTGCTATTGATTTCTGAAGATATTCAGCAGCTTATAGAACAGGAAAATATTGCAGGAATAGAAGGCTTAAGAGTGGATTTAGAAATGAATAAAGCCGAACTATTGGTAAATATTGACCGTGATATTACTCGTCGCATGGGAATTTCTACCGCTCAAGTCGGTTCCACTATTCGCACCGCTTTATTCGGTAAAGAAGTGTCTAAATTTAAAGATGGAGAAGACGAGTACCCTATTACAATACGATTGGCAGACAAATACCGCTACGATGTATCTTCATTAATGAATCAGCGCATAACTTTCAGAAGCCAGTCCAATGGTCGGATTATGCAAATACCTGTTTCTTCAGTTGCCGATTATACCTACAACAATACTTATGGTTCAGTCAACAGAAAAAATATGAAACGTCAAGTGACACTCTATTCTAATGTTATTGAGGGGTTTAATGAGAACATAATTATCGAGCAGTTAAAGAAACTATTAATAGATTACCCAATACCTGATGGTTATGACTTGCAGTTTACTGGCAAACAACAAGAGCAGCAGCAAACACAAGACTTTTTATCTAAAGCTTTAATGATTGCCGTTGCATTGATTACTTTGATATTGGTGTCGCAATTTAATTCCGCTTTAAAGCCCATTATTATTATTATGACTGTACTATTCAGTACTATAGGCGTATTTTTAGGATTAGCTATTTTCAATATGGATTTTGTCATCATTATGACAGGTATAGGAATTGTTTCTTTAGCTGGTATTGTAGTTAACAATGCCATTGTATTGATAGATTATATTGATTTGTTAAAGAGTCGTAAAAGACAAGAATTAGGACTAGAAAAAGACGCTAAATTAAATACTAAATTAGCAGTAGAATGTATCAAAAAAGCGGGAAAAAACCGTTTAAGACCCGTATTATTGACAGCTATCACTACTGTATTAGGATTATTACCATTAGCTACGGGTATGAATATCAATTTCACTACTCTATTGACGGAATTTAACCCTCAAATATTCTTTGGTGGCGATAATGCCATGTTCTGGGGACCTATGGCTTGGACAGTTATTTTTGGATTAACATTCGCCACTTTTCTTACCTTAGTGATTGTGCCAGTGATGTATTTATTAGCTAATAAAATGACAAACAGATTTTTGGTAAATTTTAAAAAGTAAGTTTCTCTTAATAATAATCTAGTGCAATGAAGTTTTGTATATTTGCAAACAATTAAGATTATACAATTGGCAAAAGCAACAGATACATTACTAGATAGGGTTAAGTTCCCATCTGACTTAAGAAAGTTGAAACAACAACAACTACCACAGTTCTGTGATGAGTTGAGACAGTTTATTATAGATGTAGTTTCAGCTAAAGGAGGACATTTTGGTGCCAGCTTAGGTGTTGTTGAGATGACGGTTGCTTTGCACTATATTTTCAAAACTCCTTATGATCAATTAGTATGGGATGTGGGGCATCAAGCGTACGGACATAAAATTCTTACCGGAAGGAAAGATAATTTTCATACCAACAGACAATACAAAGGAGTTAGTGGTTTCCCTAAAAGAAGCGAAAGTGAATTCGATACCTTTGGTGTTGGGCATTCCTCTACTTCTATTTCTGGTGCTTTAGGAATGGCTGTTGCTTCGCAATATAAAGGAGAAAACGATAAGCAGCATATTGCAGTTATTGGTGATGGTTCTATGACTGCTGGAATAGCTTTTGAAGCATTGAATCATGCAGGAATTGAAAACTCAAATCTATTGGTTATACTCAATGATAATTGTATGTCTATTGATCCTGCAGTTGGAGCGCTTAAAGAATATCTTACTGACATTGCTACTTCACATACCTATAATAAAGTAAAAGATGAGGTCTGGAATTTACTAGGAATGGTCAGTAAGTTTGGACCAAATGCACAAGCAATTGCGTCTAAAGTAGAGAATGCTGTTAAGTCGGCCTTACTGAAGCAGAGTAACTATTTCGAATCTTTAAACTTTCGATACTTTGGCCCTGTTGATGGTCATGATGTTGTACATTTAACAAAAGTTCTGAATGATCTTAAAGATATTCCAGGTCCAAAAATCTTACATTGTATAACTAAAAAAGGAAAAGGCTATCAGCCGGCAGAGCAAGGTAGTGCTACTAAGTGGCATGCTCCTGGATTGTTTGATAAGGAGACAGGCCAGATAATTAATAATACAACAAAGAACCCTCAAGCGCCTAAGTATCAGGACGTGTTTGGTAAAACAATTGTCGAACTTGCGGAGCACAATCATAAAATTATGGGGATAACTCCTGCTATGCTGACTGGCTCTTCATTGAAATATATGATGGAAAAAATGCCTGATAGAACTTTTGATGTTGGTATTGCAGAACAACATGCTGTCACTTTTTCTGCAGGTTTAGCAACACAAGGAATGCTACCTTATTGTAATATTTATTCAACTTTTATGCAGCGTGCTTACGATCAGGTAATACATGATGTAGCATTACAAAATTTAAATGTAGTATTTTGTTTGGATAGAGGAGGCTTGGTTGGAGCAGATGGCGCAACGCATCATGGAGCTTACGATTTAGCTTATTTCCGTTGCATCCCTAACATGATTGTTTCGGCTCCGATGAACGAGCAAGAACTACGTAATTTAATGTATACAGCCCAGCTTAAAGAATGCGGCCCTTTCTCTATCCGATATCCTAGAGGAACCGGAACAATGATAGAATGGCAGACGCCATTTGAAGAAATTCCTATTGGAGTGGGAAGACAAATTGCCGAAGGAAATGAAGTGGCGATTTTGACGATTGGACATCCAGGAAATTTTGCTACAAAAGCAAGAGAAAATATGGAGCAAAATGGCTATAGTATTTCACAATATGACATGCGCTTTGTAAAGCCCCTAGATGAAAAATTATTACACCAGGTGTTTAAAAATCATAACAAAATCATTACAGTAGAGGATGGTTGTATTAATGGTGGTTTTGGTAGTTCTATTTTGGAATTCATGTCTGATCATAACTATCAAGCAGAAGTCAAGAGGTTGGGTATTCCAGATAATTTTATTCATCATGGAACACAAGCAGAATTATGGCGGGAGTGTAATTATGACCAAAAAGCCATTGAAGAATCTATACAGCAGTTAGTTGGGATCAAAAAAGTAGCCACTACAGCCTAGTATAAAAAGCCCGTTTTATTACGGGCTTTTTATTGTCAGATTTCGATTATTTGATTTCAAAATTATCCATAAACTTTGTTGTATAATTTCCATTTAGAAATTCTTCATTTTTCATTAGTTGTTGATGGAATGGTATAGTGGTTTTAATTCCTTCAATTACGAATTCATCTAACGCTCTTTGCATTTTAGCAATAGCCTCTTCTCTTGTTTGCGCTACTGTTATAAGTTTAGCAATCATCGAATCGTAGTTAGGAGGAATCATATAGTTCGCATAAACATGCGTGTCGATACGGATTCCGTGTCCACCAGGGGCGTGGAAATTATTAATTTTTCCAGGAGATGGACGGAAATCGTTATGCGGATCCTCTGCATTAATACGACACTCAATAGCATGCAATTGTGGGTAGTAATTTTTGCCTGAAATAGGAATTCCTGCAGCTACTTTAATTTGCTCTTGAATTAAATCATAATCTACAACTTCTTCCGTAATGGGGTGTTCAACCTGAATACGCGTATTCATTTCCATAAAGTAAAAATTTCGGTGTTTGTCTACTAAAAACTCAACTGTTCCTGCGCCTTCGTATTTTACGGCTTCTGCAGCTTTAACTGCAGCTTGTCCCATTTGTTCACGAAGCTCATCTGTCATAAATGGAGAAGGTGTTTCTTCTACCAATTTCTGGTGTCTTCTTTGTACAGAACAGTCTCTTTCAGAAAGGTGACAAGCTTTTCCATTACTATCGCCAATAATTTGGATTTCTATATGGCGAGGATCTTCAATGAATTTCTCCATATACATACTATCATTTCCGAAGGCGGCAGCCGATTCTTGACGAGCAGAATCCCAAGCGGTTTCCAGCTCTTCATCCTTCCACACAAGTCTCATTCCTCTACCTCCACCACCTGCGGTTGCTTTTAGCATGACTGGGTAACCAATTTCTTGTGCTAACTTTTGACAGTGTGTAAAATTATCAATTAAGCCATCTGAGCCAGGGATAGTTGGGACACCGGCTTTTTTCATAGTTTCTTTTGCAGCGGCCTTATCGCCCATTCCTTCAATCATTTCTGGAGAAGCACCTATAAACTTAATACCATTCTCTCCACATATTTTGGAAAACTTAGCATTTTCAGAAAGAAATCCATAACCCGGATGAATAGCATCTGCATTGGTAATTTCTGCGGCAGCAATAATATTTGGAATATTCAAGTAAGAGTCTGCACTTGGTGCAGGCCCTACACAAACAGCTTCATCTGCAAATCGCACATGTAAACTATCTGCATCTGCTGAAGAATACACAGCAACTGTTTTGATACCCATTTCCTTGCATGTTCTAATGACACGTAGTGCAATTTCACCTCTATTGGCAATTAGTATTTTATTAAACATCTTATTGGTGTTTAAGTTATGAAGGATCTACTAAGAATAATGGCTGATCGTATTCAACAGGAGAAGAATCATCAGCCAAAACTTTCACAATCTTACCAGAAACCTCTGATTCGATTTCGTTGAAAAGCTTCATAGCTTCTACAACACACAATACATCGCCAGGCTTAATTTCATCACCTACAATAACAAAAGCATCTTTGTCAGGAGATGGCTTGCGATAAAATGTGCCAATCATTGGCGACTTAACTGTAATGTAATTGGATGTTTCGTCTTTTAATTCTGTTTCAGACGTATTCTCTGAAGCAGCAGACGCTATTGGTGCTGCTGCTAAAGGAACGGCGCCAACTACGGGTTTAGAAACAGGTATGTCTGAAACTACAGTTAATGGTGGTTCAATTACTTTACCCGCCTTCATAGCTGGCGACTTAATCGAAATTTTAATATTGTCGATTTCTAAATCTACTTCAGTAGCACCCGATTTTGCTACAAATTTGATCAATTCTTGAATGTCTTTAATATCCATATTTAATGGTTTTGTAAGTTCAAATATATAAACTATTTACTGTCATAAGCCCACTTTAGGTAAACAGAACCCCAAGTGAATCCCCCACCGAAAGCAGCTAATATAATATTATCTCCTTTATTTAATTGCTTTTCCCATTCCCATAAACAAAGAGGTATTGTTCCGTTAGTTGTATTTCCGTAACGTTGAATATTTAACATCACCTTTTCTGTACCTACGCCCATTCTGTTGGCTGTAGCATCGATAATTCTTTTATTAGCTTGGTGTGGAACGAGCCAAGCTACATCATCACCTGTTAGGTTGTTGCGCTCCATTATTTCAGCAGATACATCTGCCATTCCCTTTACAGCAAACTTAAATACAGTTTGTCCTTCTTGATGTATAAAGTGTTCTTTAGCATCGACTGTTGCATGAGATGAAGGTTTTACAGAACCTCCTGCTTTCATGTGTAGGTAATGTCTTCCTTCACCATTACTTCTCATGATAGAATCTTGAACACCCATTCCATCTTCTGTAGGTTCTAGAAGAACTGCTCCAGCACCATCTCCAAAAATGATACATGTTTGTCGATCTTCATAGTCAACAATTGAAGACATTTTGTCTGTTCCGATTACTAAAATACGTTTATGACTTCCGCTTTCAATATACTTGGCTGCAGTTGCAACTGAGAATAAGAAGCCTGAGCATGCAGCCATCAAATCGAAACCAAAAGCATTTTTAGCACCAATTTTATCGGCAATCACACAAGCAGTAGAAGGGAAAATCATATCAGGCGTAGCAGTTGCACATATGATCAAATCGATTTTTTCTGCAGAAAGTCCTTTCTTTTCTAACAAGCCTTTTGCTGCTTCAGCACCCATGTCTGAGGATCCAAGCCCTTCACCTTTAAGTATTCTTCTTTCTTTGATACCTGTTCTGCTCGTTATCCATTCATCATTGGTATCTACCATGCTTTCTAATTCTTGATTAGTTAACACATAGTCTGGCACCCAACCATGAATACCCGTAATAGCAGCTTTTATATTACTCATTATTAAATGTTTTTTTAATTTTTGAAGGCAAATCGGCCTCTATCACATCTGCAGTTAGCACAATCATGTTTTTTATTGCAATATCAGTTGAAATACCGTGTCCAATCACTACAGACTTATTCAATCCTAGAATAGGTGTACCGCCATAATTTTCATAGTTGAATCGATTGAAATATTCATCTTCAATCTTTCTTCTTTTGATTAGCGTGTAAAACGCTTCAGCTTCTTTTAATACCACATTCCCAGTAAAACCATCACATACAATAACGTCGAAATGATTACCAAAAATATCTCTACTCTCTATGTTCCCATTAAAATTAAAATGAGAACTATCTTTCATCATTTCATGTGTAGCTGTGGTTAGCATATTTCCTTTAGACTCTTCTTCTCCAATATTTAACAAGCCAACTTTTGGATTACTAATGCCGCATACATACTCAGCAAACAAAGAGCCTAAAATACCGAATTGATATAGCACATCTGGTTTACAGTCTGCATTGGCGCCTACGTCTAAAATAACATTAACACCACCATCTTCTTTTGGTAAAACAGAAGAAATACAAGGGCGTAAAACGCCAGCAATTGGCTTTACTGACATGTACCCCCCTACAAACATGGCGCCTGTGTTTCCAGCACTAGTAAAACCATCAATAACTCCTTCTTTTAATAATTGAAAACCAACAGCAATACTTGAGTTTGGTTTTTTAGCAAAAGCTTTTGTAGGGTGATCGCCCATTTCGATAACATCAGGAGCGTTGATAATGTTGAAAAGAGTACAATCTATCCCCTTTTCTTTTAAGATGGAAAGAATTACTTTTTCGTTACCAATAAGAAATAAATCTACATTATTATTTAATTCCTTTTGAGCTAAAATTGCTCCTTCGGTTGTTGCTTGTGGGGCAAAGTCCCCGCCCATAATATCTATGCCTATTCGGATTTTAGTCATAAAATAAAAATAGATTTAGCTTCTAAATATAATTAGCAGCTAAATCTACAAATAATACAGTGTTAATTTAATATGCGCTGAATTATTTTTCCATTACTATTTTTCCCTTATAATAAAGAACACCGTCTACCATGTGGGCTCTGTGTGTTAAATGCGGCTCACCAGTTGTTGGGCAAGTAGTTAACTGTTGACTTTCAGCTTTATAGTGTGTTCTTCTTTTGTCTCTTCTAGTTTTTGAGATTTTACGCTTAGGATGTGCCATTTTTACTTGTTTTATTTTTCAACTTTTGAAGTGCCGACCAACGCGGATCAACTATTTCTGGCTCTTGACAGGCCAAATCTTCTAATTTTTCTAGTATTTCTTGATTGCAGTCTGCCTCATCGGAATGTGTTCTTCTACTTGGCAATGACAAATGGATCAGTTCATACAGTTGATGCGCCACTTCAAGCGTGTGCTCGTTTGTTGGCAAGATGATGATTTCATCTGTTTCTTCTGGTTCTGATACATCAGAAAACTTTACAATCTGTTTGTAGTTGTCTTCAATGCTTTGTATATAATTTTCGGTGCAAGTATCGCAGGCTAATTTTATCTTTCCTTTTATTTGGAAATCTAACTCAAGCATATTACTCTTTTTTTGAAGCAATACAGTAGCATTTATTTGCCCTGAATTTAATTCGGCATAATCAAACAACTGAAAGAACGAGTCCTCAATTTTGAAGTCAAATCGGTGGGTTCCTAACTTCAGTCCTGAAAAATTAATCTGAAAATCTGTTAGCTTTACCATACGTCAAATCACTCGAAAAAGGGATGCAAATGTAATAAATTTAATCGAAAACAATACCTTTTCACTCTTCGTTTTTATTCCGGTCGTTGGTGTCCAGCTGATTTACGCTGTTTCTTTTCACTTATCGGAAGAGGATTTTCATGGATTTCGTTAAATTCTTGACGCTTTTTATAGATGTCGCAAGCCGTAAAAACAGCCTCTCTAAAAGACTGTTCGTTCGCTTTATTTTCTCCAGCAATTTCAAATGCAGTACCATGATCTGGCGAAGTTCTTACAAAAGACAATCCAGAAGTGAAGTTCACCCCTTTGCCAAAAGCCAATGTTTTAAAAGGAATTAAGCCTTGATCGTGATACATTGCTAAAATGCCATCGAAAGCACCTAATTTATATGTACCAAAAAAACTATCGGCGGGGTATGGGCCAAAAGAAAGAATATTTTCTACATTAGCTTTTTTAAGTGCAGGAATAATAATGTCATCTTCTTCCTTGCCCAACACACCTTGGTCGCCAGCATGTGGGTTGAGACCAAGTACTGCAATTTTAGGTTTTCTTATCCCAAAATCTTGCTTCAAGGATTTGTTGAACAGTCGTAGTTTTTCCAATACTTTTTCTTGGCTGATGTTGGAGCTAACTTGTTTCAAAGGAAGATGTCCTGTTAACACTCCGATTCGCATACTTTCTGAAAGCATCAGCATCAAAGCATCTCGTTTGTCTTTTGCCTCCAAGTATTCCGTGTGTCCTGGAAATTGAAATGAATAAGATTGTATGTTTTGTTTGTTAATAGGTGCAGTTACTAAAACATCTACCTCATTTTTTTGAAGAGCATTAGTAGCAGCTTCAAGAGATTTGAAAGCAAACTTTCCTCCTTCAGCAGTATTTTCTCCCAGCGTGATTTTTGCTTCTTCTTCCCAGCAATTGATGAGGTTGACTTTTTTATTGTTAGCCTTGCTATGGTTATCTATCACATTGAAGCTGAAATCTTCTATACCAATTGCTTTTAGGTGTAAAGAAGCCAATTTTGAAGAACCGAAAATAATAGGGGTACACAACTCTAGCATTCGTTTATCCAAGAAGGTTTTAATAATCACCTCCATTCCAATTCCATTAATATCGCCAATGGAGACTCCAACTCTTACTTTTTTACTCATATCGATTTCTTTTTCAGGAAGTTGAACAATAAACGAACACCTACACCTGTCCCGCCTTTGCCTCGATAATTGAATGGAGCCAACATAAAAGCAGATCCTGCAATGTCTAAATGCGTGAAAGGATAGTTAGTAAAATGCTCTAAGAACTTTCCTGCAGTAATGGCGCCTGCTTCAGGACCGCCTAAGTTTTTCAAATCAGCAATATTTGATTTCAAATCTTCAGTGTACTCATCCCAAAAAGGAAATTCTGCTAGTCGTTCTTGAACTTCCTCGCCACTTGCTTTCAAGGCAGCCATGGTGTTTTCATCATTTCCCATCGCAACAATTCCTTGTTTACCAATCGCACGAGCAGCAGCCCCAGTTAAGGTAGCTAAATCAATTACTAATTCTGGGTCGTATTTTTTCGCATAACTCAATGCATCCGCTAAAATCAAGCGACCTTCTGCATCTGTGTTCAAGACCTCAACATTTGTTCCATCATGCATTGTAATGACATCTCCTGGAGCATATGCATTTCCAGATGGACGGTTATCCGTTGCAGGTACTAACCCAATCACATGAATGTTAAGATTGGCTTTAGCAATAGCCACCATTGTACCTACTACCGCTGCCGAGCCGCCCATGTCACTCTTCATTAAATCCATTGAGTTAGGTGTTGGCTTCAAGCTCAATCCACCAGTATCATATACAATTCCTTTACCGACTAAAATGATTGGTTTTTTGTTAATTGCTTCTGCATTCTTCCACTCCATGATGGTGAAGGTAGGAGGGTCTATACTGCCTTGATTTACTGCTAAAAGTCCACCCATTTTGAGCGCTTCAATTTTCTTTTTGTTTAAAACTTCAACAGAGAAGCCAAACTTTCTCCCATGAGATTCGATTTCTTGGCTATATTGTACAGCATTTAGGTAAGATAAAGGCTCGTTTACTAAATCTCTGGCGATGAAAGCTCCGTCAATAATGGCTTGTAATTCTACTGCATCAGCATCTTTCATATCTGCACATAGGTTGATGGTATTTAAGCTGTGCTCTTTTTTATTACTGAAGTATTTCAAAAACTGATAATTACTCAGAGCAAGACCTTCGGAAAAAGCAAAGGCAACTGCCTTGTTTGCCATTGCGTTTATAACACTCACTTCCGAAATTTTTTTGGCAACAACTGAGGCATGAAGTGTATTAGCTGCTTTTCTAGCACTCTCTTTGCAATCGCTTAACACTTGTACAAAAACCCATCTGTTGTATTGATTAATAGCAAATTTTTTTTGTTCCGTGTCCAAGCATTTTGTTGCATAATCCATTTCTTCTTTTGATAAAGAAAAGCCTTCTAATTGTACAGCATCATTAATTAAAACAATAAGGTTGTCAGTATCTTTAATACTCGTTTTACGAGCAATAGTAGTGTTCATATTATTGTGTATTTTTGTAACATCAAAATTAGGCAATTTAGATGAATACGGACTCTTTGTTGAATCGCGCTTTAGCCTTTGAATTTTTAACCGCAGAAGAAGGACAATTTCTATATGAAAACGTGCCTACTGCTGAGCTAATGTATGTGGCGAATGAACTGCGGAAGATTCAAAAGCCAGATGGTAAGGTAACTTGGCAAATAGATCGTAATGTAAATACGACTAATGCCTGCATTGCCAACTGCAAGTTTTGTAATTTCTTCCGTCCACCAGGCCATGATGAGGTCTATGTGACTAAAATTGAAGATTACAAAACCAAGATAGAAGACACCTTGCGTTATGGTGGCGATCAGTTGCTGTTGCAAGGAGGTCATCACCCCGATTTGGG
>Ga0160423_10002906_pt1 | contig 14277 bp, 5 predicted proteins | sample CRUFie14St8metaG_FD_108191 | JGI IMG/M metagenome (GOLD analysis project Ga0160423, IMG submission 108191) | Marine microbial communities from the Costa Rica Dome - CRUD Field 142mm St8 metaG | ecosystem: Environmental > Aquatic > Marine > Oceanic > Photic zone | place: Costa Rica: the Eastern...
CTGGAGCAACGTGCTGTGGATCAAAAGCACGGATGACCTACGCAAACAAAACACCGATGCTGACTCTGTGGTGATACCCGAAGCGTTACCCAGAGGGAAGCTGGTTGCTAGGTATGAGACAGACTTGAAGCGGGCATACCTCATACCAAAGCCGTTGAAAGCATGGTGCGGAGAGCAGCAGATAAACTACAACTCCTTTGTATACGACCTAAAAACCAAACTGGGTGCCAAGAAGTCCAAGATGCGGCTTAGTAAGGGCACACACATGAACCTGCCGCCCGCAGATGTAATCGTTGTGGATTGTTCTGTGGAGAAGTTAGACGATGTTGAAGATTGACGATTTAGATCCTGATGGCGTCAAGATCGTCATAAACTGGGACAAGATGGTTGTGACTGCATCTGTGTTCATACCGTGTGTCAATACAGAAGAAGCAAAGCGTCAGGTCAAACGCATAACTGCGGAGAAGGATTGGCAGGTGGATATGAAGGTGGTGATAGAGGACAATATATTGGGGTTGCGTGTGTGGAGAATCACATGATAATGTGTTTACGACAGAGGTTCCTCCGCCGACTGTCGTTCTCCCTAACTCAACCCCTCGCTTCGGCGGGGGGTTTTTTAGTCTTGCCACTCACCACGGAGTTCTAACAAATGCTCGCGCATCAACGGACTTATAGTAATCCCGTTGTGCATATCTTTAGATGTACGCGCATGTTGCTTCATAGACCGTTCGATGGTCTCTGGCGTTATAGCTGCGCTTCTATGCCGTTTATTAAATTTGTATAGCTCTTTACGAACGTTCCTTAATTCTTTCCAATCTCCTTTTCTCTTCGCAGTGTAATACTTTCTTAACAACTTAGTGCGTCTCGTATTTACAGCACGATCTATCTGTTTGGTAATCTGGTTACGTTCTTGTTCAAAGGTGTATCCGGTGGGTGCAAATCCAAAGAACTGCCCGAAAAGCTCTCCTCCATTCATATCGTCGTAGATAGGATCACCCCTTCGTGTATAAATACCGCCCTCTTGCTGATACCTGCCAAACGATGACTTGTAGGCGTTTGCCACTGCGGGTGGCAGCAGGGACTCAATGCCACGCTCTATCTCACCGTCATACAAATCTTTTATGCCCCTACCAAACCGCTTTCCGGTGCTAAGTGCAGGGCCACCGATCAATCCACCAAGAAACTCTTCTGCAGATGGGTTGGTATTATATTTATTTTCTTGAAGCACCAGACCGTTGAGTTTGATCCTGTCAGACACGTCAATTCCAAGACCTGCAGATATGGCACCTTTGAACCAGCCTTCACCCACGGCCTTCCGAACCACGGTGTCAAAATCTTCTTCTTCGTCGTCTGCAAGGAGCAGATCGTAAGCCATTTTGAAGAGTCCGTATATTGGGACTCCGTGAATACCAGCAAACGCAAGAGCTGATAAATGCACCCCAACAAGCTGCTTGAAGGCTGTCATGCGGACTTCTCGATCTTTCTCCCCATCCAACATCTTCTTTGCGCTTTTCAACATGACGTAATACATGTTGAGTCCGTAGCCTTTATACATTAAGGCCACTCTACCTATACCCTCTTGAGCATACCGAGGCGCGGTCTCAAGAACCATGCCGCCATTTGTTTGCTCAGTCTGATACATGGCTTCTGTAGCGGCCAACTCTTTCATGGCCACCTCACCCATTTTTTGAGGGTTTACCTTCTGCCCCTTTGTCTCACTGTAGAAGCTGTTAGTGTTTCTCATCTCATCTAGTATGAGTTCGTATTGAGATAGTAAGATTGCTTGCCTGTTAAATCTTTCTGCGGCTTGGAAAAATACAGCGGATATAGTCGATACCCTGTCTAAAACTCTGGCTGCGCGATTTCCTGTGGCAATTCTACCACCCTCTTCCAACCCTGCAGCGTCCTCCAAGAAGGACCGACCAAACGCCCCTCGCCCTGCAGCAACCCTTACCAAAATCTCTGCATCTTTTAGTTGTTTTATCCGTTCTGGCGGTAGGTCCAAGTCCTTTTTGACCGTATACACTCTATCGCCAGTATCTGTTCTGGATATGTCGTAATAGTCATCTACGCTGTTACCAGACAGAAGAGTATGCTTGCTGCCAGCCATGACAGCTTTGAACGCTTTGATGGGTCCATGTTTTGCAGCCATGTACGGGTAAGCAAACAGAGGAACCTGTGATAGGTTTACCGCTGCAGAGGACACGTTGAAACCGATCGTGTATACAAACGCTACCTGATTAGCTGTCTTAAAATACTTTTCAGTCTCTTTGTTGGCTGCACCCATTCTGGCAAACTTGGAACGTCGTAATAGCTCCTCTTTATTCATTCTATGTCTTGGCAGAGCTTTCTGTTCTAGCTTGCCAACTACCTTTTTCCTGTCCTTTACGGTGGGAGTTGCGTCCACGATCTCATCTTCTAATCTACGGAACAGAGAGCCATATTTAAGTTTCTGCGTCTGTCTTCCTATGTCGTAGCCTTTTATGCGCAGGGCACGCATGGAGTCTGCTACGTAACCGAGAGTTCCTTTACGTTTCTGTAGTGAACGGGCGAAAGATGTTTCTGGTAGCGTGTCGATAAACAACCGCATAATCATGTCTTGTACTTCGCTCTCGACATTGTTTGCGTTCAATATCTGTAGCGTTTCTCCGACAAAAGACGTTGGTGGAGCGTTGGCAAAATCTCTGCGGCTCATCTCTCCATCACTTGTTTCCACACTACCCTTTTGCACGTCCGGGTCTTGTCTTGCTTCTGCAGCAGCTAGATCGCGTTCTGCCTCGCTTTCAAACATGAGAACAACGTAAGGGTCACGTTTTGACTGCTTCAAACTATATGTGAGCTTGAAGCGACCTTCACGCACCAAGGGGAAGTACACCTGCAGTGTGCTTTTGTCGAACAGCCGTGCGAACACGTCTTTTTTCAAACGCGCCACAGCAGCCTTCTTTTTCTTTACAACATCTGCGTCGTCCTCTGGTTTAGGTTCAAGTGCGGCATCAATCTCGCCCTCTACGACTTGCCGTAACTCTTCATATTGGCGTTGATACAGCTTACGCATCGCCTTGTATTTGCGTATGCCCTCGCCGCCTAATTTCCTTACTTCTTTCTGTTGATTGTCAAATACCTCTGCTAGATCATTGCCGCTATCATCGGTTTTACCTTCATAGTCAGAACGACTTCCAAACGGGTCTACCTGATAAATTGTAGCTCCGTAATCGGCATGATATATAAGTCTATCCAAAGCAGCTTTTGCTTCTGGGTTACTCCTAGCCCACTTAGCCACATCATCAACAACTTCTCGCACGTCACTATCTGATGCTTGTATAGCCCCCCGCTGTTTTTCAATTAGTTCGTGCAACCGCATACCCACATCACCAAAACCATTTGCTTCAGTTACATCTGCAAGCCCCCGCGTGCCTAGAATACCAAGGTAAAGTTGTTTTGCTGTATCGCCTACTCCGCTACGTAAGAAGTCTAGTGACGCATTTTTGAAATTGACCGCGAAGTCTTTTGTGGCGGGTCCAAGAGATTTATGCGCGGCACCAACGGACTTCATCATTTTCTGCACGCCCGCTCTGGTGGCGAGCATATACATGGCTCCCGCGTCTCTATATTCTGGCGCTGGTGCTAACAAGTTATTGATAAGATGGTCGGTAGCATTGAGTGCGGAGTTTACAGGCTTTGTTTGCATACCCATGAGCTTGCGCAGCACGTTAGCCACAGCGTTGAAGAACCTCTCCAATGCACTGATAGGCTCACCCTTTACATTTATGCTGGCAAGTAGTGCTTGAAACTCAGGATTACTAAACGATTCCGATACAAACTCATCGACGTTCTGCGCCCCATAGGCTGTATCTAGCGAACCCTTTACGTCATTGAACAGTTTGGTGAGTTGTTTGGTAAGTGGATGTGACTTGTTAGCCAGTGTTGCTGACGCAGCAGCATGTGTCATCTCATGCAGTATTGTGTGTGGATTGATACCAGTTTCTGCATTGAGTGTTATTGTGTTGGTTGTGGGGTCAAACTTACCAGCCACGGGGTTGCCAGCTTCGTCACTGGTAAAATTCAACACCTGTACTTTTGTGTCGCCAACTACTTTTCGTAGCGCACCTGCTATCTGACGAACCCGAGCCGTCGCACCTGTAATTGCCAGAGCATCTAGCGCTCCAGAGAGATCGCCTTTGTCAATGAGATTTGCAACTGCTGGGTGCAGAGGCATATCCAGACCGACCACAGCGTCAGCTTTCAACTCGAAGTATTTCTTAAACGCGGACCTGACGTTCGGATTATTTAATTTTTCTGCATCTAGAAGAACGTCAACACCTGCGTCAAAGTCAGGGTCTACTTGTGTTTCTACCTGCCTTTTTGCCTTTGCTTTTTTAACTTTAGGCGGAGTTGGACTTTTCTCCTCTATATATTTTTTAATCTCTTCAGGCGTGTATACCTTAACAGGTGAGGGCTTGGGCATCACCACAGTGGTATTGTTGGCTATCGCGCTTATACGCGCCCGCTCTTGTGCGTTGTTTTCTTCTACCTCCTTAAAATCTACAGCCACATCGCTATCTTTTGGAATTCCGTATGTAGCTACATTGTCTACCCTAATTTTTTCTTCTGCCCGCAAGAACGCAATTTGAGCTTCAAAAGCATCTACAGTCTTAGCGTCAAAGTTGTCTTTTACCCACTCACGCGCTTGTGCAGCCCTCGTTCTGCCTGTGTTCTTAAAATGTTCTTTAACATAATCAAACTCTACCCCCTGCTGTTTAGCTTCTGTCTTGCTAAAATTCTGTTGCGCCAGCGCAGAATCCCTTAAATCTGCGGCAATATGCAGAAGTGCTGCAGAGGGGTCTTGGTGTTTGGTAAAGTACGCGTACGCGCCAAAAGCTGGGTTGTTTTCGCCTCTCTTTTTTGAAATTAGCTCAAGGACTTTATTCGCGTCTGTCTCTGCAATATCAACAACCTTACCACCAAATGCCGTGTCTTCTCGTGAGGTTCGTCTGCTCAACACGTTATTGTTTGTAAGTTCTTTTACCTTGCTGGCTATCTGAGTCTGAGTTTCTTTGGATACTCGTGGACGCACCACGCGCACTTTTTTAACGCGTAGTGGGGGCAGGGACTCTACTAACTTCTTTTCTTTGTCTGTCTTTGGTGCGGCTTTTTTAGCAGCAGCCTTCTTCGGCGCAGCTTTCTTAGCTGCTACCTTTGGCTCCTTCTTAAACTCAAGCGGACGGAGTGGATCTTTGTCAGTTATGCGGTTTGTGTAGACATCTTCATCGTCAATGTCCCGCCAACGTTCTGCTTTTGGATCATTCCTATCATTGGTCTTATAGAAGTACCCTTTGTTGTCTCCGCTCCACCTCTTTACCTCTGCTGCTGGAATGTTACCGGCAAATGCCTGCCCTGTATCAACGTTTGTAAAATCGTAAGTGCCTTCGTCGTTTTTCTTTATCTCAATGAGCGAACCCTTTTTCATTCGCCCTTCGGAACCTTTTTCGTTCTTCATAGTCGCAAAGAACAGCGGACCTCCAAGGTCTTTGTCTGTTATGGGGTTGGCAGTCATGTTGTTCTTTTTAGCAAATTCTATGTCTGATTCTTCTGGCGCAGCCTTTGTCGCAGCTTTTTTAACAGCAGCCCGCTTCGGTACAGCTGCTTTCTCACGGACGGTCGGACGCGGCGTCGGTTCTTCTGTCTTAACAACTTCAGGTATTGCATCTCTGGCCTCAACAGGAGTGGGAGCTACAGTCTCAGGCACAGGTTGCACGGGTGTGGATACGACTTGAGGAGTTACTAATGTAGCTGGCTTGTCGCCTGTTCCTCTTGCAGGACGTACAGGGTCAGTTCCAGCAGCTCCCAATCCTTGTTCCGTAGGTGTGACAGCTCTGGCGGCACGGGCACGGCGTCCTCGTGGCTGTCCAGCAGCATCAGGGCCAACTCCACCTCCTCCTGTGTCATCTCCGTCGGGCCTTGGTTTGCTTGGTGGTAGAGTGCCTCTAGGTGAGAAAATGTCCGTTTGCTCATCTGCAAATCCCCCTAAAAATTGATTTATCTTGGACTTGGCAGTTTGAGACGTCCTCTTGTTACCCGCAAACGTGGCCAACTCCTGACGTATTGCAGGATCGTTAATATCTTTACCCTCTATTCGCTTGCGCACCGGGGCACTAGCAGGGATGCTCAAATCATCCATAACTTCTTTTGTTGCGGGCTTTGGAGAAACGTCGCGAGTTTCGGAAGCAGCGAGCCTTTGTCTCTCCGCGTAACTACGCCCCATGCCCGGCAAGGACTCCTGCGTGGTAGGCATATCTGCAGGATCAGGAAAATCTACCTGCCTAGGAGCTTCCGGAGCGGCCACTGGCTGCGGTGTTTGTGCTGCAAGCTCTGCTTCACGTTTTGCAATGGCATCACGCAGAGCCGGAGCAAAAGGACTATTTGGGTTGGAAGCAAGCGCGGCTTTTAACTCTGCGGTTCTTGCGTCTTGTTCAGCAGCAACACCCTGCTCTTGTCTAGCAACATCGCGCTCTTGCCTTGCACGAGCAATGGCCTCTGCCTGCTCTCTCTGCCTAGTAATATTTTCTTGTCGCAGAAGTATTTCTTCTGGATCGCCAAGAGGAGTTCTATCTCCAAGCATTATTGCAGGGTCAGAAGCGGTGCGGTCGGGTGCGAGGATTACATCGCTGTCTAGCTGCTTTCTAATATCGCCACGTTGATCTTCAAGTTGTCTTTCTGTTCTTGCTTCAGGGGGCCGTTTGTCTTCTATCAACCCCGCAATACCACCCCCAGTCACTGGTATGACTGGACCAGATGATTGATCTTGTAGTTGAGGGGGTGTGGTTTTGTCTTCTAAAAGTAAAGTTTCTCCTCTTCTGGAACGCAATGCCAGCTCTACCAAAGATTGTGCAATAGCACCCACCGTGCCACCCACAGCTGCTTGTTGTCCAACACCTTCGAGGAGTTCTTGATCTGGATTATATCCTTGCTCAATATAGTTTTGTGCAAGCCCTGCTCCAGCTTCTTGTAGTGCTTCAAGACCACCCTCTGTGCCAATCCTGCGTAACGCACCGATATCCTGTGCAATTTTTTCGGGGCCGAAAGCTCTACGCAATCCTCTCAAGATACGAAGTGGAGGGAGAAGTTCTGTTGCACCAACAAGGGAGCCTTTTAGTGCTGCCCTACTACGCTCTTCTTCGGTTGCGCCAAAATCACGGGCACGTTCAGATGCTTCACCTGCACCAGCACCTATACCAAGCGCTGCCGCTGCAGGAAGACCTACAAACGGTATAGCCGCTGTGGCCACCAATCCGGCAAAAGAACCTAGTCCTTCAGATACAGCTCTAGCTCCCCGCCCTGCCACACCTGTGTCGGCATCCATGGCTAGAAAATCTTGTACGGGGTCAAAAAAACTTTTTATGCCACCACGTAAGGCGTTTTCAGCATCTTCGTTGAGGAGGGTAGCACCGCCCAAAAGCCCTTGCTCAACAAGCCCTGCACCTCCAGCAAGAAGTCCTTTGCCAGTTTCTGAAAAAACATCATAAATAGCGGAATCAGAATCAGGCTCTTCTTCCGTGGACTTATACATGTCCAATTCTGCTTGGCGTGCTTCTTGTAGTTTTTCTGCACGCTCTCTTGCACGCAGTCGAGCGACTACTGCGCGTTCTACTTCTTCTTGAGTGGCACCTTCCGGCCCTTCAATAGAGTACTCTTTACCGTCTGGACCTTGGACTGTGTATATTGCCATGTCTTACTCTTATTGAAGATCGCCAAAACCATCGTTTATTTGAGATTCTAGAGACTTGAATATGTCAGTGAGACCTGCTGTAGAGGCATCAATGGCAGCGTCTCTGGTCTTAATTATGTCTTCTAGTTTTGGACCAGTATAATCAGGATCATCTGCCATATCTCGTGCCTCTGTAATTAACTCAGCAAACGCCTCGTTATAATTTTTCGTTATTGTAGCGATTACGTTTTGAATCTCTTTACCTACCCTAGCAGCGTTGATAGTAGTGTTATTCTTTTTGTCTTCAACAATGGCTTTGTAATAGGCTTCAATAACTCTGTTCTTCTCTCCCGCCATATACGCATCAATGGTTTTAAGAGAGAGTTGCACTTCGCCTTTGTATTTTGCCAGTTGTCCTTGGAACGCTTGGTCAGATATCTGCAACACCGCTCTCAATTCGTTTCCACGCTCTGCTATGGCTGTTCTCTGGTTGCCCAAATCTGCTTGGAGCAAGGCGTCTGCCTGTTGTGTTGCAAACTCCATTTCGGCTTGAGACAACTGCGATATTAGTAGCTTTCCTGTTCTAATATCTTGTTTTGCTTGTGAGAACGCTTCGGTGCCCGCAGTAAGAGCCTTATCTTTTCGTGCTGCTTCTGCATCAATAATACCTTGTTGTTGTGTGAAACGCTTGTCCTGCACTCCGCGCAGGTCTGCCTGTAGAGCATCAAGACCTCGCGCCTGTCTCCTACCTGTTTCACGACCAGCAAGTCCACTACTTGCCAATGCTGCAGCTGCGGTGGTGCCCCTAGCTCCAAGAAGACTATCTATCAGACGGTCACGACGTAGCCTGTCTTCACTGCCATAACGTTTGGCTATGGTGTCTGTTATAATTTTTTCTTGTGCCCTCCGTTCGTCTAACAAATCTTCCTGAAGCTTTTTGGCTTCGGGGCTTAAATCCAAAAATCCCATGGCATCAGTGCGCGCCGCTGTTCTTTCTACTTTTGGATCAATCGCAATATCCGCTTTCGCCTGACCTGCAAGCGCACTTGTAAGATCATCGAACCTAGTTCTGTCTACTTTTGGAGCCTTGACTGTGGGGACTGTGGTTGTAAGTCCTGCTAACACGTCTTCAGGAAGCGTGCCAGTCGGTGCGCTACCAAGAACCCCTTTCGCTCTATCAAGCGCATCCTGCACCGGATCAGATACGGGAGCTTCTGCCGGTGGTTCCTCTGCAGGTGTAGCAGGAGGTATCATGTTTTGTGCCAGTGTAGAATCAATCTTTTGTGGCTGTTCTGGCGCGCGCTGGCTTGAGGTGCCACCATCCCCAAGGATACTGCCTTCCGTAGTCCCAGTCATACCTTGAGTGGTTGCATCTAGTATGACTTGGTCAAGAGGATTTTCTGCTGTTGCCTTAGTGGGTCCACCTGTAGTCGGTCTTACTTTAGAGCGTTTATCAGACCCTAAAAATCCGCTGAATATACCACGCCTTCCGCTAGGATCTTTTTGCTCTGGTGCAATGGCTTCAATTTGAGCCTCGCCTTCTTTTGGAGTGATCTCACCCTTAGCGACTCTTTCGCGTATCTTTTTTATCTCTTCAAATATGTCTTGAGGAGACCCGCCAGTCGCAAACCCAACAATACCGCCCTGTGCCATCCTTGGCATGTTTGCCACACGCTGCATGTTGCGCTGCTGTTGTGCCTGACGCTGCTGCATAACACCTGCAACACCCTGTAACATTTCGTTCTTTGTGCGGCCAACAAGCTCTTCTTCGTATTGTTGAGCAATGGTTTTAGGGCTTTGCTGCATTTTCATCTGCATATCACGGGCGGCAGCATCTTTTTCTGACTTCAACTTTTGCAGTGCGAGCAAGTCAACAAGCTCTTTGTTTTGAGCATAACGTCTCTGCAACGCACCGGGATTGCTACGATACGCATCTACTTTTTGCTGGATGGTGTCATCAATACCGTATGCCATCTCTAATCCCCAAAAATTTGATTGTATAAATTCATTATGCCACCTGATGTTTGCAGAGCTTGTGTTAGCTGACTAGGCTGCGCATACGAATAGGATTGTGTTGCCAGAGGCAGTCCCTGTAACAGTGATTGCATGTATTGCACCTGCTTGTAAGGGAAGTCTCGTTCTTCTCTGAACTGTGCATAATCTGCAGCTATACCCTCAGACTCGATTGCACGTTGTTGTGCGCCTAAATCTGCCTGCCTAGTCAGTGCTGCTAGACCATACGTGTTTGCTGCATCTTGAGCAGCCTGCTGCCGCCCCTGTTCTACGTTAAATTGTTGCTGTGCCCTATCAAACGCCGTCGAATATCCAGCACCCGTAATACCTGCAATATTTTGTAACAGGTTGCGGTCTGCCTCTGCTTCCATAATGGCCTGCCGCGAACCACCAAATGCACCTGCACGGGTCAATCTACCAGCGTTCTCTGCGCGTTGGATAGCAGCTTGCCTGCGTGCTTCGTCAATTTGTGGTTGTAGTGCTGCCTGCAGAAATGGATTCATGTATTGCTGTGCGGTGCCAGCGTCGGTGAAGCTACCGGGAGTAAATGCGCCCATCTGATCTGTGGGTACAGCAAGCCCTGCAATGCCGGAAAACGCAGCTTGTTGCGCCGCAGACTCTCCAGCGGTAAGTGGGCCACCGTAACCTTGAAAGTCCATAGATCCGAGCGCCTGACCTCGACCAAGCATCTCTGTAACGTACGGACCCACATACGTGGATAGCGCAGACTCCGTGCCAAGCTGCTGTCCAGCCATAGGATCTTCAAACGTGGTGCCTGCAGATTCGGTGTCAGTTGTCATAATCTACCTCATGCCGGTAAGAAGTCTTCGGGATCTATTTCTTTGCCCTGCTTCTCACTTCCCGTACGAGCTTTGCGAACTCGCGCCATCATTTTTTCTAACACTTTTGCACCGGCATCCGAGTTGCCATTACCCAAATGGCTTACAACATCTGCTGGGATTACAAACTCACCATCGCTCAACATAGCAGGCTGTTCATTTTCAATGACAGCAGGCTTTTCATCAGCCATACCGTCTGTGTCACCGTCTAGAAACCTACCTCGCTTTAATTGAGCGATACCTCCAGCAGCCATCTGTTGCACAGGCTGTACGGCGGGTTGAGGTGTTTGTGCAGCTAATGCAGCTTGTGCGGCAGCTTCGGCAGCTGCTGCGTCTTCTGCAGCGCGAATGGGTGCAAGTGGTTGCCCTTGCCTGTTTTGCGCTGCAAGGTTTGCACGGTTGAGTGCTTCAAGCCCTGCTGCTTGTTCAGATGTATCCGAACCATCAAATCGAACATCAGTAAAATATCTTTGCCCGCCACTACCCGGACGACGGTTGGGATCATAAGTGCCCGGCACTTGCATACGACTGGCAGTATACGTAGGAATACCACCTTGATACCCCACAGGTCGTTGGCTGGTGCCCTCACCAAACAAGCCAAACAGAGAGGCCGCGCCGCCAGCAGCGCCTAGAATCTTGCCGTAGTCGTACTCGCCATCAGTCTTGAATGCACCAGTAATCATGTCGCCAAGGCCACTAAGCGTGCCTGTGCTGGCAGGTTCAGCTGCCGTGGTTGTGGTGCTATACGGACTAGAACCAATGATGGCAGTGCCACCTCGCCCTGCTTCCATTACCATCACTTACCTCCAATGAGCCGTAGCAGCTCTTCGTTAGTTTCAACTATACCACCACGAGCATAGGGGCTTTTATAAAAAGCCTCTTGAGTAGGATCACGAAAGATACTCCCAAAATCATAGGGGGCACCAATTTGAGCGGGTTTTGAAGGTAACACAGTGGTCATTCTGCCAGCTTCTTGTAACAACATACCCTGCAAATCCCTCACATTACCAAGCCTACGAGTTTTTTCGGCTTCGTCTTCTACCTGTTGGGCTATTTGCTGCTGTTGATCTAACTGTTGTTGTGCTTGCGCATCAAACTGTGCTTGTATTTGCGCTTGCAAGTCAGCTTGTTGCTGTTGCTGTAGTGCCGCTTGTTGATCTAACTGTGCAAATATTCCTGTAGCAGGTTGAAATTTTGATTCGGTCGCAAAGGTAACGTCTTGACCCTGTAACGCATCATTTAACAGGTTCTGATCGTTTATGTCAACGATACCATCCCCTGTAACATCATATGCTAACTGTGCTTGTGTAAAATCAAACGTGCTAGGGTCACCTGACACTTCAGCTTGTGCTATGATGTCAGCAATAAAGTCTACATCTACATCAGTTACCTCGGTTGCGGGCTTGCCTATTACATCTGCTATAGCATTGATTTCAGTGGCAATACCTGCAACGCTTTGCTCTGTGCCTTGCAGACCGCTGATTACCTGTTCTAGTGCCTGATCTTGGTCTAGCCCCGTTTCCTGCAGTGCTTCTAACTGGGCATAAATTCCAGTGGCTTCTGTGTCTGCACTGGGTGGCTTGCCGAGCATGTATTTTAAGACGTTAAACTGTGCGTTGGGCAGTGCTTCCTGCAACTTTCCTACAAGGTCTGCCTCGTCATATTGTCCTGCTAGTGGAGGTATATCTTCGGGGCGCACATCAGGTAGTCCAGCCACCTTAAATGCGTTGAGAACCTCTTCTTCGGTAACCTGTCTAGGGTCTACATATTTATCAATGACAGCTTGCTGTTGCTCTTCGCCAAACTGTCCTACAAATTGTTGTATTTCTTCGTCTGTAGGCTCATACCCCAGTGCATCAAAGAAGTTGGTCGCTTCTTCTACACTGACCATGCGTGGATCTACATATTCACCAATGGCTTGTTGCTGTTCAGTCTCGCTTATCTGTGCGATAAACTGATTGATCTCGTCTTGTGAGGGGGTGTAGCCAAGGTCGGTAAAAAACTGAGAGGCTTCGTCTGCAGTAACTGCTAACGGATCATATTCTTTTCTGACATCAGCGACAGCGGACTGTTGATCCATCTGTCCGACATACTGTTGAATTTGTTCGTCAGTAAGAGTGTACCCTTCTAACGCCGCAGCTGCTTTTACTTCTCGCGCATCAAAATATCGTGGGTCTACATAGGCATCAAGCGCGCTGGCTAGACCGGAATCGGGGTTAGCCCCTGTAAAGTCTGTAATCTCGTTCTTTGTAAATTTATACGGAATGTTACTGTTTGTAACATAGTCAAAAGCAGCCTGTTCGGCCTCTCCTATGCTGGTGTAATCTGCATCAAATACCTGATTCAGTATATTTGTTTGTATCAGGTTGTCAGTCAGGCCAAGGTCGTTGAGTTGTTGTGTAACTCCCGCAGCTCCAAGATCAGGTGCATTGCTTATTACGTTTCGCACATCAGAGTTAAACGCAATTATGGCATTTGACAGGAAATCACCCGTTGCTGCACCGCCATAGATAGACCCTGAAGTGCTACCGCCGGATATGGCTCCAAGCACAGAGTTGCCTACAACATTGCCGACCACATCACGATCAGGGTTTAGCTGGTAGAGTTGTGACTCTATGTACGCTTGCGGCAGACCCTCCTCAAGAGTCTCCTGCCCAGCTTCTTTTACAACTACATCAAAGGCTTCACTAAAGTTCTTGCCTTTTTTGCCCTTGAATATGGCTTGTTCAAAATTGTTACCACCCACACCCATGGTGCCTATGGTGGTAATAGCTGCAATCGCACCCGCATTTATAGCAATGTCTTTTGCATATTCTTGTGCAGCTGCCAAATCCATGCCTGAATTAAGAGCTTCGTTTAATGCGTCGTCATACGCACCGCCAGCCGTACCGCCAAACGATTCTGAGACGTCGAGGACTGCAGCCGTGCCCAGCGCTCCTCGACGCCCCATCTCTTCTGCAAACCCTCTTCCAGCGTCTTTTAACCCTGCCTTAATGACATTGCCTGTGCCTCCGCTGGCAAGTAAAACGGGTATCTCTTGCAGAACTTCTTTTGCTATGTATTCAGACGCAAACACACCTTTGTCTGTCCAAGCAGCAACACCAATGGCTTTAATCGTGTTCCACGCTTTATGCGCGGTAGATAACGGAGTGCCGTCTGGGTTGGTTAGTAGATTACCATCCTCATCAAAATTGGCGTTGCTAATAGTATCTTGGATGCGTGCCGCAGCTTCTTGATATTCGGCAGTCTTAAAGTCTCCTGCCAAGACTATCATGTCTTGAGCTAAACGACCTGCTGGTGTGGTCCCCGGATCAATACCTGCAATCAGGACAAGATTGTTAAAGCTATCTAACAGTTCGCCGCCAGCATCAAGCACCACACCCGCTGTATTCTGCCCAAAATCACTGTTTGCAATGTTTTGTGCAGTTTCGGTGTTGGCTATGTATGCGGCCACATTTTTGGCAAACTCATACTGTTGCTGCAACCCTGTCACGCCAGCATTTACAGCAGCTTTGACCTCGTCAGGCGTGGCCTCTGCAAGAATGTCTAAGTAAGACCCGGCGTTTTCGGTTTTTAGATCGCCGAAAAATAGGCCCGTTATTGTAATTTTAGGGACAGGAGTGCTTACGACTTGCCCGTCAGTGCCTATATATCTGCCCTGCACATCCACCATCGTGGTAGCACCTGAAAAAGAGGGGTGTGGCACCTCTCTTACAATCA
>Ga0160423_10002907_pt1 | contig 14276 bp, 16 predicted proteins | sample CRUFie14St8metaG_FD_108191 | JGI IMG/M metagenome (GOLD analysis project Ga0160423, IMG submission 108191) | Marine microbial communities from the Costa Rica Dome - CRUD Field 142mm St8 metaG | ecosystem: Environmental > Aquatic > Marine > Oceanic > Photic zone | place: Costa Rica: the Eastern...
GTGTCACGAATATTGTCTTCGGTCAGCTTCGACTTACCTGAAACTGCCTTCAGGCTGCTACTCAGTCGGTCGCTCAATGCTTCAAACATGGTGTCAGCTTACCCCGCGGGGATACCCAATCTCATCTCGAACGGCGTAGTATAAGGACGCTATGAAAGAACCCCAAATCGACAGTTACCCCGACATGAGTCAGAACAGGGCGGAGACACCATGGACAGCACACCCAGCCTGCTAACGGCTGGTCTTGCCATATTCTCGGCGCTGCTTTACCTGCTGGCGGTGTGGCGCCAGGTATTGAATCTGGAAACTGGCGAGGATCGCCAGCGCCAGCAGATCGCGCTGGTAGGCGTCGCGGCCCTCGCCACCCATGCGCTCGCTGCATACCTGCCCGCTCAGGCGGGGGAGTCGAGCCTCGGCTTCTATCGTGTCGCGTCGCTGATGTTCCTCAGCATGGGGGCGATCAGCTTGATCTTGCTGGTGGCGCGTCCCCTGCACACGCTACTGATCGTGCTCTTTCCCCTCGCAGCACTGTCCATTCTGGTGGCCACCTTTGCGCCCGATACCAGCCGCCCGATGAGCGACTTACCCGCAGGCATTCTGTCTCACGTATCCGCCTCGATCGTGAGTTTCGCGGTGCTCGCATTGGCGGTGCTGCAGGGCCTTTTAGTGACCGTACAGTCTCGTCAGCTACGCCAGCACCGCAACCGAGGCGTGATTCGCAAGTTACCCCCGCTGGAGGCCGCATCCATATTGTTCTACGAGCTGACCGGCGCCGGCTTTCTCATTCTGACCGTGGCCATTGGCACGGGCGTGGTGTTTATCGATGACTTATTTAGCCAGCAACTGGTTCATAAAACAGTACTGACCCTGCTGGCGTGGTGCTTATATGCCGTGTTGTTGGTGCAATACTTCCGGCGGGGCTGGCGAGTGCAGTCAGCGATCACGGTTAACCTTATTGCGTTTGGGCTCGTGGTACTCGGTTTTTTTGGCTCCAAGCTGGTGCTGGAGCTACTGTTGCCGCTGACGCAATAGCGGTGCTCGACAGCGCTCGCTGCACATCAAAACAGGCTTGTGTCTCCCGATTTTTTCTTCCACCATTTCGATTCCACAGTCATAGAGGCGTAAGCCACTCTTGAACGAGACATCGCTGGGTCTGCTCTTTGGGGCGCTGGCAATCCTGATTTTGGTCTCCGCTTTTTTCTCAAGCTCCGAGACCAGCATGATGTCGCTGAATCGTTATCGGCTGAAGCATCTCAAAGGCACCGGCCACCGCGGAGCGCGGCGAGCCATCCAACTCCTGCAACGACCGGATCGACTGATCGGTCTGATTCTGATTGGCAACAATTTGGTCAACATTCTGGCGTCGGCCATCGCCACAGTGATCGCGATCCGTTTATTCGGGGATGCGGGTATTGCCATTGCGACGTTGGTGCTCACGCTGGTCATACTTATTTTTGCTGAAATCACACCAAAGACGATCGCGGCGCTGCATCCGGAGCGCGTTGCCTTTCCCGCCAGTGCACTACTGCTGCCTTTACAGAGGTTGCTGATGCCTTTAGTGCTGGCGATCAACTCACTGACCAACGGCATCTTGAAGCTGATGGGGTTCTCACCCGATGAGGCGGGTGACGACGCCGTCTCTCAGGAGGAGCTGCGCACCATCGTGACCGAATCCGCTTCGATGATCCCCAGCCGCCACCGCCGGATGCTGGTCAACATTCTCGATCTGGAGCAGATGACCGTCAATGACATTATGGCGCCGCGGAATGAAATCTACGGCATCGATATTGAAGCGCCTGATGAGGCGGTCATGCGCCAGCTTAAAAACAGTGGGCACACGCGATTGCCGCTGTACCGCGACGATATCAATCAGATTGAGGGCGTGTTTCACATGCGCAATCTGAGCCGTGTCTTAGACGGCGGCAGGCTGAATCGGCAAGCGCTGCGGGAAGAGGCCGAGACCCCCTATTTCATCCCTGAAAATACGCCCCTCAATACTCAGCTTCTTCATTTTCAGCGACAGAAAAAACGCCTGGGCATGGTGGTCGATGAGTACGGCGACATACTGGGACTGGTGGCGCTCGAGGATATTCTTGAGGAGATTGTCGGTGAGTTCACCTCAAATCTTGTTGAGGAAAATGAGGAGATCACCAGCCACATTGATGGCAGCACCACCTGCTCGGGCACCGTGAGCATTCGTGATCTCAACAAACAGCGCAAATGGAGTCTGCCCACTGACGGACCAAAAACGGTGAGCGGCCTGGCGCTGGAAGCATTGGAGGCGTTCCCCAATGCCCGCGCTTCAGTCCGGATAGCCGGCTACCAGCTGGATATCGAGGAAATCGCCAAAACGCAGATCAGCAAAATTCGGATTTGGCCGCTAGAGACCGAGGCACCATCTGATGACGACTCAGAAGTCAGGTTACCGAGTTCCTAGGGCTTGGACCGCCGCTGGTCGATCGCTGCCAATATCTCCCGCTTGCGCTCATTAGGGGCAGAGAACCACTCAATGATCTCGTTGGCCGTTCGATAACAGCCGATACACACGTCCTCATTATTGAGCGAGCACACCTCAATGCAGGGGGATTTCACAGGCTGCGTCGCATCGCTCATCCTCATCGCTCCTCGGCCTGAGCGGCATAGAACTGGCGAGCGAACTCGTCCAACTCACCCGCCTCAATCGCTTGTCGAATACCCGCCATGTGCTTTTGATAGAACCGTAAGTTGTGAATGGTAGCCAACTGGGAGCCCAGAATTTCATTGCATTTGTCGAGGTGCGCGAGATATCCCCGGGTAAAGTTTTGGCAGGTGTAACAATCGCAATGAGCGTCGACTGGCTCAGTGCTGCTCTTGTGCTTGGCATTGCGCAACTTCAGCACGCCGGTGCTGGTGAAGAGGTGGCCATTACGGGCGTTTCGAGTCGGCATCACACAGTCGAACATATCGATACCACGCCTGACGCCCTCCAGTAGATCCGCGGGTGTACCCACGCCCATCAAATAACGGGGTTTTTCCGCCGGTAAGTGTTCCGCCAGACCATCGAGCACCGACATCATTTCGTCTTTGGGCTCTCCTACTGACAGTCCGCCAACGGCATAGCCATCGAAACCGATGTCCGTCAGACCTTCCAGAGAACGCAGGCGCAGCTCTGGATACATGCCGCCCTGGACAATACCGAACAGCGCCGCAGGATTATCGCCATGGGCCTGCCTGCTCCGCTCAGCCCATCGCAAGGATAGTTGCATGGAGCGCTCCGCCTCTGCCTCAGTAGCAGGATACGGCGTACACTCATCAAAGATCATGACGATGTCACTGCCTAGATCGCGCTGGATGCGCATGGAGGTCTCAGGGTCGAGAAACACCCGGTCACCGTTCACCGGTGATTTGAAAGCGACTCCCTCCTCGGTCACCTTCCGCAAGGCATCCAGACTGAATACCTGAAACCCGCCGGAATCGGTCAGGATTGGCCCTTGCCACCCCATGAAGTCGTGAAGGTCGCCATGCGCCTTGATGATGTCAGTGCCAGGCCTTAACCAAAGGTGAAAGGTGTTGCCGAGAATGATCTCGGCGCCGATTTCGGTGATATCCCTTGGCAACATGCCTTTGACCGTGCCGTAGGTGCCGACGGGCATGAACGCGGGGGTTTGCACGGCACCTCGAGGAAAGTCGATCTGGCCACGTCTTGCCAATCCATCCTGATGGGCTAGGTGAAAGTGCATCAGGCCCTGAGCTCTTTAGTCAAAAACATGGCGTCACCATAGCTGAAAAAGCGGTAGCGGTTTTTGATCGCTGTGCGATAGGCATGGCGAATGGTATCGGTACCCGCGAAAGCAGACACCAACATGATTAATGTCGATTCGGGTAGATGAAAATTGGTGATCATCGCGTCCACTGCATGGAAATCTGCGCCGGGGTACAGAAAGATATCCGTATCGCCACTGAAGGGCTTGAGTGGCTGCGCTTTGCCCGACAATTGAGCGGCGCTCTCTAACGATCTGACGGCAGTGGTACCAACCGCGATCACTCTGCCCCCTCTGGCCCGGCACGCCGCCACGGCATCGCAGCAAGCTTGATCGACTTCGATGTACTCGCTGTGCATGGTGTGGTCTTCAACATGCTCTGCGCGCACGGGTTGAAACGTTCCCGCGCCGACGTGGAGGGTCACCTCGGCCTTGGCAACGCCCGCTGCGTCGAGTTGCGCCAGCAGTGTTTGATCAAAATGCAGCCCGGCAGTCGGCGCCGCCACCGCACCATCCCGACTGCCGTACAGCGTTTGATAGCGGTCACGGTCATCGGCCGTATCCTCACGATCGATATACGGAGGCAAAGGCATGTGACCGTAGCGGCGCATCATGTCTTTAAGGGTGCCCGTCTCGGGTTCGAGCACAAACAGTGCGCCCTCCCTGCGCAGCACCCTGAGTGCCAAACCGGAGACATCACTCTCGGGGTCGGGGGTGACCAATAGCAACGCACCGTCACGCGGACTCTTGCTGGCGCGGACATGGGCCAATGCGCTGCCATCACCTAGGACCCGCTCAATGAGGATCTCTACGCGCCCGCCCGTCTGCTTCTGGGCGAACAATCTGGCCGGAATCACCCGCGTGTTGTTAAACACCAGCAGATCGTCGGCCGTAAGCAATTGCGGGAGGTCCTTGAAAGTCAGATGCGAACAGACCCCATTATTTGCCTCAACCGCAAGCAGCCGGGAGGCGGATCTCTCTGGCAGGGGCTCCTGCGCAATCAGTTCCGGGGGCAAGTCAAAAGCGAAGTCGGCGGTCTTCATTGATTTGGATAGGGGTTCAGTGGTGAATGCCAGTGGCGAGCTTTATCGGGGGCTGAGCACAAAAAAGCCGGCGTCGGCCGGCTCTCTGCTGCGATTCCCATTGGCGCCGCGTCACTTATCCTTATCTTCACTCTCGTCTTCAGCCGCTTCTGCGTCGGCCTCCGCCTCGGCTTCGGGTTCTGCCTCTTCTGGCGCTTGCTCAGATTCGGCTTCGGGTTCGGGTTCGGGTTCGGGTTCGGGTTCGGGTTCGCCAGCATCGTCTGATGCCTCGGCTTCACCCTCCGATTCCTCTGCCGCATCATCCGCTTCAGCGGCAACTTCTGCGGCCTCGTCGCCACCATCGGCTGAGTCGTCAGACTCAGGTGCTTCTTCCTTGGGGCTAGGCAGGGTGACTTTAATCAGATCCTCTTCGACAAGAATCCGTACTTTTTCCTCGCCGTTGACAGGCTTGCCGTTGCCGTCCTGAACCGCGTAACGGTCATCACCGCGCATGAAGATCTTGTACTCAGCCGTCTTCTTGATGAGCCTCATTGCCATATCTTTTCTCCCTGAAGATACTCAGATCCACCGGACCGACCGGGTGTGGCTCGGCTGAATCGCGCAGAAGTATACAGTACGGGGTGAAATTGCCTAGCCTCCCGTTGCCGCGCGGCTCGGAGTTGGTATACTCCGCGCCCTCGTCTACGCGAGCCGGAGTGGTGGAATTGGTAGACACAGGGGATTCAAAATCCCCCGCTGGCAACAGCTTGCCGGTTCAAGTCCGGCCTCCGGTACCAATTCAAAACGCTGATAAATAGGTATATTTACGGCAATGTAGTGAAAATTCGCGCTACTCCTCGACCCGACGCTGGGAAGACACTGACATAACTCTTCAGTCCACGTGGTGGTCCCACGGGGCCCACTCCGCACAGCCCACCGGCGGCCGCTGGGCCCGACAGGTGCCTCACAATCACACTGAGCTTGCTGCCTGCCTACAGGCCGGTTTGACTAAACGGCGGGATCCGCCGGATCGAGTAATTTGCTTTCACGCCCTAGGACATGATCCGCGAGCGATTCGCCAGTCTCCATGTTGCGAAACCAATCAAACTGACTGACTGACGCCTCGCAATCAACATTTTTGGCCGAGCGCAAATGGCGCAGATCGTGCGCCGACACAGTGCGCGTCTCCGTACTGATGCGGGCTACTCCCGACTGATTTGGGATAGAGCAATGCAAATGCGCACCTGAGAAAGCCATAATGTCCCCCGGATCTATCACGATGGGCACTGCTGCACTCGGTGGTGGTGGCCTCACACACTGAGGCAACATTGGGTAGTCGGTGTTCTTGTCAGCCTTTAGCTGCTGCATAAACGCCCGATAGCTCCACTCAGCACTTGTATTTGGCACTGGCGCATTCCATAGCGCCGGAAACATGCCGATAGTTCGCTCAGGTGTAACAGGCCAAATAGGCGCCCACCAATTTATTTGCGCATGAATATTCGATCCCCATGTATCTCTATGTGCTGGCAAATCACGCATATATCGAGTTCGTGAAGTGTCGTTTGAAGGCTGTAGCCGCAGCTTAAAGTGATCGTAAAAAATAGCGGATACGTCGACCCCTACTTCGAGTAACACCAATTTATAAAGTCTCGCCACCTCGTCGTTTTCTCTGACGATTTGCCTCGCGCAACTGGCACGACGCCGGAAGTCCGCGGACTCCAGCTTCGACTCCGCCAGGCATGGGTCACTCAGACCAAGTTCCTGCCGCGTGATTTCGCGAACACAACAAACAAGCTCATGCATCGCTGGTAATGCGCGATAAATCAATACAGCACCGGAGAAGATTGCGCTCGCGCGGTCTCCATCATTCTGTGACGACTTTGGGTATCGTAAATCTAGCCCGTCAGGCACGCGTCAAACCTTCATCAACTGATATATTTTTGGAGTTGTATCCACTGGGCCCACCACCAGCGAGGTCATATTAAGTCAGTAGCTTCATGCCTGCGAAGCTGCTCAGGCAAAAAAAGAGTCCCGAAGGGCTTCAGTACCCAGCATGTCGATTAGTCCAAAGGCAAGGCCTGTACGTCTAGTCGCGACGCGCTGGCGACCGACGATGGTGGTCGGTTGAGATCAGAGCCTTCTGCGAGCTGCTTAACGGATGGCAGCGACATTATCGTCCGAATAAGGACTGCACCGCCTTATAGCGGTAAGAGAACTAGGCCACGCGGAGGGATAGTTTATGCCGATAGGCCCTCGCAAGGAGCATCCTAAATGGTCAACCGAGTAGCGTGTGAATCACGTACCCCGCGACCACAGACATCAGGATGATGATGAAGTCACCGGTGAGTAGCGCGTAGAACACTCCGATACCGACGACAAGGCCAACGAGTGCTGACCGCTGCTTCATCCCCGCCTCACAAGTAAGCCGTTTGAATCGCATACGGTATTGCAAACAGGCACGACCAGTTAAACAGTGTCAGCACCCAGAAGTGAACCGGGTGTAGCTCCTTTGCAAGGAACAGGGCGGCTTGGACCGCGAGCGCACCTAAGGTGATCCAAAGTATCGGTTCGCTCATTGTTGCTCCCACTCTGCCCCGACTCTCTTCTGTCTCATCGACACCTCTTCTTTAATGCCGAGACCCTTTTGCATGTGTGGGAGGCCCCCTACTGTCACGGAATAACCCCCCCACTGGCAACAACTTGCCAGTTCAGGCCCGGCCCCCGGTACCAACCACCTCCACGAGCAGTCCAATCCGCGTTGTTTTTCGTTGCCTGGCAGTGAGTCAGAGGCCCGCTGATCGGGACGCACTGCTGTCATGTCCGGCTACATCGCACTTTCCTCTCCGATGCTACACTTTTTCACGTTGTGGCTGTTTTTAGCTTGTGGCCTTGGGGGAGAGATGGATGCGTTTCTAGACCTGCTGGATGGTGTACTCGACGGCACCATGATGCTATTGGCGCTGGCGATCCTGATCGCACTTATCGCCGTGGTCGTGCTGTACGTCATCGACGTCACACAAAACAGCCAAGCCATCCGCAAAAACTATCCGGTCATCGGCCGACTCCGCTATGTGTTAGAGCATCTGGGCGTCTTCTTTAGACAGTATTTCTTTGCCATGGACCGGGAAGAGCTCCCCTTCAACCGGGCTCAACGAGCGTGGGTGGCGCGTGCCGCCAAAAAGCTGGATAGCACTATTGCCTTCGGCTCAACAAAACCGCTCAATCGCCCCGGCGACATCTTCTTTCTCAATAGCGCCTTCCCTCCCACCAAAGATGAGATCAAAGCCTACGCTTCAACGCCGATAGTTTTTGGTGAGGGCTACGTGCGCGAGCCCTATGCTGCCCCCTCCATTTTTAATATTTCAGCGATGTCCTACGGTGCGCTGTCAGGTCCTGCGATTGAGGCACTCTCGATGGGAGCAGCGAAAAGCCGCATTTGGCTGAATACCGGGGAAGGCGGGTTATCCCCGTTCCATCAGACTGCAGACTGCGATCTCGTATTCCAGATTGGCACCGCGAAATATGGTGTGCGGGATGATGACGGCAATCTGGACGTCGAGAAAATTGCAGGGCTCGCCGCAAACCCACAGGTAAGAATGTTTGAAATTAAACTGTCTCAGGGGGCGAAACCCGGCAAAGGTGGGATTCTGCCAGCAGAGAAAGTGACCGATCTGATTGCTACGACCCGCGGCATACCGCCGGGTGAGGATTCAATCAGCCCCAACCGCCACCCCGAAGTTACCAACGCTAACTCCCTGCTGGACTTGATTGATCGGATCCGCACCGCATCGGGGAAGCCTACCGGCATCAAACTGGTTTTGGGGCAAACCGCGTGGCTTGACGATTTTTGTGAGGGCATCCGCGCTCGTGGCCTGGCGTCAGCACCCGACTTCATCACCCTGGATAGTGCGGATGGCGGCACAGGAGCCGCCCCCCAGGGTTTGATGGACAACATGGGGTTACCCGTGGCATCCAGCCTGCCGCTGGTGGACGAAAAATTGAGCTCCGCCGGTCTGCGAGAGCGCATCAAATTGATTGTCTCGGGGAAAATGATCAATCCCGCCGGGGTGGCCGCGGCACTGTGCCTGGGTGCTGACGTAGTCTGCTCAGCGAGGGGCTTTATGTTTTCCCTCGGATGCATCCAAGCCCTGCAATGCAATGAAAATACTTGTCCCACCGGCATCACTACCCATGACCCTAAACTGCAAAAAGGCTTAGATCCCACCGTCAAAGCCGATCGGGTCGCCAACTACGCGATCTCGATGCGAGAGGAGGTGGAGCTTATCGCGCACAGCTGCGGCGTACTGGACCCTCAAGCGTTGTCACGGCAGCACGCGTTTGTCATCAACGATCAGGGTCAACCCTCACCTCTAGCTACTCATTCGTCACCGTGAAACCCGTCCGCTATCCACCACAACTACGACGGATACCCCTGCCGCGCTGACGGCTTGAGTAGGGTCAAGTGACTTTTCACGGAAACTTTGATGTGCATGGGAAGCGAATCATCACCGGGTGTATTACGCTCCCTGCCAACTTCCCCTGAACCCTCTCGATGCGAACAAAGGCTTTCACAGCACTTGCCAGAGCCCTGTTGCTGATAACGGGTTGCCTATGCGGCGCATCGGCATCGGCGGCCGACTTTGCCCTCGAGTTAGCGGCGGGCTACGCCTGGGATGACAACGTTGGCCTCGATGAGCTGGAACGCGCGACGGGTGAGTCCGATGAGGTCACCACACTAGAGATTCAGGGCTCAGCCCTGTTTAGCTACCAGGATCGCGCGTCGCTGCGTGTTTCAGCCGGATTGGTTGATGACAGTTACCAGGAGTTCTCGCAGGTTGATCGACGCACCGAATCACTCGGGGTGAATCTGGAGACTCAGTTGGGCAAAGCCACTGTGGGCGTCAACTGGTTCGATGTCTCCGCAGACCTCAACGATGAAGAATTCCTCACCTACGAGCGACTGTCTCCCTACCTCGCGGGATTTTTGAGCAAACAATGGTTCCTGCGAGGGGAGTACGTCTACGGAGAGAAAACGATCGCTCGCCGCCCGGGCCGCGAGGCCGACAGCCACAGTGTCTCTCTGGACAGTTATTACTTCATTCAAGGCCTCAAGCGCTATGCGGTTGTGGGCTACACCTTCCGGGTTGATAACGCGCGCGCGAATCGCTACGACTACGACTCACATGCCATTAAGGCACGTTACGTGCATCGCGCAAATCTGGGACGACTCCCCCTTGAGCTTGAGATCGAGGGCAAGTATGAGGATCGGCAGTACAAAGCGCCCGACCCGATGATCGGCACCGAACGCGAGGATACCCGCTGGCGTTTCTCGGCCGAGCTGCGGCTCTCACTCACCGACTACGCATCGTGGGCGGTGACGATCAAGAACTCCGACTATGACTCGAATCTGCGCACCGCGAGTTATAGTGACCTGGTGGTAGGCACTGAAATTCGACTATCTTTTTAGGATCCGACCAAGCCGGCAAGCAACGAGCCAAACTGCTCGGGGCAACGCTACCCGTTAACCGCTACTGAAACCGTAAGTGCCCGTATCCGTAGATTTGGTCGCGCCCTGGGGCACCCACATCAACAGCACTGGCATACAGCGCGTCCAGCATTACGGCGGGCTCGCTATTTGATTGCAGCAAGCGTGCTGCGGCGACGGTGACAAAAGGTACCGCGTAGGAGGTGCCGGATGACGCCGCGTAACCCCCCCCGGCCTGCGCATGGCGAATATTGACCCCGGGCGCGGCAATATCGACATATTCACCGCGATTGGCTAGGCGAAACGCGCGACCCCGGTTGTCGGTTGCTGTCACAGCGACCACCTCCGGATACGCTGCTGGATACATAGGTTGGGCCATCGGTCCTCCATTGCCTGCCGCAGCAATCGCCAGAACACCGCGCTCTCGCACCCGCGCCAGCGCGGTCTCAAGCAGTCGGTTGGGAGGGCCCGCCAAGCTGATGTTAATCACGGACACCTGTTGGGTGATGAGCCAATTGAGTGCCTTGATCAGACTCACCGTGCTGGCGAATTCGCCCTGCTCCTCGCTTTTATCGAATACCTCCGCTACAAATAGTTCGGCCTGGGGCGCCAGGCCCAGCGCCGACGGGTCATTGCTGGCAATAATGGAAGCGATCGCCGTGCCATGGAAATTGGGTGGCGCGTCATTCTCGACAAAGCGTCTCGTCGTAATCGACGTCTGAGAAAAAGCACTGTGCCCCTGATCCACGCTGCTGTCGATGATCCCAATGCGTAGCGACAGGTCAGACAGATCAGTCGGCAAAGCCAACAACTCCCGCGGAGCGACGCCCGCCATGTCCTCGGTCGCTTCATCTGGTACGCCGGCGGTGTAAAGGTGATTGAGATCGACATCCGCCCTGTCGCCGCCAATTACCTCATAGATACCCGCGCGGGTCGCCGACAAATCAAAGCTAGCGGGCGCCGCAACCTCGGCCAGCAGAAAGCCTAGACCTTCGAGCTCACTGACCCGGTCAAAGAGATAGCCTTCCTGAGCCAATTGCTCGAACACATCGGCTTCTGCCATGACCAACCAGTGGTCAGTCTGAATACGCAGCGCATCTTCACTGATCCGAGATTCAATATCAGTGAGCAGATCCTCCATGGCTTGCTCTATTCGCTCTTCGGTCGCCTCTGAAACAATATCGGAAACCTGATCCTCCACCTCCTGACCCACGCCGGGCTGAATCAGCGCGAAACCCAATAACCATACCGCCGTCACCCAAAATCGGCTGCTGATCGGGGAATATTTGGCTTGAAGTAGCTCGTTGATGCTGGACATGATGGGAGTCTAACCCGTTTAGGCATATCGCTTGAAAGCAAAAAACTGCCGCCCGACCGGGAATAAGTCCAACTCTGAAACGTCAACAAGACAGCAGGCTAAATATGGCGAACTTAACCGCCCAACAAAGGAAGGATTTGATTGAGGAGCTACCGCGCTTAAAGCGCTTTTGCTTCTCATTGACGTCAGATCCGGCTGATGCCGACGATTTGTTGCAAATCACGGTGGAGCGCCTGCTTGAGAAAGGCATGCCCGAGGACGCGCACGTCGCTAAATGGTCGCACCGGGTATGCCGCAATTTGTGGATTGATGAGATTCGATCTAGAGATGTACGGAGTCGTTACGCGCAGTCAGAAAGCGTAATTGAAGGGGCCGGCACTACTTCGGCCAACACTGACGAATCCGTACAGCTTGATCGGGTCTCGGCGGCGATGGAACGTTTACCGCCCGAGCAACGCGCAGCGTTGGTTCAGGTTGCTGTTGAGGGTTGTTCCTACGCTGAGGCAGCGGCGCTGCTGGAAGTGCCGATCGGTACGATCATGAGTCGTGTCGCTCGAGCGCGCAAAGCGCTGGCTGAAGATTTGGAGTGGAGTGCAGAAAAAGAGGCTTAAGCCTCCGGCATTCGTCACGGCCCACTTGGGAGGGGCCGAAGCGAACAGGGTGATTACGATGAGTGATGATCGTCAGAACGTAGTGGACATGGCTGGAACGCGAGTGGATGACGACCACTTGCTGTCAATGTATGTCGATAACGAGCTCGACGCAGAGCGAACCATCGCTTTGGTTAGCAGGTTGCGCAGTGAACCCGCCCTGCGAGCGCGCCTAGAGGTTATGGAAGCGAACGATCAGCGAGTGAGAACGCTGTTTGCCGAGTCTGACAATCACGTTCCCGAGCATCTGGCACCCATGGTTGCGGCGAAAAACGTGTCGGTACTGGGTATGAGTCGACGTTGGCAGCGCTGGGCGAGCGTCGCAGTAGCTGCCTCGTTTGCCACAGCAGTGGCATTGGTTGTAGACCTGAACCAAACCGACGTATTCAACCCCATGAGCATGGATCCGCAGCTGGCGAGTGCTTTGGAACAATCCCCCTCGCGCGCCACTGGCTGGGACGTTTTGGATGGCGATCGACACTTCCGCTCGGTCCTGACCTTTCCCGTAGCCGACGGACGCTGGTGCCGTGAGTTTCTGCTGAATCAAAACGAGTCACACTGGCGCGGTGTCGCCTGCCGAGATGGCGGTGAGTGGGTGAACCAAGTTGTGGGTAGCGAAGTCTTCCTCGAGCAGGAAACCCAGTATCGTCCCGCTGGTGCAGGTGACAGCGAACAGGTCGCGCGATTTATCGATGAGACTGCGACCGACGTGGCGCTTGGACCGCAACAGGAAGCAGCGCTGATCGCATCCGGCTGGTAACGTCCTTCCCGCCAAATATTGGGTGCGGGTCACGCACCAAGTCACAGCAACACCCCAACACAATCCTCAAGAAAATGCGGTTGAAAGCCTGTGAGCAAGGCCTGTGCTAGGCGACTGCGACAAAGTATTCCTTGCGCTACACTCACGGCCGCCGACGATCACTGACTCGCCGCAGCTAACCTGTAATTAAGAGTGTGACACTGATGAATGCGTACTTGATTCCGCTGACCGGCGGCGTGTTGTTGGGCCTATCCGCAATGTGGCTGCTGCTTTCACTGGGCCGTGTCGCCGGCATTAGCGGCATTGCCTGGGGGTCCCTTGCAGGGCCGGAACGCGCCTGGCGCTGGCTATTTTTAGTGGGCCTGCTGGGGGGCGGCTTGCTGACACACAACGTTATCGGCCAACCCGTACCGGCTGAGTCCGTAGCGCCCTTATGGCTGATTGCCGCCAGCGGACTCCTCGTTGGTCTGGGGACGCGCATGGGTGGCGGCTGCACCAGTGGTCACGGGGTGTGTGGTCTGGGCCGAAGATCACCGCGATCACTGGTCGCGACGCTGACCTTCATGACACTGGGCGTCATCACCGTATTTATCATGCAAAGCGTGATGGGAGGCGCAGTATGAAGGCGTGGCCCGCTTTAATATCAGGCGTACTGTTCGGACTTGGACTGACCTTGTCGGGTATGTCAGACCCGGCCAAAGTGCTCGGGTTTCTGAATATCACTGGGGCGTGGATGCCTGATCTGATTTTCGTCATGGGTGGCGCTGTGCTCGTCACCTTGCTGGTCACACCGCTCGTCACAGCAAGGGAGGCGCCCTTGCTGGCATCGACTTTTTCCCTGCCCGGTAAGCAGCTTTTGGACCGGCGTTTAGTTGGCGGCGCTGTGTTGTTCGGTATCGGCTGGGGACTGTCCGGTTACTGCCCGGGACCTGCCTTGGTGAGCTTACTCTGCGGCTACGAATCCACCGTCGTATTTTGCGTGGCCATGTTCGCAGGAATGGCACTGGAAGGTCCGATCAACCGCCTTTTCGCCTCATCTTGAGTGCTGGAGAGCTCGTTGGCCTCGGTGTTACTAAGACAGGTCCAACGCAAACTGTTTGAGCACATTTAGCGGGACAATCTCAAGCGTCTTTTGGTGGGTCGCTCGCAGGTAAAGTCTGGGGGCTTTGCCCGCGTCGTGAGCCTGATGCCAGCGCATCGCACAGAGACACCATCGATCACCCGCTTTCAACCCGGGGAAGCCATATTGCGGCATCGGCGTCACTAGGTCGTTGCCGGCTGATACCGAGAAAGAGAGAAAC
>Ga0160423_10002908_pt1 | contig 14275 bp, 16 predicted proteins | sample CRUFie14St8metaG_FD_108191 | JGI IMG/M metagenome (GOLD analysis project Ga0160423, IMG submission 108191) | Marine microbial communities from the Costa Rica Dome - CRUD Field 142mm St8 metaG | ecosystem: Environmental > Aquatic > Marine > Oceanic > Photic zone | place: Costa Rica: the Eastern...
ACTGACCTCACCTCAAGCAAACGTTTGACCGCAGAGAGATGAACAACACCATCCTCGTCAGCCAATTTCCGCAACGCTTGAAACAAAACGGATGGCGAGACCGTCTCGCTTTCATCAACGGCCGAGGTTGATGTCAGCCTGGTACGAAGTTCGTCCCGCAACTCAACGGGCGTGTTGGCGAGCGAAACTTCAACGTGAAGCGAGGCGCTGGAATTGCACTCCTTGACCAGTTCGGATTCCCTGCCCAACTTGGCGCCACAGTGCGGGCAACGGCTGTCGGTTTTCCGCTGTCCGGAGCATTGTTTGCAGACATGACAACGAATAACCAGCCATCGCATTTCCGACATGGCGCAACCTCAAAGGGTGAAGTCATGCCTGTTCTGAGGCTGGCCCGGGCGACGGGCTGGGGCGGCCGGTGCTTTGGTGTCAACGCGCTTTTTCGGTTCTGGAGCGGCCTTGCGGGTCAACGCACCGCGAATTGGCCCTGTTTTGGTACGGCCCATGGAGAGCGATTCGGGTAGGATGAGCGCGGCTACGGCCACGCCATGGTGGTCTTGACCGGCCGTGACTTCGTCAACGGCTACATCAAATTCAACCACTTCTAAATCCCGACTGGCGAGCCTGCGCTGGAGATTTCTTCGCAGAAGCAGCACGGTTTCCTCGTAGTCGAGTTCGGTCGTGATCGTCGCAACGATGGTGCACTCGTCACCCTCGGGGGTGACGCAAGATGCCCAAGCAACGCCAGCAGAAGCCGAGGAACCGTTCCATGCATAGGCGGTAGCCAAATGGCACTCGACAAGCGAACCCATGGGGAGGGGGCGAGGAGGCGTCGCTTCAAACCCCAGGGGCAACATCGCCCCTTGCGCCTGAATCAACCTGACATCACCAAGGCCAAGCTCGACCAAACCTTGGTCGAAAGCGTCCTCCGCATTTTCACCCCACGAGGAAACAGCGGTCATCAACCAACCGGGGCAAGCTGGCGTCCTCGAGGATTGCATGATTCATACACAGGCACAACGGGTTCATGAATACCGTGGTGGTAGGGGTTCCATGGCAGCAGCCACACGCTACCTTTTCGCAGGCTGCATTTGCCTGGTGGTGCTGGTTCTGTTTTTCTCCAGAATCAATCCAAGTGAGTACACGATTACATTGGTGTCAGGGGCCCTCTTGGCCACGTTATGCATTGGTTTTTGGATGCTGTTCGCAACACCGCATACCGACAAAAACAGGAGCCTTATCGGCCCCGCTTCCACATCATCAAGAAGCGCCCAACGAATCGCATCGGTTGAGAATTTGCCCGACCCGATAGAGCACGACCTCGACATACCGCTGTGATCAGAAGAGTCGAATCGTTTCCAAGTTGCTCGGTGCATAAGAGAGGCATTGGTACCGTTCACGCAGGGTATGGCCGAGTTCGTTGCACTTGTGGTAATCGCCGTGATGGCAAATGATAATTCGAGGTTTTGTGCTCAACTTTTCAACGAACTCCAGCAACTGACGTCGGTCAGAGTGGCCCGAAAATCCGTCAATGGTCGCCATCTCACAGCCGACCTTGACCATCTCTGTCTGACCGTTGATGACCATCGGGACTTCACCAAAGCCCTTCTGCAGCCGGCGTCCAAGGGTGCCTTCAGCTTGGTAACCAACGAAGCAGAGTGAATTTCGATCGCTGTGGGCCCAGTTTCTGAAATATTCAACAACCGGACCTGCGTTCATCATGCCCGAGGTCGCCAAAACGATGCAAGGAGACGTGTCCATCAGAATGTTTTCGCGGAGTTCCCTTCCTTTCACGGGTCGGAACCACTCGTTACTGAACGGGTTGTCCCCATCGTCCTTGAGGAGGGATTTCCTGAGACTTTTTGTGAGGTAATTGGGGTGAGCGGCGTGGATGGCCGTGGCTTCCTGAATCATCCCGTCCAACCAGACCGGAACCGGTTTTACCGTACCAGAGCGGAAGAGCTCGTCAATGGCGATCATCACTTCTTGGCTTCTACCAACAGCAAAGACGGGGAAAATCATCTTCCCACCACGAGCGAGGGTCCTCGAAACGATGTCTTTGAGTTCCTGGTTGGCCTCTTGCCTCGACGGTTGGTAATCGCCCTCTGAACCGTAGGTGGATTCCAGCACGAGGGACTCAATGCGAGGAAAACGGGTGTTAGCAGCGTCAAACAACCATGATTTTTCGTATTTCTGATCGCCACTGAACAGGAGGTTGTGCTTCCCGTCGGCGATATTGAAGTGGATGGCGGAAGACCCAATGATGTGGCCTGAATTGGAGAACGTCATCTTGATGTCCGGTGCAATGTCTGTGGTTGAGTCCCACTCCACATCAACGACGTGCTTCATGCAAGTGCGTATGTCCTCCATGCTGTAGGGCGCTACTTTGCCTTCTGCACCACCGATTTTTAGGTAGTCCGTTTGGAGGAGAAGCATCAAGTCACGTGTGGGTGGCGTGCAGTAGACAGGACCTCTGTAGCCGTATTTGAACAAAACCGGCAACATTCCAGCGTGGTCGAGGTGGGCGTGGGTGAGGACCACGGCGTCCAACTTGTCGAGGGGCAGCGCTTCTGGCGCATTGAAGAACGGCATGGGGTCGTTGTCGTTGGCCACGTTGACGCCAACATCGATCATGATTCGGGATTCGTTGGTGGTGACAAGGTGGCAGGCGCGACCAACCTCGCGGTAGGAGCCCAGCGCAGTAACACGGGCCCAAGCGTTGCCTGGTCGGGTGGGACGGTGAATGTTCAAACCGAAATCCTTCAGGAGTTTCCTGCGCTCGTCTCCGTTGGTTTGGCGGTACATGCGAATGTCATGAACGGATTTGGAAAACAGGTGCGGGGCCCGTTCAACTTTCACTGCCCAGCCGGTCTTGTCCCGTATGGCGTTGCTGTTTTCACCTCGCCGACCGATGGCCGTGCCGGGCTGCTTGCATTGAATCGTGACTTCCCTGTAGCAAGAATCGAAATACATCTCGGTGATTTCGGCCTCCTTGGGGACAATCTCCTCGATAACCTCCCTTGCTTTGTCCATTTTCATCATGGCATCGATGGGCGTTCGAAGGACAATTTTTCGCTTGATGCGCCGGGCAATTTTTCCGATCAACCCGTCGGAACCAGTGAACGGTCTCATGTTGGTTGTAATGATGGCGATGTTACCCGCCTCCAAGTCAACTTGGTATTCGATGTTCCTTGGGACGATTTTAGCAATCTCGTCTTTCAGTTCTTTGTAGGTCATTCGCATGATGTTCACCCGGCTCCCGCAGTCGTTGTGGACCACAAAGCACCGTTTGGTGCAGGGCGGCGAAGCCGCGGGAAAATGAACTTCACTTCAGAAGTTTGGAAATCTCGTCTTGAGAAACTTGTTGGTACCCGGAACCGGGCGTGATGATGGCCAGATCCATGCCGTTGCCGGAGGCCGCATCACGCTGTCCCGATGCATGGAGGGCTCGCGCTGCTAATTTTAAGGCCTCCGCCTGCGTCATGTTTTCTTTGAAACCGTCTTCAAGCACGCCGTACATGTAAGGAGAACCGGACCCTGTGGCGCAGTAGACATCTGGAATGGAGCCCCCGGCGGAGTCGATGGAGTACACGTGCCCTCCGTCCTCGTCAACACCGACGATGAGGAGTTGAACCCAATGCGGTCGTCCAGAGAGGATGTTGGCGGTGAGCGTTGCGGCACCCTTTACGGTCATGGGTTGTTGCCGGCGCAGTTCAAACAGCGCCACTTCTGCTGCCAACGTTCGGGAAAGTGACTGCGCATGGCCAACCAGACCCGCCGTTGTTAGGGCGAGGTTATCGCCGATTTTGAACAACTTCTGAACGCTTTTGTTGGCAATGAAATGACCCATTGTGGCACGATGATCGGCCCCAACAACAACACCTCCTTTGAACGTGATGCCCACGGTGCTGGTTCCGGTCTTCATAACGGTCTGGTGTTCTGACATGGTTCACTGACTTTACCGACACTTCTTGAACCTTGGGCATTGAAGGTCAGAGAAGATACCGCGATAGACGGTGGAGGTTGGAAGAACATCCCTTTCGCTTCTTCGGTGGGGGAGTCTTGAAAGAGTCTCGTCGGCAAGCCACCACTGTGCGCCGAAAGAAACGAAAGGGAAAGGACGAAGCTCAGTCGTCCTTAGACGCATTCACGCAACCGACGGAGGTCACCCCCACCGTGGATGAGCCCACGGTTCCTGCCATGCCGGACTTGGATTTGTTGGAAGCCGCCGAAGCGAAAATCGATGAAGAAAAGCAACCCCAAATCGCCCCCAAAACCTCCAGCACCGGTCCGAGAAGTTTCGCCATGCCGAGCACCAGCATAGCCAGTGCACCACGAATGCAGAACGCCGAAGTCACGTACCACAACCTCGAACAGTTGTATCCAAACGCACCCGTGCCCGTTTACGAGGGCGAGATGGTTCTTCACAACTCAACATTGTTGGATTTGACCGGTTGCGGCGCATTGATGGATTGGGTGGCGGACGGACACGGTTGCATCGTTGAAATGAAGCGCATGATGAAAAGAACCACAGAGTTCAATCAGGCGCTGAGCATGCTCTATCAGTTTATTGAGGGCGACGCTCAAGGTCAAATCATTCGGATAACGGATACGCGGTTGCTGCTCCTGCCTCAGGGATGCCGAGGCATCAAAGGCACGGAAATGGAAGGCTTTGCGGTGGAGCCAGACGAATTCGTGGATGTGTACGAATGAACGAACAACCCATTGACATCCCCTGCCCTGTTTGTTCCTCAACGGGAAACGTCGGCATGATTGCTCACATAGACGAAATCCCGTACTTTGGAGAGCACACTCAGGTCACGATTCTTTGCCACGATTGCGGTTGGCGACAGACCGACTTCATACCTGCGGAGGGAAAAAAAGCCGGGGGTTGGTCCTTGCTTCTCGATGATGAGGAAAAGTTGCGAGCTCGTGTCGTCCGCTCATCTTCTTGCACGGTTTCCATACCTGAACTCGACCTTGAGGTGAATCCTGGAAGCAGCGCTACCGGCTACGTGTCAAACGTTGAAGGGGTTTTACGTCGGTTCAGGGAAGTGGTTGACATGGTTGACAGGGACCTGTCAAATCAATTTCTGAAGGCGGAGGATGATGAGAGAAACGAACTCATGGAACAGATGGCGACATTGCAAAACATGACGCTGACGCTAGCGAATCTGGGAGGATCTGGCGCTCAACCCGTCACCTTGCTCCTTTTGGACCCGCACGGCCACTCCATGATTCTCCACCCCGATGCCTCGGAGAGGGCGTTGACCACGGACGAACTTGAGCGCTTGCCCGTGGGGCCCGACCCCGCCGTGTTTTCTGCTGATGACGCAACGGATTCAGCGTGAGTCATCGGCAAGAAAATCATGAACAAGATGCGCCGTCTGGTCGCGCATCTCGTGCAGATTTGCCATCCATGCCGAAGCCCTTTCGATGCACAACTGCTTCATCTCACCGGCCAGCAGTTTTCCAGCGCGAAACGCTTCATTGACCTCGGCAAGGTAGGCATCGTCTTCTTCAAAGAAATACATCATGTATTGGTAAGCGACATCAATATCCGGATTTCCACCCATCCTCCGGTGTTCTTCTACCGTGGCCTGTCCACCTGAAAAAGCCCGCTTGATTTTCTTCTCTACACTCGATAATTCGTCCCGCAAAAACAAGGTGGTCTTGGGCTGGCTGCTGCTCATTTTAGCGCCGGTCATGCCGACAGCAAAGTGGTGGTAAGTCGAGGAGGGAGCGAGGAGACCGAGCCCGCCGAGTTCTCTTTCCAGTCCGAGAAGCTGGTGGCGAATGCCGTGTTTGTCCCTGCTTGTTGCTGATGGAACGTGGACATGTCCTTGTTTTGGACTGGAGACGATGTCTGAGAAACCAAGCTTCGCTATGGCAACGACGACCTTATCGAAGACATCGGCCACCTTTTGCTTGTCAACGCGACCGTTTGGCATCTGCCCAAAGACCTCTGCGTTTTCATCGTGGATGGAAAGGCTCACCAGCAAACCCTTCGACGATGAGTCACGTATGTTGAACCAGTTGGTTTTGGAAGCGAGACCTCTGGTGAGGCGCAAGTGAGGGTCCTGATCCACCCCGACCGGCACAACAACGGGGCGTAAGCCGCCAAATTCTTCCAACTGGGGATGTAAGATGTCGCCTACTTGAACCATAGGTGCTTGAACATGCGCGAGATTTGTATCTCCACCAAAGCCGTAAATGGCTTCAAATTCACTCAGGTTTGTACGCTTGCCCAACTGAAATCCTAGCCGCTGCACAGCAGGACGAGTGGACTGGAAATAGACATCCGTTTTCTCCGGCTCCAAACCAAGGGCGGCATAGTGAGCGATGTACTCCTCCAGCGCCACTTTTCGACCCTTTTCCAATGAAATACCCCGGGTGGCTTGACTCTCAAGGTCCGCCACGGCTATGGTGACGTCGCCACCTTGCTGCTGGAACCATTTTACCTGCTCAACCACCATGGAGTGACCAAGGTGCATTTGTCCGCTTGGCATCAATCCCGTGAGAACACCGAAAGGTGATCCAGTTCGCTGAGCTTCCAACACTTGGTCAACATCCCTGTGGGCAAAGACGATGCCTCTTCGGTGAAGTTTGGAAGGCGAGGGCATGGAAACATCTTCCATTGAAGCGAGCCCGAATTGACTGATGATGCGGTCGTAATCCGTTGATTGGGCACTCCCCCACGGGTCAATCACAAGGTCATCTTCGTTCATGGAATCCACCCTATGACCCTTTAGCCTTCCTCGGTGGCATGAAGGCTTCGCTTCCCGGGGTTCGCCAAGGGCTGGTTTTCATTGAGACGACGATCAGCCAAAGACGACCAAGGCCCCAAACCTTCCCGGCCGAGAACACCCAACATCAAGAACACCGAAAGCACACCAATGCCCACGACGGCGTAGGGAATCCACGCATCTGCCCCTTCTGCAACCCTCGGTTGGAGCAACCACGTGAAGCGCACCTCAGTATTGTCCACAAACCGTTTTGCCCATCGAAACAAATCCGTCGTTTGGTGGCCGGCAACCGTCACGGCTGTGCTGTGGTTGTTGAAGAAATCCGACCGTGCGATAACATCGTACTCAACGTTTGAAGCGTTCAACGTGATGTTGACGGCGTGGCCGTTCACGACCGATAGAACAAGGGTCCCGTCCTCTTGCTGCCACCAACCCTCCTGGGCGGTTTTTGCACCCGTGATGTTGGGCAAATCAGTGGAAGTGCCGTTTGTGGAGACGGCATGGACCTTTTCGTTTGAGACATCCAAAAGCCACGTTAAAGGCACGTTCCATGGAAGATCTTCTGCAAGCGAAGTGCAGGCTTCTTTTTGTAACGGTACGAAGGTGATGACGGTCTGTTCTCGGACTTCATTGGCCTCGTGCTGGTATTCATAGCAACGTTTGGCGGACCATGCGGACCAAGCCTCACCCCAAGTGGTCAGCCAAATGTCAGGCGTGTCGTCCAAAAAAGCGAGGACATCGCGGTCGTGGCGCACCGTAGCGTCGTGAATTCTCCCGACCCAATAGAAATTGACGAGCCCCCCGGCCTCAACTTCGGCTTGGATGTCTTCAAGCGAGGCAATGCCTTTTTCCAAACTGCCACCCCGCCGTCCAAGGTTGTACCAATCCCACAAATCGTGGGGCACATCCGAGGCGTTGTGCCAAGCCGTGGAGCCTAGGCCGGTATGGTCACCGTGGATGGGGAAACCCTGTGAGCTTATTTTTTCATGGTCGGCCATTGTCAGCGTGTTCGGCGTGTAGGTCGACAAGGGGGAAACGCCCCACATGCTGGCGTTTATTCGGTCCTCGATGTAATTCCTGCACGACTGGGCGACAGCACCCGGGTCGTTGGCCCACGACAGTCCCGGCACGCCGTAGCAGCCAAATTCATCGCCGTGCTCCAGCCTGTCCAGCGCAAACGAACTGCGCAACCAGCCGTCCTCTTCCCATGCAGACTGGGCCAAGGCAATGGGATGAGCCACCACGGAGACCAAGAGAAGGGTCAGCAGCGAAGGAATCACCATCCTTCCTCTTGGGGCCATGGATGCGCCTTCTCTTGATGCTCTTTCACGGTTGTCCTTGGCCCCAACCTGGAAACTACGAAATCGTCCGCTTCCCTTTGTGTCCAGAAAAAACATCAAAACCGTTACCAAAACAGACACTGTCATGGCCGACCAAAGCGATTTGGAAACCGCTTGGCAGGAATTGCGGGTGCACTGGGCGATTGAGCCGAGCCCCAAGGACCTCCCGGCAACCCCTGTGTATTCAGCGCTAAGGCTGTTGATCTCGCCGTTCCTACGCCCCCTCCTGCGATGGCGGATTAACGGGGCCGACCGCATACCGAGAAAGGGAGCCACCATCCTTGCGGCAAATCACCTTTCGCATGTCGACCCCATCGCTGTCATCGCAGCTGCACGAAGAACGACCTATTACCTCGCCAAAGACGGACACTTCACGAACCGCTGGACACGATTTATCATGCGGTCCACGGGCCAGATTGAAACCGACAGAGAGGCCGGGGCGGGTGATGCTTTGGCAGGAGCGGCAAGGATTCTGGAAAACCAGCGCGCTTTGGGGATATTTCCGGAAGGCACCAGATCAAAACGGCCATCACCGCCTTACTTGCTACCGGGAAAAACCGGTGTTGCGCGGCTCGCTGCGGCTTACCCTCACGCAACGGTCGTGCCGGTGGCGCTAGTGGGCACGCGAGAGGTGATGCAACCGCAGCACCACAAATGGCCAAGGTTGTACCGACGATTCGACGTCAATGCTGGCGTGGGTGTTTCGTGGCTTCAGTGGTTGGGCGCTGAACAAGGTGGAAACATGACGCCAGCCATGCTTGAATCGCTTGGAAAGGCGGAAGAGCACGAGATCAGGTCGGAATTGGCACGGCTCTACCGAACATTCACTGACCAGTTGATGGCTTCACTGTCGGCTTTGGGGGCTCCCTGAGAGTAAAAATAGCCTGACGGGACAAGGCTGTTGTGAGCTTGCATCATACACCCTTTGGATTGCTAAACTTGTATCAAGAAGACGAAGAGCTAATCCGGCCTAACGACCAGCAGCTCAACGCCGAATTGCGTGGGCTCGGGCTCCTGGACGATGTCGTTCGCATGGCGACGTCGTGGGGGCGAGAGTTGTGTCCGAAAAGCGGCAATACGAAGTTGGTCGCTGCCCTCGACGGGTTTGAATTGCGCATCGACGTGATGAAGACGGTTGAGGGCTTTCTGACAATGAAAGACCCACACCTTGAGGTGCATATTTTTCGAGGAAGAAACCGGACGGTGGGCACGGTGGAGCGCGTGTGCGTTTTGTACAACCAAAATCACCCTGGGTGCGCCATCGCCGATGCGTTGGTCTCCTTGGTGTTGCTCGGTGAGGCCAATTGGCCAGAAGAAGCCACCCCACACACCTTGAGAGATTTTGCGGAGGCTGCCCAAATTGAGCAGATGGCCCGTCGCCTGAAACTCGGTAAGATTCAACTCACACTGGAGGATTTAGAAGAGATTGCCGACATACGCAAAGCCCTCGAATTGGGCATGCCTCAGGCTGCTGTGGACATGCTGTGTGCATTTTGCCGACGGTGTTATGCCTGCAAGGGCATGGAAATTGATGCTGTAAAACGCTACACTGCCCCGTTGTTTGATGAAATCCCTCGCAACGCCGTCGTGGCGTACGGCCTCGGCCCAAGCCACCCAAGTGATTTGCTGTTTCTACCGGATTTTGGCACAGGTCAGTGAACAACGCCTAAGTGCTTCCTCTGCTGGTTGCTGTTGGGTGAAGGCATGGACGCTTACCTCGACCTGATGCGACACATCTTGGAGCACGGTGCTGAGAAAGGCGACAGAACCGGAACAGGAACAAAATCCGTCTTTGGCTATCAGATGAGGTTTGACCTCAGCAAGGGCTTTCCGATGGTCACCACAAAAAAACTCCACCTCCCATCCATCGTTCACGAACTGCTTTGGTTCCTCAAAGGCGATACCAACGTGAAGTATCTGCAGGAAAACGGTGTCCGAATTTGGAATGAATGGGCGGACGAAAACGGGGATTTGGGACCTGTGTACGGAAAGCAGTGGAGGAAATGGGAAACCAAAGACGGTCGAATCATCGATCAGGTAAAACAAGCGGTTGAGTCCATAAAAACGAACCCGAACAGCCGCCGAATTATCGTCTCTGCCTGGAACGTTGGCGAGCTTGAGGATATGGCGCTCATGCCGTGCCATGCCTTTTTCCAGTTTCACGTGGCGGATGGAAAATTGAATTGTCAACTCTATCAACGCAGTGCAGATGTCTTTTTGGGCGTGCCGTTCAACATCGCATCTTACGCTCTCTTAACCCATATGATGGCGCAGGTCTGCGGCCTAAAGGCTGGTGATTTTGTTCACACCCTCGGCGACGCCCACCTCTACAACAACCACCTCGAACAGGCGCGCCTTCAAGTGTCGAGGGAACCCTTGCCGCTTCCTACGCTAAAGTTGAACCCTGAAATTGAAGACATTGACGATTTTACCTACGCCGATGTTGAGGTTGTTGGTTACAACCATCACCCACACATCAAAGCCCCCATCTCCGTCTGAGGTTGAACCATGCTGTCTATGATTTTCGCCTGCGACGAGAAGGGCGCCATTGGGAGGGAAGGCGATCTTCCTTGGCGGCAATCCACTGATTTGAAGCATTTTAAGCGAACCACGCTCGAGAAAATCGTGGTGATGGGAAGAAAAACATGGGAAAGCTTGGGCCAACCCTTACCCAAACGACGCAACATCGTCATGACGCGTCAAGGTGTTGACGATGACGTGGAAACCATGTCCTTTGAACAAGTCATGTCCCTGGCAGAGGAACACGAGGTGATGATCATCGGAGGTGGAGAGATTTACGAACTGTTTCTTGAACACGCAAAAGAAATTCACCGGACGGTTATCCACACCGTGGTCCATGAAGCGGACACCTTTGCCCCAAACGTTGAGGCGGCGGGGTTCTACCTTCTCAGCGAACGCAAGGTCGAGGCTGGGGAGAGGGACGACCACCCCATGACGTTTCAGCACTGGATCGCCTGATCACTCAGGTCGGTATTCAGTGACGCGAACGCCAAGACGGCCCTGAAGCGCTTCTCGCTTCATGATTCGTGCGTATTTTTTCTCAAAGGCCGCCTTGAGGTCCACTTTCATAGCGAGGCTGTGGCCCATCAACAAGATGAGCACGTCCGCCATTTCTTCTGCACACTCTTCAAGCGGCTTGCCTTTGGTGACGGCCGCCGCGAGTTCACCCAGCTCTTCAATCGTCAAAGCGAGGCGGTAGCCCATATCGTGGCCGTTCTGTCCCGCAAAATCATGCTTCGCGTGAAAAGCAGCCACCTTTTTCATCATCGCTTCCCACTCATCGCGGGGTTCAAGGCTCAGCCAATCATCAACCGTGAGTCCGTTCATGCAGGGAAATCCACGCTGATGTCCATCATGTTTGTGTCAACGCAGCATCTCAACAATGCACGACCATACAGGGCCCAATCGGTCGTTCGCTTGAGCAGAGACGGCTTGATGGTCCAACGCTTTGGTGCCGTCCGAAGGGTCTCGGCCCGCCGCCCAGTTGGATGAAATGCAAACAGCGGCGTACGGAATGTCGAGTTCAGCGGCCAATTTTGCCTCACGGGCCATGGTCATGCCGACCATGTCCCCGCCCAGGTTCTCGATGGCGTTAACCTCCGCTACCGTTTCGAATTGCGGACCTTGCGTCAGCCAATAGGTGTAGCGCATTGGCTCGTCCTTGGGGAGAGATTGCGAGGTTCGTAGAATGTGTTCCAACTTCGTGTTCAACGCCTCATCAAACGGAACGGTAACCGAAGTGAAAACGGATTCTTCGTCATGGAAGGTTGTTGAAACACCGGTGAAATCGATGTATTGTTGGGCCAAGGCCACCTTACCCGGAGGAAATGATGCGGCAATGGCACCAACAGAACAGACAGAAACGATGGCGTCCACGTTTGCATCGTTCATGGCGGCCATGTTCGCTTTGTGATCGATCTTGTGAGGTGGGCGTCCATGGCCTGAACCGTTATGATGGCGTTGAAGAAAAATGAGTTCCCGCTCTTGGCCGTTGAACAAAAGGGTGCAGGCTCGAATCGGTACGGACCCGTATGCCGTGTCAACGTGGATGTCATCCTGCCGAACCAGCTTGCCCGCTGCATCGCCGAGACGATGCGCGACATCAATCTCGACAAGACCTGTCCCCCCAATCACGCCGAGTCGCATGGGTGTGCCTCACCTATCGTGCTTGTCAACCCTCTGGTGGCAACGGCCACGGTGATGGGGGTTTACTCTTTCAGGCGCTCAATGAGGTCGGCTTTCTTTCCAGAGACGGGCTTTCCAGCGGCTTTGAGGAGTTCCTTGAGTTCCGCAACGGTCATGCTCTCGTAATCGGCAACCTCGGCATCGTCCTCTGGCACTGAGGCTTCCTCTTCAGTCGAGTCGTCTTCGAGCTCGACCTCCAACACCTCACCGTCTTTGGTTACCTCTACTTCGAATTCTTTGCCGTCCTTTTCGACAGTGACTTCGTAAACCTGCTCACCGTCTTCCGTTTCAAGTTCGGCTTCGGTGATTTCGCCACCGGGCACAGCCGATTCAACGGCATCCTTGATGTTGTCCGGAAGTTCATCCACAGGAACGTCAATTTCGTCGTCATCACCGCCCTCTGCATCCTCTTCAGCCATGGCGGCGGCCAGTGCAGCGGCTTTTTTGGCCTTCAATTCGGCGGCTTGACGCTCTTCTTGGGCGTGAATCTCGTCGAGCGTTGGACCGTCGGAGGCCACCACACCTTCCTGCAAAAGTTGGCTCTTGCGCACGGCCACCATCCGGACTGGATAGATGGATTTGACACCCTTTTCGATTTCCTCTTCCAACTTACCGTTGAGAAGACCTCGCTGCACATCGGCATAGGTGTTTTTGGCAGCAAAAGCGATGATGATTTCTCTCGTGCGGGTGCGCATGTCTTGCTTCACGGAGGTTTGCACACGCTGCTGGGTGATGATCAGCGGCTTCATGCGAACGAGGTAACCGTCGGTTGTAACGACATCAACCACATCGTCAACCTTCCCCCGGTAACGTCGAACCTGACGACGGGTGTGGTCGGTTTGGTGATGGTGACCGATGAAGGTCGTGAGGGCGTCTTGACCGACACATTCCGTGACGCGAAAACGCATCACAACATGCATTTTGGAAAAGTTGCCGTCAAATTCCTGCTGCGTCATTTCATAGACACGGCCGATGATGTGTTCGTCAGACTCACCGATTGTTTCGCCGATTGGCTTGAAATCCCATGGATAGCGAGGCGCACGAATGGTGTACCATCGCTTTGTCTTCCACTTGTCACGTTGTTTACGCGCTGCTGCGCGTGCCTTTGCACTGATTTTCTTCGCCATGTCGCTCAACTCGGTGTGTCTTGCGGGGGCTACCCCACTTGCAGGTTGCCGACTCACCTCCCCTATTTGAAGGGGTCTCACAAAAAGAAAGCGTGATACGCAGGCCTTCGGCAACCTCTTGACCCTTCGCATCCTGGGCGTGTTGTGGGTCTGCACCATATCACGTGGCGCGCTACGGCGAGCGCCCTGTCCAACGTTGAGGTTGTAGCGGAAGCCTTGGAGTGGTTGGTGGGCGATGATAGCGACCTCGAAATCGACCGAAGCACGTCGTATCACGGGCCCGATCTGGTGATGCTCAAGGCGGCAACCTCCAACAAGCGAAAAGCCATGCGTTCGTTTGCGAGAATTGGCGAGGCCAACCTGAAAACCTTGGCTGACGAGTTTGACAAAAGAAAAGACGATGGAAACATTCTCCACTTCAGATTGACGCTTGATTCGCTGCTTCTTGGCGCTCCCAAACTTGCCGATACGAGCACCACCGGGACGGTAAAAGGACAGGCCAAGTTTGAAGCGTATTCCGGCAGAGATACCGCATCTCAATTCGAGGAAACGTTGGCTGAGGCCATGCGCATTGCGAGAGAGGATGCAGAGTGATGGCAAAAAAACAGGCCGTGATTGCGGCGTGCTTGATGTGCTTGCTCATGGCCGTCCCCCTGCCATCGAACGCCAACAGCACCGACACAGAAGTGTCAAGCACACCCCCAAACTGCAACGCTCAGCGGGACAATTGGACCGTAGGCCTTGTGTTCTGCACGGAAGGTGCGTCGCAGGGCTACACCCTGTTTTCACCAATCCCCTCCAACACAACCTACCTCATCGACGGCAAAGGACGGCTCGTCCACCAGTGGACCTCACCGGG
>Ga0160423_10002909_pt1 | contig 14268 bp, 5 predicted proteins | sample CRUFie14St8metaG_FD_108191 | JGI IMG/M metagenome (GOLD analysis project Ga0160423, IMG submission 108191) | Marine microbial communities from the Costa Rica Dome - CRUD Field 142mm St8 metaG | ecosystem: Environmental > Aquatic > Marine > Oceanic > Photic zone | place: Costa Rica: the Eastern...
CTAATTCTGGTTGTTGTAAATCAGCTGAAAGCCCCCATTTAAATCTTGATAATAGCCTTTGTTCAACACCACTCATATCAACTGGAGCTCTATCAGAAGTCAAAATTATTTGTTTATTATGTTGGTGTAAATGGTTAAAAATATGAAAGAATATGTCTTGAGTTTTTTCTTTAGCTGCAAAAAATTGAATATCATCAATAATTAGAACGTCAATTAGTTGATAAAAATGAACAAAATCATTTCTAGTATTATTTCTAATTGATTCTATAAATTGTTGTGTGAATTTTTCTGCAGATACATAAAGAACAGTTTTTTCAGGAAATCTTTCTTTAATTTCAACTCCAATTGCATTAGCTAAGTGAGTTTTTCCTAAACCTACACCACCATAAATTAATAAAGGATTAAATGATGTTCCTGCAGGATTTTTTGAAACTGCATATCCAGCTGATCTTGCCAATCTGTTACAGTCACCTTCAATAAAGTTATTAAATGTATAATTTGGGCTAAGTTGAGAGTCAATTTTTAGTTTTTGTAAACCCGGAACAATAAATGGATTTTTAATTTCATTATTAATAACTTCTGATGGTAAATTAATATTTTGGTTATTTATCGATTTACGCTTAATGCTCGGTACTTTAATAGTATATGGTCTATCATTTCCATAAATATTTTCCATCATTATACTGTATACTAACTTAGAATCATTTCCTAATTCTTTTTTAATAGCGCTCGTTAATAAATCAATATAATTTTCTTCTATCCATTCATAGAAAAATTTACTAGGAACCTCAATTGTTAGAGTTTTATCTTTTAATTTAATTACTTTAATGGGAATGAACCAAGTTTTGAAACTTTCTTCATTAATGTTGTCTTTTATGTAAGAAAGACAATTATTCCATACCTCCTGGGCACTTTTCTTCATTAAAAAAATTCAATTTATTGGGGTTAAACCATCATCAAAATCAAAAAGGGATATATTTAATTTTGAACATTCAAATATGTAAATAAAAAAGTTTAAAAAAAAATTCTTAAGCTATTGTTTTTTATTTTTTTTAGTGTTATGTTATAAAAAATTAATAAAAACTATTTCTAAAGATTTTTCATTAATATTTCATATGCTTTTACATTTTCAATTATATCTAATTTATTAACTTTTTCATCAGGAGAATGGACGTTTTCTTCTGGTGGTCCAATAAAACACCAATCAAAAGGAAATGGGCTTTTTTGTAATTGATTTCCATCACTTCCACCGGAGCTTTCAACTTCTATTTGAAATTTTATTTTATGTTCCTTTAAAATATTTATAATTTTTTTAATAAACGTTCTATTAGGTATTGCAGAATCTCTTGCTGAGACAACTGTTCCATAACTAAATTTTATTCCTTTCGTAACCCACGTTATATCAGAAATAAGAGCTTGTCTAACATTATACTTTTCATATATATATTTTGCTAAGTATCCAACAGATCCACCACCTGTTTCTTCCCAACATGAAAAAACAATAATACCATTTGTTAAATTTTCAGCAACTTTTAATGAGTTCCAAACCCCAAGTCTGTTATCCATGTAACAATTTTGAATATATTTTTCACTTTCTCTCCAGTAAGGTTCAAACACTAAATTAGTTCCACGATCAATTGATCTTTTAAAATCGCAAGAAATTTTTTTAGTTTTCTTATTAAAAATTATTTTAGTTTTTATTTCACCTCTAGAGTCGCTACCTATTAATTTGATTCCAGATTTTACAACAGGTCCACCAAGTTTTATTAATTCATTATCATATCCTACGGTGAACCCAATTGAATCAATATGAGAAAATATAGCACATCTTGGTTTTCCAAAAATTAAAACTACACAATTTTGAAATTCTTCACCGTGAATTATTTTTGGTTTCATTTTCCAATTTTTATTATTTTTCTTTACATACTCAATAATAAAATTTTTCATATTTTCCTCCTCTCCAGATGGGCTAAAAATATTTTGCATTTCTTTTAATAATTTCATCTCAAAAAATTATTTGATTATTATTTACATTTATTAGTTTGTCCTCACCAATATTTTTTATTTCACTATTTGTATTAACATTAAAATGAGGTGCTTTTATTCCATCCTTATTAATTTTTTTTGATTGAAAAATTTTCACCTCATCCCATAAATTTTCATTAATAAAACTTGTTAATAATTTTGCTCCACCCTCAACGATTAATGAGTTAATATTATTGTTTTTTAATTTTTTAGTGATCTCAATAAGTTTTTCATCATCATTTATTTTAATATACTTAATATTAGGATTGATATTTTCTTCAATTTTTTTAGTTAGAATTATAGTTTTACTTTCGTTATTAAATATGTTGTGACTTTTAGGTACCACATTATTATTGTCAATTAAAATTCTTATAGGGTTTCTGCCTTTAAAGTTTCTTACTGTTAAATTTGGGTTATCATATAAGGCTGTGTTTTTTCCAATCATTATTCCATCAACTTCTGATCTTAATTTATGATTATATTTTTGACTTTCTTTGCAGCTTATTTTTTGAATACCTTTTTTAAAATTTTTGTTATTTATAAAACCATCCTTTGTTTGGCTCCATTTTAAAATTATATAGGGTCTTTCATAAATTTGATTTATAAAAAATTTTTTATTTAAATTTTTACATTCTTTTTCTAGAACTCCAAATTTAACTTCACATTTTTCTTTCAATTTTGATATACTTTTACCACAAACGTTTTTGTTTGGATCTTTCGTGCCAATAATTACTTTTTTGATTTTGTGTTGAATTATTAAGTCTACACATGGTGGTGTTTTGCCAAAGTGAAAACAGGGTTCTAGATTGACATATAACGTTGCTTCTCTAAGTAATTTTTTATCTTTTACACTATTTATTGCATTAACTTCTGCATGAGCTTCTCCAAATTTTTCATGGTATCCTTTTCCAATAATTTTATTTTCTAAAACAATAATACATCCAACCATTGGGTTGGGAAATGCTTTTCCGTAACCTTTTTTTGCTAGAGTTATGCATTGACTCATTATATTTTCTTCATAGGTCATTTACCAAAAGTACATTTTTTATGTAAATTCATGTAATGTATAAAATATTTGATTTACAAAAATTATTTTTAGATAAACTCACATCATTGTATCATCCCAATGAAATTAAAAGTTTATTAAAGTTACTTTTGGAATTTTATTATAAAGAAAAAATAACTGATTTAATTTCTAAAAACCTGACTATTAATAAGGTTCACTATGATAAAATAACACAACACCTGGAGACACTTGAGAAAGGTTGTCCCATTCACCATATCATTGGTACTAAAGAATTTTATAATTGTAGTTTTTTTGTCAATAATAAAGTTTTGATTCCTAGAGGAGAGACAGAGGGGTTAGTTCAATGGGTTTTAGAAAGCGCAAGGGATGATCAAAAAATTTTAGATCTATGCACTGGAAGTGGTTGTATAGCAATTAGTTTGGCTAAACATAAGAATTGTAAGTTATTTGCAATTGATATTTCTGATGAGGCTTTGAAAATAGCAAGAAGAAATTCAAAAGAAAATAACGTAATGGTTAACTTTTATAGGAAAGATGTATTGAAAGATGATTTTAGTTTTCTAGAAAAAGTTAATATTATTGTTAGTAATCCTCCTTATGTTTTAAATTCTCAAAAAAAATATATAAAAAAAAATGTTTTGAATTTTGAGCCACATTTAGCTTTATTTGTTGATGATTCTAATCCTTTAATTTTTTATGAAAAAATTTTAACCATAGCAAAAAATAAATTAATTAAAAATGGTTTTATTTTTTTTGAAATTAATGAATTGTTTGAAAAAGAAATTAATCAATTAATTTTAGAAAGAGGATTTAAAAATATTTATATCAAAAAAGATATACACGGAAAGTCAAGGTTAGTAAAAGCACAATTATTATAATATATTTACAATATATAATGAGCCCAGAGGAAAAAATTAGGTTTTTAAGAAATGAAATAAGTTTACATAATCATAATTATTATGTTCTAAGCAAACCTGTTATTTCAGATTACGAATTTGATCAACTCTATAATGAATTAATAGTTTTAGAGGATCAATTTCCAGAATATTATGATGATAATTCCCCATCAAAAAGAGTTGGAAGTGACATTTCATTAGAGTTTAAATCTTTTCCGCATTCTAAACCTATGTTATCTCTTTCAAATACATATTCTGATATTGAAATAACTGATTTTGATAAACGAATAAAAAAACTAACTAATGATCCAATTGAGTATGTCTGTGAATTAAAATATGATGGTGTATCAATTAGTATAGAATATAAGAATGGTGAATTTGTTCAAGCTTTAACAAGAGGCGATGGGATTAAAGGAGATGATGTAACAAATAATGTAAAAACTATTAAAAGTATTCCTTTAAAATTAAAAGGGGATTATCCTAATCATTTTTTTATAAGAGGTGAGATTTTTTTAAGTATTGAAAATTTTAATGAATTAAATAAATCTAGAATTAGTCAAGGTCTAATTCCATTTTCAAATCCAAGAAATACTGCGTCAGGAACTTTAAAGATGCAAAAGAGCAGTGAAGTTGCAAAAAGAAAATTAGATTGTTTTTTATATTATATAATTGGGGATAATTTACCATATAATTCTCACTATGATAATTTAATAAAAGCCAAAGAATGGGGTTTTAAAATTCCTGACGAAATATCATTAAAAAAAAATATTAAAGGAGTAATTGATTTTACTAATGACTGGAATTTAAAAAGAAAAAACCTTCCCTATGAAATTGATGGTATTGTAATTAAGGTAAATTCATTAGATCAACAAAATTCGATGGGTTTTACTTCTAAATTTCCTAGATGGGCTATTGCATTTAAGTTTAAAGCTTTACAAGTTGAAACCATTCTTAATTCAATTTCCTATCAAATTGGAAGAACAGGTGCTGTTACACCAGTTGCGAATTTAGACCCTGTTTATGTAAGTGGAACTATTGTAAAAAGAGCCTCATTACATAATGCTGATCAAATTTCTAAATTAGACATAAGAATTGGAGATCATGTTTATATTGAAAAAGGCGGTGAAATTATACCAAAAATTGTTGAAGTTAATAAGTCAAAAAGAAATTTAAATAATTCAGAAAAGTTAATTTTTATTAGAAACTGTCCCGAATGTGGTTCTGAAATACAAAGAAAAATTGGTGAAGCGCAGCATTATTGTAAAAATTACAATTTTTGTCCTCCACAAATTAAAGGAAGAATTGAGCATTTTGTAAGTAGAAAAGCTATGAATATTGATGGAATTGGAAAAATGCAAATAGAAAAATTATTTGACGAAGGTTTATTATTAGACATAGCTGATCTTTATCTATTAAATAAGGACCATTTAATTAATCTTAGAGGCTTTGAAGATACTTTAATTGAGAAATTATTATTCTCCATTGAGTCTTCAAAAAAAGTTCCATTTGAAAAGGTTTTATTTGGTCTTGGTATCAGATTTGTTGGTGAGACAGTTGCTAAAACATTAGTAAATAAATTTAATTCTATTGAGAAATTAATGGTAGTTAGTTTTGATGAATTAATATCAGTTGATGAAATTGGTGAAAAAATTGCAAAAAGTGTTGTTAAGTATTTTCAAAAAAAAGAAAATTTACATTTAATTCAAAAGCTAATAAAATTAGGTTTGCAGTTTTCCTCTAAAATTGAAAAAAATATATCCAATATATTAGAGGGTAAAACTATAGTTATTTCTGGTTTATTTGTTGTAAAAAGTAGATCCGAAATAAAAAATTTAATTGAAAAAAATGGTGGAAAGAACTCATCTTCAATTTCTAAAAAAACTAGTTTTATAATAGCAGGACAAAATATGGGTCCTAAAAAGAAAAAGCTTGCTGAACAGTTAGGTTTAAAATTAATTTCAGAAAATGATTTTTTGTCAATGATTTCTTAAATTGTAATTTGAAGATTAACTATGAGAAAAACTATTCAATCTTTTTTTTTAAAAACATCGATATTTAAGTTCTTAAATAAAAAAAATCGATTTGTTTTTAAACCCTTTAGAACATTTTCAAAAACAAAAAAAATAGGAATAATTTTTAATGCTTATAAAAAGGAAAATATTGAATTAATTAGGCACTTTATTGAATATTTTAAAGCAAAAGGGGTTTCATCTGAGGCATTAGGATTTATAAATCAAAATAAAATGAAAGATTTTAATCTTGCGAGTCTCAATATTGATTATTTCAACTTAAAAGACTGTAATTTTTTAGGTTATCCAAATTCAGATAATGTAAATAATTTTACATCTGAAAAATTTGACATTATAATTAATTTATCTGATGAAGAAAATTTAATGTATGATTATATAGTTTCTCGTTCATCTGCTAGGTTCAGAATTGGGAAATCTAATATTAACTTATATGACCTTGTATTAAATTTAAAAACTAATGAACTTAAAGACTATATTACTGAGGTTATTTTTTATCTTGATTTAATTAGTAAGAACAATGAATCACAATAGTTAAATACTAATATTTAATTTTATTTTTATATGTGTTAATTTCTTTACTGTAGATGGTAGTTAATTTGCTTTATTTTGTATCTTGCGTTTTAGGTCAGTGGTATAAGATCAATATTGAATAACATCTTTTTCTATGAGTATTAAATCAAAAATTAAGCATTTACTTTTTTTAGTACTTTTTTCATCACTTTTTGTTGGTGAATTGTTCTCTCAGAATTTTTTGAACTTTGATTTAGATTATGTAGATTATTCAGGTTCAATTACAGGAAATGTTGGTGATACAGTTACTATACCTGTGCAGGCAATTTTTTTTCAAGACGAAGGTTATTGCGATGGTCAAGAAGAAGAATGTTCAGCCTTTTTGGTCAACTCGCTTGACCCTTCGATTGATATTGATTATACTATTCGAGAATTACAAAATGTTGAGTTTAATGATTTTGGAGGAGGGAATTTGAATAATGATTTTTTTGGAAATAACGGTGTAGGTTTTGAAGATTTATTAACATCTTTTGAAATTTGGCCCCCAGATTCCAGTATCACAAATTGTGATTACACTCCGGTTCCAGGTTCTCAAGCATTTTTTGCTTCAAACATTTGTTCAGAAGATGTTGTTAATTTAAATAATAATATTGGTCAGTTTGTTGTTGAACTAACAGCAAACTTACCGACTTTGTGTGACGATGCGCCGTCTGACGGAATCAATGATGATCAAGCCTTTTGGTTTTTACAATTTAACCTATATTTTCCTGATGAATTGTCTATTAATTTGACATCATCAGAATCTTGTGGGTTTAATACTACTTGTAATGGTTCAGATAATGGTGAACTTACCGCTCAAGTTTCTGGAGGTGTTCCACCTTATAATTATGTTTGGACTGATCAAGATGGAAATATTATATCTAATTCTCAGACAGTATCTAATTTATCAGCAGGCTTTTATACTGTCACGGTTACTGACGATGCCGATGACTTAATATTTGATTCTAATGGAGATGGTTTAGGTGTATCATGTTCTGAAACATTTGAAATAACTGAGCCAGAAGAAATATTAATTACTTTGAGTGAAGATGAAGCCTCTAATTTGAACTTACTCTGCAATGGTGATTGTGATGGTTCTATCTTTATTGATGTTGCAGGAGGCTGTCCTCCATATAATTTCAGTTGGTCTAATGGAGAAAGTACCGAAGATCTTAATAATTTATGTGCAGGAAGTTATAATCTTACTGTTACTGATGAAAATGGATGTGCTGAAGAAATTACAGTAGAAATTACAGAGCCAGATGCAATAACTATAACAGAGACTTCATCCGATTACAATGGTTTTGGTGTTTCTTGTAACGGAGATTCTGATGGCTCTATTGACATTACTGTTGAAGGTGGAGTGGGATTATATTCTTATGCTTGGTCAAACAGCGAAACAACTGAAGATCTTTCAAATTTAGGTGCAGGAACTTATACTCTAACTGTTACTGATGAAAATGGATGTTCTGAAGAAATCACAGTAGAAATTACAGAACCAGATATTATCGAAATTTTATTTGATTCAATTGATGATTTATGTTTTGGGGCATGCAATGGTTCAATTGATGTAAATCCAATTGGTGGAACATTATCTTACTCCTATAATTGGACAGGTCCTGATAGTTTTTCTAGTTCTAGTCAAAATATCGAAGATCTTTGTCCTGGAACTTACAGTTTACTTGTTACCGATTCAAATAATTGTAGCGAATCTATTGAAATTGATATAAATCAGGAAGAATTAATTAATACTTCGGTTAATATAATACCTCCACAGTGTTCAGGATACACTGCATGCGTCACATTAGAGTCATTTGGTGGTTCAGGAACTAATTACTCATACGAATTTTATATTGATAATTCCAATGAGGGTCCGCAAAATAGTTGTAACCCTGAAGATGAAGATATTTTATTTGATCCAGAATTTTCAAACGGTTGTTTTAATTTAAATTCTGGTAGCTATTATGTAACAACTACTGATGAAAATGGTTGTTGTATTTTTAATACTTTTACAATTGTAGCTGAGTCCGAGGTTAGTGTAGATATTAATGAAGTTCCTGATTGTTATCCAAATGAAAGTTTTTTAATATTGTCTGGATGGAATCCTCCTCTAGAATCATACAATATTTTAATATTTGATAATGATACAGATAATGATGGTCTTGACAATATTTTATCTAATAATATCCCTTTGGATGATGATATTAATGGTATTAATGGTCCAAATTCATCTGACAATGATATTGATGGAGATGGAATATTAAACGATGATGATTTTATTGATTTAGACGGAAATGGTATTTTTAACTTTGGTGATGTTAATACTCAGTACTTATTTAGTAACCCTCCTCTGTATGATTTTGTTTATGACCAACAAGCTGATATAGATTGTGGTGACTTTCTAGGTGGTGTTTGGGATGGAGATGGTGATGGTCCAGGTACATGTAATGAGTTTCCTTTGGTTTATGATGGTGGTTCAACTGTAGTTCTAATTATTTCTGAATCAGGTTGTTTTAATTTTCAAATAGTTTCTAATGATAATGATATTTATCTTCCTATTGAATCTACTAATGAAGTTACTAATACTTCATGTTTTGGTGAAACAAATGATATAGCTGATTCTGAAAGTGATGACTTAGATGGAGATAATTGTTTAGATGATCTTTGTAGTGGTTCAATTACCATCAATATTTCTGAACCTGGAAATTATGTACAACCTTATACGATATATGTTACAGATTCTATTTTTGACGCTAATGGTGTCTTAATTTATGAGAGTTTAAATAGTGACAATGATTTTTTTGATGAAAATGATTCATATCCTTTGTTAAACATTGGTGATCCTGATGATGATAATGATGGATTATTGGATTATGAAGACCTTTTCCCATTCGACTCTGATAATGATGGAGTTGATGATTGTATTGGGCCAAATTATGATTGTGATAATGATGGAATTTTAAATGAAGGTGATCCTGATTCTGACAATGATGGTATTTTAAATGAAGATGATGACTTGTTTGGAATATCTGATTTAATTCCTGATAGTCTAATCTATATTTTTGATTCAGATAATGGTTTAGTATCATCAGATACTGATGGTGACGGAGATCTTGATCAATTGGTGATAAATAATTTATGTCCTGGTCAATATTTATACGTTATTCAAGATGCAAATGGTTGTGAATCTATTCCTTTAACTTTTGAAGTTTTCGAAGCTGAAGAGTTAATTGTTTCTGCTGAATCAGGTGGTGATCCAGCGATATTATGTAATGAAGAAGACTCCGATAATTGTTATGGTTTTATTGACGTAACCGTTTCTGGTGGTACTCCTCCATACACATATAGTTGGTCAAATGGAGATACAACTGAAGATTTAACTAATTTATGTGCAGGTACTTACGAATTAATTGTAACTGATAGTAATGGATGTTGTGAAATAATTGAACGAACTATTGAAGAAATTCCAGAAATTTTGATTTCAATAAATGAATTTACCGAAAATATAGATTGTAATGGAAATTGTAATGGTATTATTGATATTGATATTTCAGGTGGGACAGAACCATATATTTTTAATTGGACAGGTCCAGATAATTTTTCAAGTGATCAATTATTTTTAGATAGTTTGTGTGCTGGAACTTATTTTTTACAAGGTTTTGATTCTACAATTGATGTTAATGGCAACAATTGTTCTTTTTTTGAAGAATTTATCATTAATGAACCTGAAGAAATTTCAATTAATTTTGATGTAGTTGGTTCTTGTTTTAATGAAGAAAATGGAGCAATCGACTTAACTGTAACAGGAGGAACCGGAATTTATACTTATAGTTGGTCAAACGGTGACACTAGTGAGGATCTTAATAATCTTGCACCTGGAATATACACTATAACCGTTATTGATGAGAATTCATGTGCTCAGTCAGAAGAGATTGAAGTTATTGAATTTGAAGAGTTAATAATAACAGAAACTCACTCAGACTATAATGGTTTCGGTGTTTCTTGTAATGGAGCAACTGATGGTTTTATAGATATAACAGTAACTGGAGGCTCAGGTATTTACACTTACTTATGGTCTAGTGGTCAAAATACAGAGGACTTAAATAATATTGGCTCTGGAACTTATACTATAACCGTTACTGATGAAAATGGATGTTCTGAAGAAATTACAGTAGAAATTACAGAACCAGATCCTTTAATTATTTCAGAGACTCACTCTGATTTCAATGGTTTTGGTCTTTCTTGTAATGGTGCAACAGATGGCACTATTGATATTACAGTAGAGGGTGGTGTAGGAGAATACACATACAGTTGGTCTAGTGGACAAACTACTGAGGACTTAAATAATATTGGTGCTGGAACTTATACTGTTACTGCTACTGATGAAAATGGATGTCAAATTGATATAACAGTAGAAATTACAGAACCAGATGAATTAACTATTTCAGAGACTCATTCAGATTACAGTGGATTCGGTGTTTCTTGTAATGGAGCAACAGATGGCTCTATTGATATAACAGTGAATGGAGGAACAGGGGTTTATACTTACCTATGGTCTAGTGGTCAAAATACTGAGGACTTAAACAATATTGGAGCTGGAACTTATACTGTCACAGCTACTGATGAAAATGGATGTTCTGAAGAAATCACAGTTGAAATTACAGAACCAGATGAATTAACTATTTCGGAGACTCACTCAGATTACAATGGTTTCGGTGTTAGTTGTAATGGAGCAACAGATGGCTTTATTGATATAACAGTGAATGGAGGAACGGGCGTTTATACTTACCTATGGTCTAGTGGTCAAAATACTGAGGACTTAAATAATATTGGAGCTGGAACTTATACTGTTACAGCTACTGATGAAAATGGATGTTCTGAAGAAATCACAGTTGAAATTACAGAGCCAGATCCTTTAATTATAACTGAGACTCATTCCGATTTTAGTGGTTTCGGTGTTACCTGTAACGGAGGAAGTGACGGATTTATTGATGTTACAATAGAAGGTGGATCAGGAGTTTTTGATTTTAGTTGGTCAAGTGGTCAAGTCACTGAGGATATTTCTAATATCGGTGCAGGCACATACACTTTAATTGTAACAGAGGGCAACGGATGTGAAGAGTCTATCACAATAGAAATAACTGAACCAGATCCTTTAGAATTAACTGTTAATTTAATTCAGAACATTCAATGTAACAACTGTGATGGCTCAGAAATAGATGATAGTGATTTAGGAAGAATCTCCTTAGTAGTATCCGGTGAAGTTGGTCCTTATTTTGTTGAAGTTTTTGATTCAAATGGTTTTGTTGAATCTTTTTCAACAACTGGAAGTTATTTGTATCAAACTTCAAGCCCAGGTGATTATTACTTTGTTGTTTCTGATTTAAATGACTGTAATTCCATTACATCTGAAACAATTACAATTACAAGTCCTGAGCCTTTTTGTATTGAAAATGCTATTATTCAGAATTCAAGTTGTTTTAGTTTTGAATTCAATGATGGTAGTATAGAAATTTTTGTTAGTGGTGGAACTCCACCATATAATTATGATTGGTCTTCTAATGTTCCTGGTCCGGGTTTTGCAAACTCTTCCTTTATTGATAATTTATCAGCTGGTATTTATGGTGTTGTTGTTACTGATGATAATGGTTGTTTAATAACTTCTGAATCATTTCAAATATTTGAACCAAGTCCAATTAGTTTAGATGTTTGTAATGATGAGTTTGTTTGTTGTGGGAGTAATAATGGTACAATAATTGGAACTGCTGTTGGAGGTGATCCTGGTTATTTATATACCCTTTTTGATTCAAGTACAGCTCCACCATTAGAAATTGGATCTAATAATTCCGGGATATTTAATGGCTTAAATCCTGGTGAATACTTGTTAACTGTAATTGATAGTAGCTGGTCGGAGGATTTATCAAGCATTGATCCAAATGCTTGTTCTGCCTCTGAAATAATAATTATTAATGAATCTTGTCCTGAAATAATTTTAGTTGATCAAGAAATTGCTGGATGCTCAAATGAGGCAAATTTATTTTTTGACGTCATTGGAGGAGTTCCTCCTTACAGTATATATGTTGATGGTATTCAAGTTGCAACAATCTTATCTGATACTAACAATTATCCAATTTCAATTCCATCTGGAACTCATGATTTATATGTTGTAGACTCCAATATTGATATTTCAAACTCTTGTGAAACGATAATTGATGGTTGTATTTCTAATGAAATTTCAGTTGAGGTAGATATTGTTGAGCAGCCTTTTGAAATTGAAGATATTATAATTACTCATCCTTTATGTCCTGGTGATTTTGGATCAATGACAATAATTGCAAATGGAACAGAGCCTCCACCTGGTGAACTAGCAACATTTGAATTTGGTGTTGACACAGGTGACGGTGTTTTACAATTATTTGAAGTTGAGGCTGCTTATAATAATACAGTTTCTAATATAACAGAAACAGGTATTAATTATATTTTTAATATTCCATATGTTTCATCAGGCCAATATTTATATAATGCTTTTGATTATTTTGACTGTTCAATATCAGGGTCATTTTCTGTCAATGAGATAACAGAATTAAATTTTGATAATTTCTTTGTTTCTGTAGATGCTGACTGTTTGGGTGCATCTGGAAGTGCTTATGTTAGCACTTCAGATATTCAAGGTGGAACACCTCCTTTTTCCATTTCATGGTTTGAATTAGACTCATTTGGAAATTTAATAGAAGATCCAAATGGTAACGGAAATGCTAATGCTTTATATGCGGGAGATTATGTGGTACAAATAACAGATTTTAATGAATGTGTATATGAGCATTCATTTGTGATTAATGAACCAGAGGAGCAATTGTTAGCTAACTTAGAAGTCTATGATCCTGTATGTTATAATGAAAATTCATGTACAGGTATTGTAACCTCATATGCAACTGGTGGTCAAGGTTCAAATTATTCTTTCACTTGGTTGGATTCAAATGAAAATATAATTTTATCTGGATCTCAAAACAATCTAAATAATTTATGTGAGGGTGAATACTCAGTAATTATTTCTGACGGTATATGTAATCCTATCACACAATATTTTTCAATTAATGAACCAGAGGAAATAAGTATAGAAATTAATTCAGAATTATTATGTTATGGTGATCTTGTTGTTTTACCTGACAACCCTAATATTCCTGATGTTGAGGTAAACACAACAATATCTTCAAATACACAACCAGTTTCAGTTTATTGGTTTGATAATTATGTTGCTAATTCTACTATTCCAATTTTAATTGAAGATAATTTTGGAAATATTTCATTAAATACAAATGCTTTGGATATTGATGGTGATGGTCAATTAAATATTTCAGATCCTGATACTGATAATGACGGCTTAGTCAATAATATCGATATTGATCCATTAGGGTATGGAAACGGAAATTGGTGGGCATATTTATCTTCAAATGCTTTGGACGTATCAATTTCTGATAATGGTTTTTCTTTATCAACTATAAATAGTTTATATGCAGGAAGTTATTACCTATATATTATTGATGAAAATGGATGCTTTTCTGAAATGATATATAATATTGATCAACCTGATGAATTAATAGTAAATTGGAATGAATCAGACTTAGATACTTTTATTGAGTGTAATGGTGAAGAAAATGGTTCTTTAGGAGTTATTATTGAAGGTGGAACACCAATTGATGATGATAATTGGCCTTTTCCGTACTATTATGCAACGTGGTTA